>Ga0123357_10008673_pt1 | contig 12733 bp, 7 predicted proteins | sample TergutEmb28metaG_FD_89873 | JGI IMG/M metagenome (GOLD analysis project Ga0123357, IMG submission 89873) | Embiratermes neotenicus P4 segment gut microbial communities from Petit-Saut dam, French Guiana - Emb289 P4 | ecosystem: Host-associated > Arthropoda: Insects > Digestive system > Gut ... | reverse complement strand
TCTCCAGACTGACTCTGCTCTCCAGACTGGCCCTGCTGTCCAGACTGGCCCTGCTGTCCAGACTGGCCCTGCTGTCCAGACTGGCCCTTCTGTCCAGACTGGCCCTACTGTCCAGACTGGCTCTGCTCTCCAGGCTGACTCTGCTCTCCAGACTGGCCCTGCTGTCCAGACTGGCCCTGCTGTCCAGACTGGCACTGCTGTCCAGACTGGCCCTGCTGTCCAGACTGCCCCTGCTGTCCAGACTGGCCCTGCTGTCCAGACTGGCTCTTCTGTCCAGACTGGCTCTTCTGTCCAGACCGGCTCTGCTGTCGAGACTGGCTCTTCTGTCCAGACTGGCTCTGCTGTCCAGACTGGCTTTGCTGTCGAGACTGGTTCTTCTGTCCAGACTGGCTGGCTCTGCTGTCCAGACTGGTTCTGATGTCCAGACTGGCTCTGATGTCCAGCCTCCCATTTAATGAATATTTAGGCCTATTCTCCAGCGGGGTAGAGTATCCGGGACGTAAAGCTGACCACACTCCATCTAGTTCCGTGGTAAAGAATAACTAGAGATATTCCTCCACTACCCATTCGCCTTCGTGGCATATTCAGCAACTGGTATGCCTTTACTTTTACTGTGTCTTAAAGGTTGCTAAATTTTCGCTCGATAGGAATTAAGTACAGTAAAGGCAGGTGAGAAGCAAAGGAACTGTTGCAAAGAACGGACAGTGGACTCTCGAAGTAGGCCGGAGAAGGCCTCCCACCACTCCATTCGCAGTTCATTACGTGCCAAGTGAACCCACCATCCGACGCTGTAAGACGTCCTTAAATAACAAGCAAACAAGAGTGAAGGAAACATAAATATGGAAAGAGACAAAGAAAGAAGGACACGGTAAATAGAATTCCAAAGACGGACGTATGGCATTTTTGCTCATTCCCTGCACACACCAACATCAGGATGTGTCAAAACCTTGTTCATAAGGACAAGCGGAAACCTGGCGATCCCACGGCGCTGAATATTAGAACTGATGTCTTCTGGTAGCTGACACCGTGTGGTCTGGTAGACACGTGCCAATACTTCGTCTGTTTTACCCTGACGTTCCTCCGAATACCGGTACGTAAAATCGAGTCTCGATGTTCGTGATTAATCGGTACCGATAAGACACTCACGAACATCGGAATCACGAAAAATCTTAACTAATTTTAATCTCAAATGCGTATTTGGTTTTACGAACTTTGCAACACCAATAACACAAAAACAGTACAACCTCAGAAACACAAGAGCACAGAAATTTTTAATAAAATACAAACAATTTTCATAAGTGTGAAATGCATTAAATGATCGCGGGACAGCCTTACTGCATAAAACAGGGAGACCATGAGCCTTGGTTACAGAAAGAGAGGGGTCTACCGAGCAGCGGGTGATCTGGGTAATAGCAGGAGAATAGAGACAGCCAACTAGTTAGCCACGCAGCCTCGCCCCGTTTCGTTGCAACGAGCCATGGGAGGTCGAAACAATGGCATTAAAATAGCTGATCATGAAGGGTCGAAATGCCGAACATCGAGTCCCTGTTGTATCTACAGCGACACATCATAACCCATATCATAAAACTGACCGCAGTGTTAACCTCGGCTATTAAACACAGCCTGCCGTCCCATCCTTACATACAAAAGCCACAAATCAACTCACCGTATTCAGACCCTATATGGCGATCATGGTGTATTCTGTGCAATAATGATAGTTCTTTTCTCTTTTCCTAGATTTCGCTGCAGTATGACAGCAAACATTTCTGTGGCGGTACAATTGTCAACAGCAGGTGGATCCTGACAGCAGCCCACTGCGTACAGGAAGTGTCAGTAATTGTATTGCACACTGTTTTATTTAATATATAAGTATGCCAATCGAACAAGCTAGGAGATGTAAACATTGCTACCAACCCTAGTGTCCTAAATCACTTCTGTTCCATTTTCTCGAAAATCGCAATCCTGATGGGACACGAACTGGGCACAGAACGTCTGATCAAATGTACTGCTGCCTTACTGATACAAACAGTTTTCCCTCCACTAGACACACTCAAGATGTCCCTAGACAACGTGTCACTTTTTTGCCTCTTTAACCAATATTGGAATGTTCCCACTAAACTCAATTTCACTGTCGTGTATCAAAGTACAGTCATATATCGCATAACGACCTTTCGGTCAAAGAAGGACCGCATATACGACGGTGGTCCCATAAGATTACAACATTATAATATTATATGATAATGTTATAATATGTTATAATATAACATTATAATGTACTTCATGACGTTCACACAACGACGAAATCGCCTAACGACGCATTTCTCAGAACGTATCCCCGTCGTTAAGCGACGCATGACTGTAATGGGGGAATGGCGATATGGCTTCTTTCTTTCCTAACCTAGGTACGAGAAAGAGGCAGTGGTGAGCTTCACGCACTGGCCGCTTTAGCTCCAGTGAAAGAGACCCCACTAGCTTTGAAAAGGAGGCTATTTGGTCCCCACAGCCGGTCCTTATATCTGGAACAGCAGAAAGACGGTACAATTTTACATGCATTCCGAACCAAAGCGCTTGCGGCCGTAACTTACTGTCTCCTAGACCGATACTCCGGTTATATTTTGCACATATCTATCAGGTGTCGCAACACCTCAAATTTAAGGTGCAGGTGTGTATGGTGACTAGCTCTGTGTAGGTTACAGCTATTCAACGTAGCGACAGTCCGTAACTGACGGCGCTGTAACGCCAGTCACCACGAAGCGTGGGTGTGCTACAGTCATTTGTAACAAATCTCCATAAATGCCTATAGCATACGTCACAATCAATGCCGCCTTTATTGTCGGCAGCTCACAGCAGCCACGATAGCTCGGTCGGTTCATCAGTAACTCTCTGCGCATGACAGCAATTCCACGTCGTTTCGAATACCTTCGATTACACTATAAGGAACTTCCGCTATTTATCCCCGGCCACATGCAGTAAGACGGACAGGTGTCTACGCAGCGCGGTATATTGCCATTTTCGGGCATACATAGGACCTCCAACGCAGCTACGAATCTGTACGCAATACCCTACACAGGACTGGCATGTGGTATGCAGGAACTTAACCAACTCTGGCCACGGAAGGTACCTTCAACACGGTTCAGAGCTATCAATGACACTGTCCCTACCTGTGTGTACCATCACGGGATTTGGCTCGAGAATTCGGGTACTTGTCCCTGATGTCAATCATCAGATACCACGGAACAACGCTTAAGTGAATGTGCTGAGTCGCCTCACATCTGGCGACGGAACCGTGTGTGTGTGTGTGTGTGTGTGTGTGTGTGTGTGTGTGTATGTGTGTGTGTGTGTGTGTACTGCAGCAGTTACGCTTACTGATCTCACGTGCAGCCCTGTAGTTTAGCTTCTCATCCTGAACCTGATGATAGGGCTCCAGCCAAGCACAGAGCAATATTGTGGCTCCTTGAGAACATGCTCGGCTACATTTTTCAAGGACGGAGGCACGTTACTTTAATTGACTACTTTGATTTTGTGAAGCGATGCAGGTTGAAGTGTCAACACACACAGCCACTGCCCGACTGGCGTCCGCGAAATTTTAAGCACGTCGAACTTTACGTAAGTAGGAATTCCCCTAAATTCAATTCAATTCAATTCAATGATGATGATGATGATGAAGAATTACACCATAAACACCACGAATGTTGTACGTATTTTTTTAAGGCTGTTGGCTTGTGCAGTTACGTCGTCTACGTATTTATGCCGCCCCATTCAAATCCTCCATTGATTTCCTACAGGATTCAAAATAGGTTTCCACGATTTTTTAAGTTTGTACTGGCCGGCAAAATTTTACGTAAAGTCGAATTTGCGTTAAGTCGAGTATTATGTAAGTCTGAGAGTGGCTGTATACTTACTTACTTGTACAGAGTCCTTCTTGAGAAGCTAACTGGTTTGCAGCTAGTCAAGAAATTCCCCACATTTTATGGAACCCGAAGGTTCAATACCGCACTCACAAGCGTCCGCGGGAGTGGCTGTATATGGGAATTATTTGGAGGTTGTTGATAATTAGGACAGGCAGTGAGCATCATGTAACTTTGACAGAGTCTGCGAGATGTCACTAACAGACAACAGTTACTAATGCTGCGCGAACACTGGAATGGCAGTCAATAAAACTGGCCGTGAAAAAAATTGGCACGTGCCCAGGCTACTAACTGGATGACCAAAGAATCGTGGTTCGATTCCCACAGGGGCCGAGGATTTTTCTGTAAAACTTAGGGCCAGCAAACCTTACCTCTGGATACCGACGGTTCTACACGCGGAGGTAAAGCGGCCGGAGCGTGACGCTGACCACTTTATCTAGTGCTGATATTAAGAATGAGTGTATCTATGTATCCACCTTCCCCATACGACCTTATGACATGCACGGGGCAAATCTGTGTGCGCTTGTGACCACAATACACATTCGCTCACACAACGACACAAGCAGCCTGTTGATTTGCAATGAACATGAACAGAGTTGTATCGTGTGTACCAGCATTGCAGAAGACCTCACCGTGCTTGCCGGCACCAACGTCTTGTCCACAGGGGGTGAGAGGAGACGGGTCCTCCAGTACGCCATACATCCACGATACAATCCGGAGAACTACTATGAGAACGATATCGCCGTATTGGAGGTAAGCTCCAAATGTTATCTGCAACGTGTGTATTTCTGCCGGTGCGTGTAGACCTCCTAAGTACATGGTCATGTCTCGAGTTCGGAAAGCAAGACGAAGTCACTGTATAAAGATTGATAATAATTTCTTTGGCAGGGTGGAACAGTTCAAATATTTGGGAACATCCTTAACTATTCAGGAAGAAATTAAGAGCATATTGAAGTCAGGGTATTCTTGCTATCATTCGGTGCAGAATCTTTTATCTTCCGGTTTGTTACCCAAAATTTAAAGATTAAGATATAGAGAACTATAATTTTGCAGGTTGTTTTACATGGGTGTGAAACTTGGTCGCTCATACTGAGGGAGGAACGTAGGCTGAGGGTGTTTGGGAATAGGGTGTTGAGGGGAATATTTGGGCCTAGGAGGGACGAGGTAACAACAGATTGGAGAAAACTACATGGGAGGAACTTAATGATCTGTACTCCTCACCCAATATTGTTCGGATAATAAAATCGCTAAGGATGAGATGGGCGGGGCATGTAGCGTGTAAGGAGTAGAAGAGAGGCTATACAGGCTTTTGGTGGGGCAACCTGAGGGAAAGAGACCACATGGGACACGCAAGCGTAGATGGGAAAATAATATAAAATGTATCTTCAGGAAGTGGGATATGTGATTATGGACTGGATCGAGCTTGCGGATAGGGACAGGTGGCGGGCACTTATGATTGCGGTAATGAACATTCGGGTTCCATAAAATAGGGGAATTTCTTGACTAGCTGAAAATCAGTTAGTTTCTCAAGAAGGGCTCTGTTCCATGGAGTACGTAAGTATGTGTAGTCCTCCAGATATTATTACAGTGAGATAAACTGGGCATGCAGCACACGTGTGAGGTAGCAGATGTGTTCAATACATCTCATTCAGAAAACAGACAAGGAAATTACAACTTGGAAGGCCTAGTTATATCCGCTGGGATCACGTTCAAAAGTTTGTCAAAGGAATAGGGTGCAAGGGTGTAGACTGGCTGTTCTGATGGCAGGCTGTTGTCAGCACGAAGCAACTTCTGTCCATCTCAGTGACCGCTAGCTTCTGAACAAGCTCTCTGCCCGTCTTGTCACACTGTCTTATTTACTTGCTGTTAGCCGTGTCGGTCCGCTTGTAAACTGGGTCGCGTCCACAATGCACGTTATTTGTCGCGGGGCTCGGTGGTGCCTGGGGGTGCGAGAATGTTCCCAGACTTCGCTCACTCGTCCTTCTATTAAAAAGGTAAAAGGTAAACTGATCCCGTTATAGGCCCGGTGTGGCTCAGAGGGTGGGTAGAGGTATAGCTCTACTCTTCCATGACCACGGCACTAGAAGGGGGTGAGTGGTCAGCAGCACGCCCGGCTGCACTTTACCCCCGGGAAAGGCCCAATACCCATTGTACAGGAGGCTGGGTGGGCACCAGGGCAGGTCTGGGTAGGCGGAAAATCTCATTCCCACCGGGATTCGATCCCGGACCGTCCAGCCCGTAGCTCAATCAGTGTCCGTAGCTCAGTCGCTATACCGACTGAGCTACCCGGCCTACACTCGTCCTTCTACTATGAGAATGAATATCAGTACGTTACAGCGGTTAAAATAGTGACCTGAAATACCTGCCCACGACTTGTTGGTTATTCTTCATGGTTTGTTTAAAATTTTCATTTCTAATGCCACATTAAATACGCCGCTTTGCTAAAAAAAACACATAACAGGTATTCGGTCAATACTGAGGGTAACCTCACCCTGTTGACACGAAGCAGGTTTAAAATGATTCTCGGTGTATTTTTCTCTTATATTTCAGCTGCAAACTCCCCTCTCTATGACAGGACATATTGCGGAAGTCACGCTTCCTTCTCAGTCACAAATCACGGCAGGGGGAGTCACGAGCACTGTGATTGGCTGGGGATATCTGTTTGTAAGTAATTAACTGCTGGTAGTGGTTCTGTTAGACCTATCTATCGGCAGTTCATACACTATATCAAGATACAGCACACAGCTCACACACACACACACACAGACTGGCTGTAAAGCACATTCACGTTCCGTATCCGTGCTTTAAAGCTCTTTACAAACCCACGTAACAAAATCAACAAATGCACACACATGTGATAAAAAACATATTGTATACATGCGCTTTTGTTGGTTTTATTACATGAGCTTGTAAATTCATGGCGTTCAGTGGCCGCAAATCATAAACGGAATATCATATTGCTACAACACCCATGCAGTATCATTAGTGTCACATCTCAGCACCTGCCCCAGTATTTTATACACACTTCTGCAACATGGAAGACACAAACTCGACATTTTTCATTAAGAAGTCAGTCGTAACGGTGGCACAAGTCTTTCGAATTTGTTGTTCAACTCCAACAAGTATTCTTGCGTTTGATCAGCAGACTTCCTGTTTGGGCCAGGCCCATAAAACAAAATCACATGTAGTTAGACCGGTACCTTGCGGAGGTCTTTCTGTTTGTCCTCCACGCCCAATCCACCCATCCAAGAAAGTGGTTGTCAATGGCCATTGAAAAGTAAATACATCATGTTATATACCTGGACCTCGCAAACTTTAAGCTATATCGTCATGATTCCTGCGCCACTTTAAAGCTTATACACTACCACTAAATGAAAAAGTATTTACTTCACAGTCACCCCTTCTGTAGATGTATACATAGTATTCAAAATTCAGTTCGTACGTCACAGGGACACAGTATATCTACTCTACACAGACTGATCAGTTAATGACATATAGCGAAATAATCGTTATTTGTTCTGAGATCAACACAGAAGACACATGTACACTGTGTGGGCAGAATGTAGACGCCCCGGGTTCCTAGAACGCTGCCAGTCAGTCCATTTTATATTCAGCCCTCTCACTGATCATACCCTGCATCAGCAAATGCACTGCCCCAAAGGCCTTAAGTTTAAAAAACATTTACCGTCCCTGAATGGTGACGTACAGCGTAAGTCTGCAAATGCACAACAGTTCACCACATTTTAAATTCCAGCAGTTGTAACTTATCTTGATTTTGTTACTAAAAGCATGAAAAATGCTTCATTTTCTGTTCGATGTTAATGAAAATTCTTACAGTTTTATCCGTAAAACGGAGTACGTCCCGTCCCAAATTTTAAAACATCCGTTTGGACCGCACAACTTGAGTCTGAGATTCCTGATGTAAACCCTTGAATGTCAGAAGGTGGTACGTATATTTACCGCTGTACTTTAAACAGTTAATATGACCTGATGGACATCGGCCATGTTACAGACTGGAGGACCAGCCAGTAATACCCTGCAAATGGTCAACTTACTGACGTATTCTGACGAGGAATGCCAGAGAGTGCTGCCTGGATATGTGACAGCCCGCAACATCTGCGCCGGCGTGCCTGGGGGTGGGAAAGGGCACTGCGGTGTAAGTAGATGCGGCACTCGAAGGGCCTGTTTTAGAGTTATAGACTTACTATTAGTACTACCACTGCTGTTTCACTCAGTTCTTTAATAACCTATTGCTGATGCAAAGCTTTCACGTATGTTTGTCGCACATAACCTCCAAAATTCCCATCGCGCCCATATTTGCATCTGCTGACTGACAAACGAATATTTCATATATGGCTGTATCTACAGTAGAGTCCCAATATTCATGAACTTCCATGTTCACTATTTCGGCCGTTCGTGATCACCCACTGTAACCGTCCGCTTTAAGCTGTCCAGCTCTCGGCTAAAAAACTTCGCACACTCAGCGGTGAGCATGAATCCATCCCAAGAAATATAAGGAAGGACAGCAGCCGCTTTGGATAATCGTTTTCATAATTCTGTACATAGTCTTCTCACTGATTGACCGATTACGCACAATCATGAGCAAATTGAAGACTGGCCGAGACAACTGCTCTTACACGTGATCATCGCTCCGCCAGTGTCAATACCTCCTTCCTGCGTGGAGTCTCACATTCGAGTCCCGTTCTGGAATGTCTCTCCATTTGTCCAGAAAACAGGTAGAGTGCAAGCAAACCAGTCCTAAAACACGGCTCGAAGAAAGGAACACCTGCTACAGCCACCTACAGGCACAACATGAAAGATGGAAATGAGGTGTGTTTGACCTCTACCCATCCTACTGACCTGCGGGGATTAAATGCGGACAGCAATTGGAGTTTTGAAGCGCTAAACTCCTCTGCGCATTCCATAACTTTGAATCCAGCAAGTTCTGATTTAATTTAACTGGCTAATGGTCGGACGACTAGTTTATCTTCTCAGCTTCTTGATGCCTAGTCCAAGACTTTAACTGCGGTTACACCATTTTAATGCTATTTTTCGACCTTCCGTGCGGGTTGGGACTAATATAAATCATATCAGGTTCCGGTGACAGAGGTTGCCCCACTCTTCTGCTATTACCCAGACCACTCTCAGTTCAGTCAAGCTCTGATTTTCATCCAGTCAGGACGATTGCTATCAAGAGCTAGGCAATACGCCTCCCCTTCAATAATTCAATGTATTTCCTAAGTTTGGTAACCAAACGTGCCTTTCGCCTTGGATATACATTCTGACGTTCATAATGCTTTGCTGGTGTCAGCTAATCACGAACACTTATACTCTAGGTTACAATTACTGCCTACCTTCTTGCCGTAGTTTACATGCACAGTTCCACTGGTCAATTAGTTGCCAAATTTCAGGTTATCAAAACAGTAATTCTCAAGATTCAAGGCATGCTGTGTCGCTAGGTCAATAGTTCCCAACGTTTCAAAAGCATGTCGCTGTCTTTCAGCCGCGATCCCTCGCAATGCCGTAGAGTTGCATACTGACCTAAAGGCACAGCATCGCAGTCCGTAAGATACGAATAATTAGATGTAGTAATGGCGTCCAGCCTGTTGTCTCTGTGCTGGCACACAAATGTTACGCTGACAAATCATGCGCACTTTTCGGAAATCATGAACGTGTCTAGGGTCCGAAATTGAGTGGCTCATAATGGTGCTATCAGGTGCATAATTGTACTGTCAGGTGCATAATGGTACTGTCACGTGCATAATGGTACTGTCAGGTGCATATGATACTGCAGGGTGCATAACGGTATTGTCAGGTTATAAAGGTATTGTGAAGTGCATAATGGTACTTTCGGGTGCATAATGGTACTGTCAGGTGCATAACGGTATTGTCAGGTGCATAATGTTACTGTCAGGTGCATAAATATGCTATCAGGTGCATACTTGTACTGTCAGGTGCATAATAGTACTTTCGGGTGCATAATATTACTGTCAGGTGCATAATGGTGCTATCAGGTGCATACTTGTACTGTCACGTGCATAATGGTACTTTCGGGTGCATAATGGTATTGTCAAGTGCATAATGGTATTGTCATGTGCATAATGATACTTTTGGGTGCATAATGGTACTGTTCAGTGCAAAATGGTGTTTTCAGGTGCATAAAGGTACTGTCAAGTTCAATAAGGTACTATCAGGCGCATAATGGTACTGTCAGGTTCATAATGGTGCTGTCAGATGCACAGTGATACTGTCAGATACATAGTGGTATTGTCGGGTGCATAATGGTACTATCAGGCGCATACTGGTACTGCCAGGTGCATAATGCAACTGTAACGCGCATAATGGTACTGTCAGGCGCTTAATGGTACTGTCGTGTGCATAATAGTACTGTCAGGTTCAAAATGATATTGTCAGGTGAGCAATGTTACTGTCAGGTAAAAACTTAACTTTTCACGCATTTGTTAACCAGAAATTCATAACTAATATGGCTAACTCCAAGTGTGTGTGTCGTACTATACAAATGTGTGTATTCGACAGGGTGATTCTGGGGGACCGCTGATTGTGAGCAACTATCAGGCTGGTATCGTCTCGTGGTCCGTAAAGCCCTGCGCCCAAGCACCCTACCCAGGGGTGTACACAGAAGTAGCCCACTACGTTGATTGGATCAGAAACATCACAGGCAGGAGACAGGCCAACTTAAGATAAGGAGAGTGGATTGTGTGTCGAACGTCGCACCTGGCACTAACGTGAAAATCTATCCGTAAAATTTCGGCAACACAGAGGCAATATTATCAAATGTACTTCAAGTGAAGTAATGTTGTAATTACACTGACTACGCAGTTTAACAATAGTGTTAGGTTCTCTGTGATAAGTAGTAAGACTACAGTCACATCTTGCACGAAAAATTATAATACAAGCTCAGTTGCTCGTATAAATGCTCTTAATTTGCAATAAAGTATGAAAATTTAAGCAGATAACAAATGTCACTATATTTAGCCTATAGTCTAATTAAGACTAAGTCTAAAAACACTGTTAATAGTCAGGACTGCATACCGTCGGTCACAGAAGCAGCAATGATTATGGAGTACTGATGAAATGATATTCACAGAACAACTGAAGTACTAAGGACAAAAACCTGTCCCTGTGCAACCCTGTCTAGGACAAATCCCACATGAATTGGTCTGGGGTCGAACCCGCCCTCCCGGTATTTGGACAGTTATGCCTGTAGTTTGGTAGAGAGGTAGCAAGCTTGCGGTGGAATATAAAGCCTCCACATTCAGGGTAGAAGCCTCTCATTGTACTACCCTGAAGATGCAGGCAGCATTTCCATCGAAAACACCGCACACGTCTCCACAAGATATGGCGCCACGTCCCCCAACACTTCAGCTCCCTACACCTCGCTGTGAGGATCACAACTCAAGACTAACTGACGGTAGGTTAAACTGGACAAATGCGTGCTACTTGTGAGGTCAAACAATGCCTCATCCTTCTCAAAACTCAAAAGTTAAGACATAAACCTACGGTTTTACACACCATTTTATATAAGAACTGCGCTCTTCTGGGTTATTACCCAGAGAGTAGTGGTAATTTATTACCGATGTCGCGGGACAACCTATCGGTCCCATCTTCAGGGGCTGAAGATGGGACCCGATAGGTTGTCCCGAAACGTCGGTAAGAAATTGCCACTACTCGCTGCGTAATAACCCATAAGAGCGCAGTTCTCATCTACTTCAAGGCGGAACCCTGGGAATAACTCCATTATATATGTTCAGAAATAGAGGATTCATACCATCTTGATTGTATGATTAAACAAAAAGATGGGCGGCACATGTTGCACGCGCGGTACAAGGCATCGCGCTGCCACTAGGCAAAACAATTTCTACACAGTCTTACATGGTTCTGGATAAGACAAAACACGGGTTTTGCAGCAGTGCATGGTGTAGGCCTAACTGCAGTCAGTGGGGTAAGTTATACAATGCAGCCTCACACCACTACGTGACAGCTGTTTTACGTTTCCTGCTGCGAACCTAACAGAAAACACACCAACATATTAACAAATCCTACCCCGTGTTCTGCCAATAGACCTACGTACAGTCGCCAAGGCTGTTAAAGCGATTGGCAAATATTTCAGTGCACTTTTTGGACAGACATTTGTAAACATTGCTTTAAGCACATAAGTAAACATTCTTTTTAATGTGTGAATTATTTTTCCTTTAAATGTTTAACCGTTTTATATATTAATATTCATATCGGCACGGAAAATAGCTATGTCTTCGCGAATAATGGGTGCTTGTGCTGACTGAACAAGTGGAGATTTCTCACACAGCTGTGTTAGCATCGGAAAGTTCATAAATATTATTCTTCACCAAATGAAGTATTTTCTGAATCATGAATTCCCAAAGAAGGAGCTGAGAGGGGCACACCGCAAGTGTGAAACACGTGACATCCACACAGAACGTTAGTCGCAAAACCTAACCGTAAAAAATGCCTTGTAAGACACGCACAAACAGAAGGGCAGCAATGTGGACTGTATTAAAGTGAGGAGAGGAACCACTGACATGCCACTACAGTGGCATGTCAGTGGTTCTATGAAAAAAAATTACGTCGATTATCTGTACCTCGAATTTGGCATTCAGGTGACCGTGCATGGTGATAAATTCCTACAATAAAACCAACTAGATTCACTAATTTCTCAAAATTATTTTTTGGAATAAAACTCTACATGTTTCGGACAGTTCCTCTGTCCATCATCAGGAGTTTTTCACTGTACACACAGCAATGGTATATGTCATACAGGTTTGCTGACAGCTTGCGAGCAGGATCAG
>Ga0123357_10008672_pt1 | contig 12733 bp, 14 predicted proteins | sample TergutEmb28metaG_FD_89873 | JGI IMG/M metagenome (GOLD analysis project Ga0123357, IMG submission 89873) | Embiratermes neotenicus P4 segment gut microbial communities from Petit-Saut dam, French Guiana - Emb289 P4 | ecosystem: Host-associated > Arthropoda: Insects > Digestive system > Gut ... | reverse complement strand
TAATTGATGAATCGCAGCCATTAAAGGAAACGCTATGTAAATTTTTTGAAAAAGATTATGAAGTGATAACTACGGAATTATCAACGGAACCAGGATATAATTTATTAGAATATGTCGCGGAAAAACAGCCTGATTTGATATTGATGGATATTGTTATGTCAGGAGCAAATCATTTTGAATTTCTTGCCGCTTTGAAAACTTCAAAAATTACAAACACTATACCTGTGATTATTGTTACGCGAGCAAGCGAGGGTGAGAATAGGCTAATAGGACTTAGTTTAGGAGCGGCAGATTATATTGTAAAACCATTTCTTCCATTAGAATTAAAAGCAAGGATAGAAGTCCAACTGCGGACTATAAATCAACCCCGGAGAACTAAAAAATTTAGTTAATCTACTATAGACTTCTTCGGAAACTACACTAAAGCCCTCTTTCCGCGATAGCGGGAATAAAGGGGGTGTCACGAAGTGACGGGGGATTGTCAAATTTGATGTTTTTGCGGGGAGACGAAATCACCCGCCTGCATAAACTCGCCGGCGGCGAGTTTGGGGCACCCTCTTTTACGAAAGAGGTATTGGAATTTAGTTTCCGAAGAAGTCTTATATAAAATGTAATGGCAAATTAATAAATCCGCCTACGATTATAAACGTTTTCTGCGCCTCAATATATCCGCACAAATAATTTGCAGTTTATTAATAAAATATTAAAATCCTCTTGTTATTTTCAAGAGGATTTTGTACGAAATAGAGAATAGATGAATAATATGGAAAATATACAAACAAAGGAACGGTAAAACAAATGATTAAAACAATACTTACGACGGGACTTTACGGAATAGACGGGTTTATTATAACGGTCGAGTGTTTTATAGCAAACGGTATGCCCAAGTTCGAGATAGTCGGATTGCCCGACGCCGCCGTAAAAGAATCGAAAGAGCGCATACATGCGGCGATGAAAACCTGCGGCTTCCCTATCCCGAACAGAGTCATAACAATAAATCTCGCGCCCGCCGACAGAAAAAAAGAAGGATCGTCGCTTGACTTGGCACTGTTCGCGAGCATTATCGCAAATGAAAAAGAACTTGAATTCGATTTTGAGGAGATGTGCTTTATCGGCGAGTTATCCCTTGCGGGGGATATAAGAGCCGTAAACGGTATTCTCCCGATGTGCATAGCGGCGAAAAAAGCCGGGATAAAAAAAATTTTTGTGCCGTACGACAATGCAAAAGAGGCTGTGCTGTGCGGCAGCAATCTGAATAATAATTCTGATAATCCCGGCGGACTCGGCGGGGTTGAAATTTTCCCTGTCAGAAATATAACGGAACTTTATAATCATCTCGCTGAAAACAGGCTTATAGACCCTATGACTTTCTCCGAAAGCGATTATTTAAACTTAGATTTTATCAGCGACTTGGATTTTTCAGACGTAAAAGGACAGGAAAAAGCGAAAAGAGCTATAGAAGTCGCCGCAGTCGGAGCGCACAACGTATTGTTTATCGGACCTCCCGGAACGGGAAAAAGTATGCTTGCCAAAAGAATCGGCGGTATTCTGCCCCATATGAGCTTTGACGAGGCCATAGAAACGACAAAAATTCATTCCGTCGCCGGAATAATACAGCAGAACCGGCAGAATATGTCGCTTATAACGGAGCGTCCTTTCAGGGCGCCGCACCATTCTGTATCAAGAGGCGGACTGACAGGCGGAGGGAAAATCCCGATACCTGGTGAAATAAGCATTGCGCACAACGGGGTGTTGTTTTTGGACGAACTGCCCGAATTTTCACGCGACGCGATAGACTCTTTGCGCCAGCCCCTTGAAGACGGGGAAGTCACTATAATCCGAACAAACGGTAAAATAACATTTCCATCGGAGTTTATGTTAGTCTGCGCGATGAATCCGTGCAAATGCGGATATTACGGACATCCGACAAGACCGTGCACATGCTCCGAGGGCGAGAGGAAAAAATACATGTCGAGAATCTCAGGACCGCTGTTAGACAGAATAGACATACAAATAGAAATCCCGTCCGTTACATACGGCGACATGAAATCAAACGAAGTTGGCGAAACATCGGCAGAAATGCGCAAACGTATAATAGAAGCTAAAAAATTTATGCTGGAACGCTTTAAACAGAATGACTCTGTTTTACACAGTAATTATAATAATGCAAGATTAAATTCAAAACAGATGAAAAAATACTGTGTCCTCGACAGCGAAGCTGAACAGATACTTCAGTCTGCATTTGAACGTTTGGGATTATCCGCAAGGGGATACGACAGAATCCTGCGGGTTTCTCGGTCTATCGCAGACCTTGAGCAGAGCGAAATAATACATAAAAATCACGTAGCCGAAGCGATACAATTCCGTTCGTTGGATAGAAAATATTGGAATTAATAATCGGAAGTAATAAGAGGCAGAGCAAACCGCTCTGCTTTAATTCTACCCCAAAACCACATAATTCATGTTCTCAGATATTTTTTCTAAAATTAAAACTCACGTTTTTCTTGATAAAAACTCTCTAAATGCGTGCTTGACTTATATAAACAAGTGATTTATACTATTAACAGAATCGATTCTAAAATATAAATCGTATTAAGAGAGGTACAAAAAATGTCATATTTTAGTGAAAAATTTAATCAGCTGCGCAAAGATAAAGATTTGACGCAGGAACAAATTGCGGATATTTTCCATGTATCACCGCAGTCTGTCAGCCGTTGGGAAACGGGTGCAAATTATCCCGATATAGAACTCCTGCCGCATCTCGCAATATATTTCAAAGTCACTCTTGATGAGCTTCTCGGAATGAAAGAAATACTCAAAGAGGAAAAAGCCAATGAATATGTAAGAGACATTCAGAATTTACTTAACAGCGGAAAAGTCCAAAAAGCGTTGGATACGGCGCGCAAGGCTATGAAAGAATATCCGTTGAACGGCGATATAGACTGGGAATTCACGCTGGCGTTATGGAATGCAAGCAAAATAGAGGGCGAGGAAGGCAAAAAATATAAAAGCGAACTTATGGAAATGGCGGAAAAAAGCATAAATAATTTAGAGCCGCATCCGCGTTGCGGGCATAAAGTGAATCTTGTCAGACAGTATGCCGAATGGGGCATGATAGAACAAGCGAAAAAGGTCTTGGAAACATTGCCGTCTGAGATATGGGACACACAGGAACCATGGTCAGGATTGGTATTAGAGGGCAGAGAATGGCAGAATAATCAGGGGTTTCGTATCGGCAGATTTACGATGCTGTTAACCTACGCTATTAACGGCTATGCGGATAAAGCTGATTTGGACGTTTTGAAAAAAATAGAGTGGCGGAAAAGAGTGACGGAAATTGAGCGAATGGTATTCGTTGACGAGGGTAATTTGCTGCCTGTTTTTGAAAACCGCGTATTTCAAAATATCGTCATTGCGGAATTATACTGCGAAACGGGCGATATTGAAAACGCTTTAAATTATGTGGAAAACGGGACGAAAGATGCGATATATTTCCATAACAATATGGAAAGCAATATGGACTGCGGGTATTCTATAAGGTCAACACCGCGTAATCTGCCATGGGTTTTATGGGAAGACCATCTTATGAAACCGGCGTTTGATATTGTCAGAACCCACGAAAGATTTATCAAATGTTTTAAATTGCTCAAAGATAATTCACGGGAATTAAAATAATAAAAAGTTGAGCTTGTGTAAGTCAATATTAAACCTGCGGTTGAAATTTTTGACGTAAATTGAACAATACCTCCATTGACTTGTTGCGTTATTCGATGTATAATTTAAATAACGGTTGCGCAATCAAGAATAATCCAATTAAGACAATGAACAATGGAGGATATTGTTTATGAATTTAAGTATTTGCGATAATTTAAAAGAACTTCGTAAAAAGAAAAATAACACACAGGAAGGATACCCTGACGGACCGGACAACGAATGCGGGATGCGTCTTAATATGATGAAGCGAAACTGGTTCGATTTGTGCAGAGAAGACGAAAGGTTCAAGGAAATCGAGAAAAATTTAGCAAAATATGCAAATTAACTGAATAAAATAAGTGATAGAAAGGACAAAATTAGATGAAAAATAGAAATTTATATATAAAATTTGAACCCGATGAAAAAATAATCGGACGCTGGCAGATGCTCGGCGTAGTCGAAAAAAAAGAGGATTATTCCCCCGGTAAAAAACTTCTTCTGCGCGGCGCATGGCATGGAGACAGATATTTTTTACCGAACGGCAAAGGACATGGGATGATTGCATGGACAAGAAATTATGTAATGATGGAGCGGAACGCCGGATATGTGTTTTGCCATTACGAAACCAAAGAAATAGACGGCGAATTATATATGTTTCTGGATAGAATCGAAAAAGCGATTTTAGATAGTATATACCCAAAATATAATACTCACGAAGGGGTAATAATATTAAAGCAGACAGATAAAAAGCGTTATACAATGGACGAAATATGTGTTTGCTCGTGATATTTAATATGTGCAAAATAAGTGCTTCCCCAGTAAAGGATCTCATATGGCGAATTAAAATATCGAACCCACGTTAAGAAAGACCCGCTTTTACGGCGGGTCTTTCTTTATTTGCGGAGTCTGATATTATTTTTTGTATTAAAATGTACTAAAACGACATATATTTTACTCCCCGACGAATATAATACTAATATACAAAATAATAATACTGACGGTTGCGCACAACTTAATGATTTTAACATTTTGACAAAACGGGGGAAAAATAGCATTGAGACAGGTAGTATACGCGGACATAGTTTTTCTTATGAATTTTTGCATGGATTTTCTGTCACTGTTTGCGGCAGGTAAAATTTTAGGGCTGAAATTGAGCCTTCCCCGTCTTATTTTATCAAGCGCGCTCGGAGCCTTATACGTTATTTCGACTTTCTTATACGACAGCGATAAAGTGATAATTCCTCAAATGGTTATAAACATAGCAATGTCTGTCGTGATGTGTTTTATCGCGTTTAATATTGATTCGATTGTCAAATTCACAAAAATATTTGTGATTTTTTATGCGGCGTGTTTTATGCTCGGCGGAGGAATAGAGGCTCTTTATTATCTTTCGGGGCTTGTCAAAGCAGAAGATATAAACGATTTAAGTTTGGATACCCCGCCTATACAGATTATAATTATCTTGGCAGGCGTTTGCGCGTTTATTATAATTGTTGCGGGTTCTTTATTCAAGCGGCGTTCAAGCGTAAAAGAAACGGAAATAACGATAGGATTTATGGGAAAAGAAGCGGCGATAGATGTAATTGTAGATTCGGGGAATTTACTATACGAGCCCATAAGCTCTCTTCCGGTAATTATTGTGAAACTGAACGGTATCGTAAATCTGTTTGACTTAAAAATGCTTGACTTTTTTGTTTACGATTCCCCGTCGTATCTCGCAAACGTTACAAAAACAGACGACTCGGAAAACATGGATAATATTAAAGCGTTGAAATTCAGGATAGTCCCGGTCAAATCAGTCGGCGGGGAAAGCAATATTCTCCCCGCGTTTTTTCCGGATTACATAAAATACAAAAAGAAAAACAAAAATTTGGAAATAAACGCAGTAATTGCGGTAGACAATAAACCGTCAGATGAAAAATACGGCGAAAAATACAGGGGAATTATGCCCGCCGTTTTGTTAGATTAACAGATAAATTATTAAAATGCACAGGAGTGTTGAATAAAATATGAAAGCATATTATACAGATAATTTTTTAATAAGGTTTTTAAATAGGCTGAAAAACAGGATTTTCGCAAAGTATAACGCGAATTATTTGAACGGAGAGGAAATATACTATGTAAACGGATCGGAGACGCTTCCCCCTCCTTTGTCAGCCGAAGAAGAAGCGGATATTATCTCCCGATTCGACAGCGACCCGTCGCTGAAAACTATATTGATTGAGAGGAATTTGAGACTTGTAGTATATATCGCCAAAAGATTTGAAAACTCCGGCGCGGGAATAGAGGATTTAATCTCAATAGGCACAATCGGCTTGATGAAAGCTGTAAACACATTCAAAACTGACCGGAATATAAAGCTAGCGACATATGCCTCCCGCTGTATAGAAAATGAAATCCTGATGTACATACGGAAAAATATAAATATAAAAAATGAAGTGTCGATTGACGAGCCGCTGAATGTAGACTGGGACGGCAACGAGCTGTTATTATCTGACATACTAGGCTCCGATTCCGATATTGTCCACAGAAATATAGAAGAAAGCGAAGACAAGCGAATGATTGTGGCGGCTATATCAAAACTCGGCAAACGCGAAAAAATCATAATAAACCTGCGGTTCGGTCTTGAAACCGGTAAAGAGAAAACGCAGAAAGAAGTCGCGGATATTTTGGGTATATCGCAGTCGTACATATCACGATTAGAGAAAAAAATCATAAACAAACTGAAAAAAGAAATCTCTAAATTAAATTAGATACATAGCAAGAAGCCGTAGGGAACGCATTAATGCGTTCCTCAAGCCGAAAATAAAACTATATCGGGTATATGTATTCGGAACGGATAAATCCGTTCCCTGCAGGAATATATTTTGTATAATTTTGCCGGAAAATGCAAAATATATTAATTAATTGAAAATCTGCTGTAATATTTTTCTTTCTGAGCAACTTTTTTTATATATAGACATATTCTATATAATGAGGAGGATTTTTCTATGAAAAGAAAATTTAAAACTCTGTCTTGTCTGATAATTTCCGCGTCTGCCATAATTTTATTTACGGTCGCATCTACATCCGCGGCAGACGCATATGAACAGTCAGGCAATACGGCGCAAGGATATGTAATTTTCACGGAAAATAACATAAAAACAGAGGACATGCGAAAAAAATCCGAATTGGACAAAGAAGAACTTTCCGAATATTTGGAGAAATTCCCAAACCTTTCAGGAATAGAAGACGCTCTTATCAGCGCGCAGGATGATTACAGCGTAAATGCTATACTGATACTTGCGATAGTAAGGCTTGAAAGCGGGAATGGCGGAAGTCGGCTGGCAAAGTCGAAAAATAATCTCGGAGGACTTGTTTCATCGGGCAGAACTGTCACTGTTTATAAAACTTTTGACACGAAAAGCGATTGTGTGACATATATGGCTCAGCTTCTATCGGAAAATTACCTCACAGAGGGAGGAAAATATTATAACGGCTATACTTTAAACGATATAGCCAAAAGCTACAGCACTTCAAGCAAAACATGGAGCGACCTTGTGACAAGCCTAATTTATGAGATTCAGACCGAAATCAGCACGCTGTAGAAAGATGCGAAATCAGAACATAGCAGGGGTGAAAAATTTTCACCCCTGCTATGTATTTTTTTCGACATTTAACAAAAAACCTATACAAATCTTTTAAGATATTTCATTCCGATTGACGTTCCGACAACCGGATTTTCAAGCCCCTCGAACTCGATGCTTATATAACCATCGTAACCCGAAGATTTTATTATGTTTATACACTGGTCTACCGGGACGTTTCCATGACCTACAATCGCGCCTCTCAGGTAATTGCCGCCGCGCGACTTGAAAAATCCCTCGCCGGGATTCGGTCCCATACCGCTCTTTACGTGAAAATCTTTGGCGTGCACGTGTTTCGCGTACGGCGCGAGAACGCCTACGGCGTGTTCCGGTCTTTCGTCGGCGCATAAAAAATTACCCATATCAATCAGCGCGCCGAAATTTTTATGTCCGACTTTGTTTATCAGTTTTTCCACCCTGTCGCTGTCCTGACAAAAATAGCCGTGATTTTCCACGCATACAGCTATCCCTTTTTTTCCGCATATACTGTGACTTCCCTGTAGCCGTATGCTATTCTGTCGACAATATCGTCGAAGCCGCGCGGAGGCGGGACGTCTTTGTTTATTCCGTAAGTGGCGTCGCATCGCATACATTTTGAGCCGAGTGTTTCCGCCAAATCTACGTTGTGCTTAACCATTGCTATTTCCTTTTCTATATCGCCGCCGCTTCCGTTTAAAAAATCAGAGCCTATACAGTAATTGGGAATTTCCAGTCCCTCGTCGGCGCACAGTTTTTTTATGAGTTTAAAAAACTCAAACATTTCAACATCGCCGTTCGGGATATGCGCGACTTCAAAACCGTCGAATCCCTGTTCTTTCACGGTTTTTATAAGTTTGTAAATATCAAAGCCGTCTTTGCCGAATATGCTTAAGTAAGAATAAGAACTTACGCTTATTTTCATGTTAAAAACCTCCGGATTTTAAATTTAAATTTTTGTTAAAAATATTTTTTCGTATAATTTTTTATTTGCATTGCGTCCCCTGTATTTATAACCGCAGTTGTCGCTATTAACGGAACGTTTAAATTTTCGCTGATTTTTTTCGCGTAGTCAAGGGAATTTGATATTTCGTTCTCCGTCGTCAGATTGCCGATATTGCTGTTGTTTATCACCGACATTATTTTTAATTTGGATTTGTTCTCTATAGATTCTGCGAGATTTACAGCCGCTTCGGCATCGCTTATCATGTTTCTGTATTTGTTCACGACGTAAATCATTTCGTAGTCATACTCTTTTATTTTATCCGCAAACATGCCCAAAACCACCGCGCCGTTGTCGTCGCCCCCGACGTCTATCACGGCGCGTTTTTTATCGTTTGCAAAAATCGAGTATATCGCCGCCGGCACCGCCGGAATATCGACATTTGTGTTCGCAAACTGCGGCACGATAAAATCGATGCCGTATTCCTGCAAGTCTTTTATATTGTCCGCGCTTCTGAAATACGGATTGACTATATCCAAATCGACGAGAGTATAGATATATCCGGTCAGTTCTTTCAGTTTTACAGAAAGATTAACGGAGATATTTGATTTTCCCACGCCGAAATGTCCGCAGACGATTATTATTTTTTTTGTTGACAGGTAGGGTGTTATATCCATATATGTTTTCTCCTTTATTAATGCTAATCACGAGTTGAAGAACAATGTAAAAACTGCATCAAAGACTCCCTCCGGCTTCGCCGCATCCCTCACGGAGGGAGGCTTTGGCGAGTTTATGGAGGCTTTGGCGAAAAAACCAGCAATCATCTGCGTTCTTTTATATCCGAAAAACCAAGTATATAATCTGAACTCACATTAAAATATTCGCATATTTTTACAAATATTTCAAAGGATGGTTTTCTTTTGCCATATTCATATAATTGATATGCGTTGGTATAAATACCAAGACATTCTGCAATCTCTTTTTGCGCAATGTTTTTATCAACGCGGATTTCTTTTAAACATTGACTAAATTTATCATTCATAAATATTCCTTAAGAACTTTTTAAATAATTATTTACAATTTATTATAGGTATGAAAGTCGGCGCGCGGCTACTGTGTCAGGATTAGTAAAACTATATCAATCCAAACGATTTCAAAATCAAACTGCCGATAAAAACGGTCAAAGGACATATTAAAGTCGTCAATACAACTATCTGACCGGCAAGTTCGTAATCGCTGTTCATATTCTTTGCCATTATATAACTGCTTACAGCCGTCGGCGCGGCGAACAGCACAAAAACAGTCACTAACGCGGCATCCCTGAATCCAAATAAAACCGCGGAAACAACAAAAAGCAGCGGGCATATCATCGTCCGAAATACCGCCGCAATCAATGACAGTCGGACTTTGCTTTTCAGAACCTGCAAATCGATGCCGGCTCCGAGGCTGATAAGCGCAAGCGGAGTTGACGTGTTGCTGACGTAATTTACGCTTTTTTCAATTACAGCCGGCAAGGCTATTTTAAACAGCACAAAAGGCAGCGCAAGTATAATTGAGATAATAAGCGGATTTTTTATTATTCCTAAGACTATTTTGCGGACGTTGTTCTGACTTTTTGGATTCTGCGCGTTTGCGGTATTGTCGGAATTATTGGAATTAACGGTAAGTATCGTTACGGCGAGGACGTTAAACAGCGGGATGGCAAAAGGCAGAATCAGAGCTGCCGTACTTGAGCCCATATCCCCGAATAAATTGCCTGCCAGAGGCACCCCGAGTATCGCGAAATTTGACCGGTATACTCCCTGAATAAACGCGCCCCTTGACGCTTTATTTTTAATAAAAAGCGGAGTAAGCAGAATCAGGAGAAAAAAAGATATTACTATGCCTGAAACGCAGAAAATCACAAGTTTTATGTTGAATATATTTTCTATTTTCGCACTGTATATGTCGTTGAATATGTATACCGGCAAAGCAACGTTGAATACGAGTCTGTCGATTTGGTCAAAAAAATTTTTCGGTTCTTTAAATAATCTCAATTTTTTCTGTTTTAGTATAAATCCGAGCAATATCAGGATAACAAGAGGAAAAACGGCATTAATGCTGAATATTATATTATCTGCCACAGGCGTTGAACCTCTCTTTTAGAATAATTCTTGATTGTTTATTTGTCGTCCGTATCTAAATTTTCAATAGAGTAGCGGATACAAATATCCACAAACTTATTCAGGGAAATCCCTTTCTTTTTGCATATCGCTTCCATTTGTGTGATAAGTTTCATATTTAATCTGAATGTTTTGTTTATATATTCTTCTTTTTCGATTTTAAGTTTCATATTTATTGTAAAAACCCCTTTTTATTTTTTTATATAATATGTTAAAAATATTCATGTTCGCTTTATTTGTATAAAAATTTATTTATAAAAATCGCTCAGAAATTCCGGCGCGATATTTTTTGTGATCAAATCTTTTAAATATTGGTATGAAAATTTCGGATCGGATTTTATACAGCCATGCTGTTTTGCAAGATCTTCCGTATAATCTTCAAACCGGTAAATCTGAAATCCTTTCCGCTGCAGGTTATACTGCGTGACGACAGGGATTACCTGCGCATTTTCTATGCTTACGGAGGATCCGCCGTTCTGCGTCGTTTTAACTATGTCAAATCCGAGAAGCGCGCCTACCATGTTTTGCGCGCCAAGCATACCGGAGATAAAATTGCCGATGGAATAAGCGAGCAGGGTTTTTTTGCCGTCCGGTCTGTCGACCCATTTCGCTTCCTGCAAAACATGAGGGTGCATGCCGATTATGACGTCGACGCCGTCGTCAACCATCATTTGCGCTAAACTTTTCTGCCACGGGTCCGGCGTAAAGCTGTCTTCTGTGCCCCAGTGCATTACGACAAACAGTAAATCTGCGAGAGGGCGCGCCGCTTTTATTTGACGTTCAACCGTTGCGTCGTCGATTATAGGCACGATCATTTTACTGCCATCAGGCAGGACCATTCCGTTTGTTCCGTAAGTGTATGACAGAAAAGCTATGGATATTCCGTCTTTGCGGTAAATTCTTATATTTTCAAAATCGTCTCTGTCTTTAAAGCTCCCTATTTGCAAAATATCTCCGCCGTTATAGTTTTTTTGGCTGTCCCAGAAATTTATGCTGTTCATATAGCCTTTTTCCTTTAAGTCAAGCATATGATTGTTGGCGGTATTAATTATATCAAATCCTATATCCATAAGCGCGAAAGCGTCTTCTTTCGGGGTGTTGAAATTGGGATATCCCGTGTATGCGAATTCGTCGCCGGCAATCGGAGTTTCGACGTTTACAAGCGCAATATCCGCAGATTTTATTATATCGGCGACGCCTTTATACATGTCTATGAAATCAAAATTTTCTCCGTTTGTCGCACGTTCTTTTGCGTCGTCAATCATATTAGAGTGCATTATATTATCGCCCGCAGCGATAAAACTCAACCGCGTTGTCCCGTCGGGAGTATCCACTGAACTCCGTTCAGTGTTCGAGTTCTGCTCGGTATTATATGAGCTTTGCTCAGTATTTGTATTGTTGGAAGACGAAGTTTGCAAAGCCCTTTCTTTCGCCGATATTGTGTCTGGCGTACCGGGAGTGTCTAAAGTTTCCGCAGTTTCAAAAGAATTTAAGACGCTCTGCGTTTCCGCACTCGCAGCGTTTGCCGTATTGTCTATATAAATATCGCTGCGTTTATAATTATCCGAAGAAAGGGACAGTTCTTCAGTAGAAGTCAGATTCGAGCCTTTCGTTATTATTCCGCAGCCGGAAATAAAAACAGTATTTAAAATAATAACTGCAATAATAAAAATACAGACATACAGTTTATATTTAAGAATATTTTTCATAAAATTTATTTTTCGAACCCTCCGCAAAACTTACTATTGACTGAAATTATTATACAATATATTTTTTCTGTTGTCAACTTTTGATTTTAGATAAAATGTGAGAAAATATAATTGATTTTTATTTTTGTCCTAGAATTTTGACAAATTGCGTAAAGAACAAAAAAAGAATGTTAAATTTTTTATTTTTTTAAAGAATTTGAAAGAATAAATAAAAAATCATTGACTTTTTTATTTATTTTATGGTATAATAAAATCTGCTGTTTATTATTTGTAAAAATTTGCAGAAATATATAAATTTACCTTAACTTAATAACTTAATAAAACGGCGGCAATATTTAATACACTTAATATTTTATAATAAAAATCTGGCTTTAATATAAAAATAAAGACCGGTATAAGCGGAGGAAATTTAAAATGAAAAAAAGCATAGCAACTTTTGCGTTCGTAATTTTAGCAATCGCGTGCTTAGTTTCGATTGCGTTATTTGGAATCAAGGCATGGAAAATTCCCGGAGTTTTCGACAACGGAGGAATACGGCTCGGACTTGACCTTGCGGGAGGCTCGTCGATTTTATACGAAGCGGACCAGGCTACGCCACCGAGTCAGGATGACTTAGACGCGGCT
>Ga0123357_10008671_pt1 | contig 12735 bp, 9 predicted proteins | sample TergutEmb28metaG_FD_89873 | JGI IMG/M metagenome (GOLD analysis project Ga0123357, IMG submission 89873) | Embiratermes neotenicus P4 segment gut microbial communities from Petit-Saut dam, French Guiana - Emb289 P4 | ecosystem: Host-associated > Arthropoda: Insects > Digestive system > Gut ... | reverse complement strand
TAAAGTGGAAACGTCTAAAGGCGGGAGAAAGCAATGGCAAACTACTCCCAAGAACGTGCCCAGGATGCAGTGTGCCAGAGCCATACCGGTCACATGACTGGGCTCTGGTTCCTGCCAAGCCCGAATACTAATGAATAGTAAAGGATCGAATTCGGATTTAATTATTCTAAATTCTAAATTCGCTTAATTTGGTTTATGTTCAGGCAAGCTAACTTTTAGTACTTCGAAATTATTTGAGAGTTTACTTTTTTATTCCCACTGTATATACTGTGATCGCAGTAATTTAGAAGAGTATAGTTAAACGATTTTATTATATTGTCTTGGAGTCCTTTTTATCAGATAAGTAATCTGATTGGTGGCAGCATAAAACTACCCAGCGAAACGCTACACGACCCTTTACCCGTAGTATTTGTCGATATAAGATTTGGTGTTAGTCCAGCCCCATTCCGACATACACTACATTTACATGACTGCCAATTAATGGCTAAGTGAATCTGTCCAAGTAGCTACACAGCTCTTTGGATACTACTATTAATCTACATTATACATAGAGATTCAGACCCTACCTTACAGAATACAGTGTCTTTCCACTTTATTTTCCTGTACACTTGACAGTGTACAGCAAAATAATTGCTGTTTAATAACCACCACACATGGAACACTTAGAGACAATATGTGAGCGAAACGTAAGTTTCTTTTGTGAGTTTATCCTGACAGCACATAAGGCAACCACTATGATATCAGGGACGAAGTACTAGGCCATGAAGGCATATAGGGGAGTAGAGGTATAGCTCCACTTATTAATATCAGCACTCATTTAACAAAAGGTAAGAAAGGAGAACATCCTGCCTCTAAAATTCTGCCACCTAAGGTGCTGGTTTGGTTTGTTTGTGTTGTCACAGCAACCCTGGGTGCATATATGAATTTAAAAATAATTAGACCAATCACACACCACACAATTGAGATGCCGCACAGTGGGCCTAGTCGACGGTTTACTGACTCCTTTCGCCATCCCAGAGTACACACGAGGTGGTGACAGTGCAAGCTGACCCAAGCGGTAACAAGTAAAATATCTGAATTGTCCATGGAAGGTGTCTGGTCCAAATCTCAATCGGGCCACCAACCACCATGTCTTATGATTTTTGTGGTTTTTTTTCCCCCAGCTCCTCAACAATGCCACGTTAGTACCTAAAACTACAACATGGCAGCCACCTTCTGTATCCACCCCAATCCATTATTCAATACCCATGCTTACCATGTGACACTGTGTAATGTGAGCCAATGACAGCATGGTTAAAAAAGTTACAAAAAATAGTAAGTAAATACATAAATGTGTTGTGTAAGGCTGACAACCTTGCCACCATCCTGGGCCATTGTCGTGTAATCTGGGAACCTTAACTTCCTGGAACCCTCTGGGCACCTCGGGCCTGTAATGGGACTGATTTACCTTTATTACATAAACAGACCCACTGTGATCCTGTCCCACATTGACAGCATTCACATGGTGCAAGCGATTTTAGAGAAGGTATCAAGCATACTGAGTTATGACAGTTCATTCAGTACCAGATATTTATGACTCTCTCACAAAGTATATTCTGTGTACTTGCTTACATGCAATGAGCAGAGACCTTCTTGGAAAGCATGTAGTTCCTTAGCCAGTTCAGAAATACCAAACACATTTTGCAACCCAAGTTTCATTACGGTGCTAATAACAACCTGCCACTTTGCATTACCCTGAACCAGATTAATCTAGTCTATGCCATCCCAAACTGTTTCTCTAAGAGTCATTTTAATATTATCCTCCCACACATGCCCAGGTCTTCCTGGTGGTGTCCTTCCTTCAAGGTGTCTGACTGAAACAAGCAAACATGACTTACCCCATTCTGTACCTTCAATGAACTGTGCAGTCTGTAGCTCAAGGCAACTTGAGTGGTGGTGGCTGAGGACAGGGTATGAGTGGGTTGAGTGGAGTCAAGAGTGAGTAGGTATACAGTTATGTAGGACACCACAACTGTGCCTTGGTTTTATGACAGAAATACAATCCACTGAGGGAATGCACTGTGATGATACAAGGATCATTACACATCAAAAACACAATGCCATACAAAACACAATGGAGGCCAAAAGAAAGTAAGACACTTATAGACCAGGCAGAGAGCAACTTTTAAAGCACATGAACATGCAGTTCTAGAATTGCAGTGGTTTTGGTTAAGTGATTTAAGATATAACCAGGAGCAAGAGTGCCATGTGCATATCTGAATGACAAAAGTTCCTGCAAATGTTGATGTTTATAAAATTTAGACATAATAAATCCTTACTAAATACAGAATATTTGAAAATGAATGCTCAATACAGATTTCATAGTTCAAGAGCTCAAAACAGTGACAAAATAAGTATATCCATATACCTCCATACTTTATTTAACTTTCCTAATTTAATCTACACATAACTTGTATCAGCTTTCATAACCTCCTTCTTACATACAAAAAATGCTGTTTCAAAAACCTGCTGGGAAAAGACCACTTTGGAAAATTTGGTGGAGGTGGAAGGCTAACACTAAAACAAAGAAATGACAATTTCAACTGCACCCACCTCACTCCTGATAATGAATAATAATGAACCTCTGAGTTCCTTCAAAAGGCAGGGAATTTCTCGGAACTACTTCGGCAAATTACTAGCCTCTCAAGGAGACTACTTGCTGCATTCCTGATGCTACAAATAACTGAAACCTTAATTCTTTATGAAGGATCAAAATGTACAGAGGAGCACATTATGTTCAATTCAACTTTCCTTTTCCTGTTTGATTTATTTTGGTTTCTTGTACATGATTAATGACAGTCTAATCTTCCTTAGGTCAACTACTTTAGTTCTTATGTGTATTGGACCGTGCATCATTGTAATAGTTGAAGAATAAGAGACCAACTTGATGTCACAATTTAAGTTTTATTTTACTTCTTCTGTGCTCAACATGTTTCGGATATTAATACATCCATCGTCAGGAGCCTGCGACTTTTCTGTTGTATCACCACATTGGTTGAGTGTTCTTATTTCAATGTGTGTTGGAGTTTCAGTGTGGCTGGTTGGGGTGGTATCCGTGTGGAAGGTTGAATCACAACTGTGCATCAGCCTGTCACACAGATACCACCCCAACCAGCCACACCGAAACTCCAACACACGTTGAAATAAGAACATGCAACCAATGTGGTGATACAACAGAAAAGTCGCAGGCTCCTGACGATGGAAGTATTAATATCCGAAACATGTTGAGCACAGAATAAGTAAAATAAAACTTAATAAATTGTGACATCAAGTTGGTCTCTTATTCTTCAACTATTACTTTAGTTCCTTCCACTACATTACAATTATACCATTAACAGATGAAATCCCTATGTATACTGTCATTGCAGAGTGAAAGTGACTTTAAGCAACAGGACATGAACCATGTAAATCCACGCACCTCAAAATTGTTTCCCTCACTTCAGGAATTCAGTCAAGAGTGTCAGGTGCAGAATAAACAAAATACAGCACATCAAACTTACAAGCACTTGAGTTATATACTGCTTCAGACTTCAATAACATCTGAAATCAGGGCTGGCCAACATGTGGCCCTCAAGCAACATATGCATAACCATTGGTTGCTTGACTAGTTTTAGTAATACAATTTAAAAACATGATATAATAGGTCTACAGTACATAACACGGCAACTTTATTAGCAGAGAAAATGTCTAGAAACTGTAACTCATCACTTTTACAACAGCACACAGTAAATCAATCACATTTTTTACCGAGTTTCATATGGAGTACTACCTTGCCATTCACCTGTAATTTTATTGCAATTGACTGTTTGTATATAAGGTTCCTCTAGTTAATTCCGCTTTCCACCCCCCAGAAAATACATATACACTCGTGTGGCCCTCAGGCAACAACTTAACAAACTGTGTGGCGCTCCTATGGGTTGAAGTTGCCCAGTCCTCTCTTATATTATAAAATTGATATTAAAATGCACTTCAGTATACTACATACAGCGACGCACCTTCTTGGGTTGAGGCACAAACGTGTGTGTGTTTGTTTGTGTGTGTGTGTGTGTGTGTGTGTGTGTGTATATGTATATATATATATATATATATATATATATCAAATGTACATCTATACCAAAAATATTTAACGCATTATATATCTGAATTAAATCATGCCCTTCACCATTTTTAAAATGATGAAAACAACGACGCAGGGAAATGTGAAAAGAAGAAACCAGTGAAGAAGTCTACATGCAACAAAATCCATCGTGCTCTTCTGGTGACAATATGTGAGCAAAAATTAAACTGTAATATTCTTTACTTCTTCTACAGGAAATGCTGATGGCTGGTCAGCATTCTTTTATTGATGGTATCATGCACATCACCTGCAGCATCAACTGGATATCTATGCAGTGAAAAATCAGCCAAGGACAGAATGCTGAGTCTAATATCGTACACTTTTTGGGGGGGGGGGGGACATATTTCAGGGTAGAAGTAAGAAGACACAGGTGCTTTGTGTTTACATGTTAAGCCCCTGATTAGGTAAGGGGTGGGTTCCACAAACTCTTGCATATTCCAAACTTTCATATGCCAGAAATAACCGAAGTACATACATGTCACAGCAGACAGTTTGATGGTATGCTTAGAGGTACCTAATATCGAACAAGGATATCATAGTCAGCATACTGACTGAGCTAGGAGATGGTCAACAAGGAAACACAGTCCAATTCCCACCTGGGTCAAGAAACCTTTTCTCTTCTCTGAAGTGTCCAGACTTACTTTGGGGCCCAAACCAGCCTATTCAATGGGTAATGGCGGCACCGGGCGTAGAGTAGCAAGTGACCGCCTCCAATCTCCCCACAAGTCTTCATGGCATGCCCGCAGACACACCCTTAATTTAACTTTTCATAGGCACATATCTTAATAGCATGTTCAGAACCATGTTCAATTATCTTTAACAGCAGGTTCAAAACCATCTTCATTATGACAGTAAACATGGGCATTCTGCCATACAAGTCCATTCACCAGCAAAACCATCTTCATTATGACAGTAAACATGGGCATTCTGCCATACAAGTCCATTCACCAGCAAAACCATCTTCATCCTGACAGTAAACATGGGTATTCTGCCATACAAGTCCATTCACCAGCAAACTGAAATTTCTGCATGTAGCACATGCAGTAATTATTTCTGGGATGTTTTAAGTAAATATGGTTCACATTACTTAAGCCTTTCCTACCCAAAGGAAGACGTGTATCTATGCCATACATTTTAACGAGTATTTATCCTATTTCTGCATTAGGATTTCTCTGTATTTAGTGCTAAACAATACTAGTGAACATGAACATGTAACTGTATGCTGACTTACAAGAAACTAAACACCACAAATAACTAAACAATAAAACTTTTTTCTTTTCATTTAAGATTGTGTTAAGTGGTCCTGATGTGCTTGTAACTTCTGCCACTTTTCCATGAATAAGCACATCCCACATAAGCTACCGAAATGCAGCAAACTCGTTTCACTTATCTGATAGAGTTTTAGAAGGCATGTGAATGTTTTTCAGTTAACACTACTAGGATGTAAAAATTACACACTTTTGAAGTAGCAGACTAATACAGGCTCATGCAATGTGATAAACTGGAAATATGCATTTTGTTACAAGTGACAATTCTGTCATGGAATATATGCTACTTCAAGCATGTGTGCAAGTTACCAAATAAACACGATGACTCACCACGTGATGAAGGGTGGTTCATTAGAATGGCCAGAGGGCACTCGTCGTCATCCAGTATGTATTCACGACTATTTGTTCCTCCATGATACTCTTTGCTCTCTCCATTGTCTGCCGGTACTGCTGTGTTTACCTGCAGTTCAAACAACATCATTCTTAGCAAAGGAAAGGCTTACTTTCCTTATGTATGACTGCGGGATAACAACATACAGAACATGTAAGGGTACGATGGATTGAAGGCCAACACATATGAACTACAATGTTTAGATTATTCAGCACATAAAGTGCTTTTCACACAGTGATCCCACACAACCCACTCTGCTCGTACAGTAAGTCACATAAATTAAAACCTACAAAATGCACTTCGTTTAGGGAGAAAAACCTCCAGCTCCCTGGGGCAATTCTCAAGCAGTTTCAAGCAATTACAAAGAGAAGTGTATAGAGATACAACACCACAGATATACAATGGCACAGGAAGGTTGACATATGTAGGAGACATCCTTGGAGTTTCCCCCCAAAATAAAATGCATTTTGTTGCTTTCAATATCTGTGACTTTAGAAAAGAAATGCATGGTAATATGCAATGATATAAGACACTCTGCTCAATCTGTCCTCACACTCACATTTAAAGTCTGAGTGAAACACAAATTTTATTATTTCCATTAGGTAACCACTTAGCTAGTAAACAGTTGTACTGCACCTTCTGTGATAAGTCCTTTCTGAGAAACTAACAGTTCCTTTTTTTAAATAAAGGGCCACAATCATGTTCACAGAAACCACCCATGAACCCAGTGATGATCCATGTAAACCCAGCCCACAAACTCAAGTCGTATCTCTTGAAGAACAACTTTAACATTATTCTCTCAAATATTAGGTAATGTTAACCAACAAAATGCACTTTTTAAATTAATGTTTTAATTCAGTTCTTCTTGTCTTCTACATGTTTCGAACACCTTATGTTCATCGTCAGAAAGACTGTATTGTACATGCAGCCTTAGATGTGCACATCCTTCAAACTGGTAGACTAATGGCATATACGCATGGAAAACATACCATATATGGCTGCATGTACAATACAGTCTTCCTGATGATGAAACATGTAGACAACAAGAACTGAAATAAAACATTAATTTAAAAAGTGCATTTTGTTGGTTAACATTACATAATTGTATCATATTACAGAGTACAAAAAACAAAGTTCTCTCAAGTATGTCTTGCTACCAGATTTTCCACCCAAAATTTTGTATTAATTTCTCATCTCTCCCATGTATGTTACACATCCCATCCAACTCAACCACCATCCACCTTCAGAGATTACCCCAATAACATTTTTAGTGCAAGAGTACAAACTATGAAGCTCCACATGACATTTTCTCCACCCTAACTTAAATTATTGTTCAAGTATTCACCTCACCACCCTGCTGTCATGTGCTCTCAATTCATTTTTTTCTATTAAAGTAAGACAACACCTTTCAGGCTCACAGAAATATAAATGACATTTCTACATAATTACATAGAGGCCCTGCTTTCTACAGCAGTTGCATACCACGTCTGGAAAAAGAAGAAATTTTGTATACACACTGCAATCTATAAGTTTTGGGACTGATTTTTTTTAAATAACAGAACTGGAGCGATCTACTGGCCAACCCACTAACTAAATACTATCAACCAACATCTGTTCACACACACCGAGTTTCGTTTCTTTATCTTCGACAGTGTATGAGTTATAACTTGTCTTGTAAAGTTAGTTTCTTTCATACGTCATGGATGGCGGAAGTGAACAGAGAGTTGCCACAAAATTTGGTTTCAAAGCTGGTCTATCTGCGACAGAAACACTAGTATTGGTGCAAAAGGCTTATGGGAATGAGGCTCTGAACCGATCAAAAGTTTTTAGGTGGTATTCTCAATTTTGAGACGGAACGGAGCTGGTAGAAGATAACGAGAGAGGTGGCTGTCCAAAATTGACTCGAACTAAAGTAAACATTGCTGCTGTTGCTGATTTGGTCACATATGACCATCGAATCACATCAAGTTTAATAACAGAATCTCTGAACATCCCCAAGACTGTAGCTCTTCAGATTCTGAAAGAGGATTTGGGTAAGAGAAAGTTGTGTGCAAATTTTCTTCAACACTCCTTGACACCTGAGCGAAAGGAAGATCGAGTCACTACTTGCCAAGACATTATCACGATGGCCAATGCAGACAAAATTTTTTTTAACAAAATTATTACAGATGAGACCTATTGTTTTGCCTATGACCCTGAAACAAAGCGACTGAGTTCTGAATGGGTTGGTGATATCCCCTCCGCTGAAGAAACTGAAATTCCAATGGTCCCGAATCAAGACAACGATGATAATTTTTTTCCACTCTCAAGGCATAGTGCAGAAAGAATTCGTACCAGAGGAAAAAACAGTAAATGCAGAATTTTATAAAGCAGTAATGGATCGCCTCCTGAAGTGCATGCAATGGGTTCATCCAGCTACATTCTGCTCCAGAGATTTTTTCTTGTTGCACGATAATGCGCCCACCTACAAAGCTGTATTTGCCAAATCTGACCCCCAAAAAAAGTTAAAATCCTTTATCACCCCCCCATACTCTCCAGATTTATCTCCGTCAGACTATTTTCTGTTTCCCAAGTTGAAAATGAAGTTAAAAGGACTCCACTTTGTGGATGTTGCTGAGATCCAAGAAACCATAACTGATGAATTAAAGAAGGTCTAAAAAGAGGAATTTTAGGTAGCTTTTCTGAAACTGTACGAATGCGCAAAAGCCTGTATATATGCCAATGGAGCTTATTTTGAATTTAAAAAAATGTATGTCTCTTCCTCATGAGTCTACAATTTTTAAAAAAATCAGTCCTAAAACTTTTGGACCGCAGTGTGTAAGTCACGAGTGAGGATACGCAGGGTCAATTATGTATGAATATACAACACAGCCCTCGTATGATTGCCCTGCTGCTGGAATTATTGCCCAGCAGTGTTCTTCTGCTACCTTCAACTGATTACCCTTTTCTTCACACAACAAAAAATTTGGATGGCATTTCAAAAAAGTTGGTATTTCAAGTTATCAATTTTTTTTAACCCTGACACAGCGCACATCAGGGAGTAATCTGAATATTTTAACAGAACTCAAAATGTGTGAATGGTAAAACAAAAATGTGTGTCGAAACATGCATTTCACAGTAATGACTCACAAGAATGCATATTAAAATAATGCTCAAACATAAAAAACATTAACAAGAGATGATACATGAACACAAGGGCAAGGCAGGAAATTTAACATGATGGTTTCTTCTTTAAAAAGGAAGCGTAAACTGACTGCAAACTGCCATCTGATGATTCCCACACCTAAGATATGCAGATTCATACCTGCACAAGACAGTAGTTGTGGGGGTCGGTCTCTCGATCCAGCCCGTACTTTGCGAGCATTTCTTTCACAACTTGTTGTGCTGTATCACGTACAGATAACAGCAATGTTTTGTATGGAACATCACGACACAGAGACTCCCCATAGATCTTCAACGTGCCCCCTGTATCTGGTCCTCCATCCTTGCTACGGAATTGTTGAAGCTTTCTCTCCAGTTTCTGTTGTCTACGGCGACGCATGACAGCTTCAGGATTTGAAATGGAACGTGTGAAACTGGTCTCTGGAAGTTCTGAAAGCATAAGAAGTACAATTACCAGTTAAAATAGGTTACTTGTACCACAAATCTGTGTAAGAAACCTCAAAAACAGAACCTATTCGAAATGATAACTAATAACTGATGCCATCCCTCCTTAGTAGGTTCCATATTCAACAGAGATGCTTGGCCCAAAGGCATCATATGCCCTGACAACATCCCTGACCTATGGCAATTTATAAAGATTGCAACAAAATAAAAATGTGTGTCTTTTGTGTAAATTTTCATCATGAATATACTTTAATTAGCTGTAAGATTTCAAGAAAATTAATAATATAACACCTTCAGGCTATATCTCAACAATTTTGGGATCTCCCTTTTAACTCATATTACCTGTGTATCTTTAACCAGCCAGTTCATGTTTCGTTGCAAAATATACATTTGCTGTCATATTTCCCTGACAGAAATTCGTATGCTTTTTCATTTTCAGTACATCTACAGAGTGGTCCATGTACTGTATTTCTGAGTTTCATGCAATGGGAGCAAACACTGCACACAGTCAACCTTTATTAGTCACAGAGAGCACGTGGCCTGAATTCATTTGTGAAAGGTATTCAGCTGAGCAAAGAGTGTTCATCTCCAACACAGAAGACACGAATATATACTGTTATTGTATGCAGGATGATGTCATGGTCTAAAAATAAAATCTTCAGTAGACAATGCATTCGGCAAATGGAAGACTTGTGGATTGTGGCCTCCTAGCACTGAACCCACACATGATTATTACTTGTGAAGAGCACCAGAAGTCAAAATTTATGTAAATGCATTAACTGCAAGAAATGAAAGACGGTATTCACTATGCAATGGTAAATGTAAGTCAAAAGCTCCATTACATGCTGAAAAATATTTTCATAACATGCAAGTCCGCTAAGAATTTGGAGGTTGGCACTTCATAATTCTACCAAAAATGAGGTAAGTTAAAGTGCTGGGGAAAACAGACTCTTAATTTCCAGGTGGCTCCTTCCCCAACTGGTGCTTGGGGACACTACAAAAAACAATCCCCTATATTGCATTCAATATGTGATAATTACCACAATGACACTGGGTGCAAAGTATAAACAAGGAAGATTGCTATTAACGCTTGACATTTTACATTTTAAAGTTCTCTCCTACCACCTACAAAGTACTCTGTGCTTAAAAGGATACCATGGAATGTGAAAACAAGGATGCCCTGCCATCTGTCACCGCCATATGCAAACTACATGAATGGAAGTCAAACACATTAATGGCAAAGTTATAACACTCACAATGCAATCACAACATGGTGTAAAATTCATATGTTGATGGGAGCAGGTTTCTGACACTGGATCTGAAGCAGAAAATTATGATCTTGGAAACCAAGTGAGGCAGTAAGGAGAGGACAGGGTTAAATAAGCTTTTCACCTATCCTACCAGATCATGCTGCTTTACAGGTTAAAATATCCACTTTGTAACTTTTTCTTTCCCATATCACTAATCTCTCATCTAAAAGAACTGAGCACAAAAATAAGTAAGTTGTTACCCAAATCTAATATAGCATATTCATCTTAGCATGGCATCCAGCAGATGGGCTAAAAAGGGTAGGGAGGGTGGCAAAGAGTCTCTCCTACTCAACCCTCATCCTCCTTTTCTCAAGGTGCAACCTGCTGTTGGCTATGGAGGGCAATGCCCTTCAAAATAACATGGTGAGAGGGCGTGGGCTGAATTCTGCAGGCTCCACAAAATATCCAGTACCCAGATGATGTAAACACAGTAATGAACTTACAGATTCTCTAAAGAGTTGCAAATTCATTGACCAGCTGAGCAGATACTATCACCTCCAGGACTCTGTGCCATGCAGATGTTTAAGTGGTCATGCAGGCTACACACGTACCTGTGTACAGTTTTCCAGCAACACCTCCATCGTTTTCGTTGTTCGTTGCAGCATTTGTTCTGAGTTTGCTGAGTTTTTCTTGTTTCTTGAGTTGCTTCTTCTCACGTTTTGATAACTTCCGTCTGAAGCTTGAACCACCTTCTTGAAACCCAACTGCCGGGACCTAAACACATAAACAATGTATACTTCAATCCAAACAGTGACAGTAAGATCCGCCTCTGAATGCAGTCACAGGTAGGTGCACACTCATTATACAGAGTGAGTCTCTCGCTAGAGGCCCCAAACTATTGCCTACAAAAAATTATGTTATTGAGATAATAACTTCAAAATTTATATACACCTACTGGAAATGATGCAAAACAGGACCTGCTTATAATCGATGCTGAAACTGGTCTCCTTTCACATCCAAGCACACTTGAATATGTTTCTCCAAATTCTGGAATACTTTTCCCAAAGTGTCGACGTTGACGGCTTGAATCTCTTGGCGTATATCGTCTTTGAGTTGTTCGATTGTGTGGGGTGTATTTTTGTACACTTTGCCCTTCAATAGGCCCCAAAGAAAGAAGTCGGCAGGCGTTAGATCGGCTTCCTCTTGTCTCTAACTTTTTAACCAATTTCTGGATGCAACACTTCGATGGTGCATGTCTTTTACCAAATTCCGTTCGAAATGCCATCTGGCATGCTTTAAATGAACCTGTTTGCCAGTATTTACGAATGAGAAACCCGCGCTGTTAGACTGTATACATAGACAATAGTTTGGGGCCTCTAGCGAGAGACTCACCCTGTACAACATGTATTAGAATTCAATCAACACACACAAAATCATCAAGTACCTTAGAAAATCCACCCTTCTACCATTTCTTAAAATTACAAAAGGGAAGTGAATGCAAGCAGTACTCTATTCATAACAGACCTACCCACTGCCAATAACCTTTCACTGTCTTATATTTCACTGAACTTTTCAGTGCCAGGAACAAATTCCTGCGTTCAGTCTGAAAATCTGTGATGATAGCATGTCACAAAAATATCACATGCATTACACATCTGGACCCATCTCTCCGCTTATTTTCTAAAAGACATTTTCACAACCAGAAAGAAGCAGTATGTCCTAAATATGTGTATCAGTTTCATACACCATGCAACCAAATAGGGAATTTACTTGACGGCACAGCCAACCAGTCACACTAAATATGGTCCTAAAAACATTGCCCCCCACTGCTACTGTTTAACCTTTACAGCCCTTGCGTCCTACCGTCTAGGACGCTAACCTCCAAACGTTGCATTTAATGTATTTATTCAACAAATATATTTAATGAATATTTTAAACAAGATATTTACTCTCCGTTTTTTTCTCTTCAAAATGCAGTTTGTTTCATAATTCTAACGTATTTAGTTCCTGTTTTATTCACATTTTATATACAGGGTGTGCTAAAATTAAAAAAATAATTCCGGT
>Ga0123357_10008670_pt1 | contig 12735 bp, 6 predicted proteins | sample TergutEmb28metaG_FD_89873 | JGI IMG/M metagenome (GOLD analysis project Ga0123357, IMG submission 89873) | Embiratermes neotenicus P4 segment gut microbial communities from Petit-Saut dam, French Guiana - Emb289 P4 | ecosystem: Host-associated > Arthropoda: Insects > Digestive system > Gut ... | reverse complement strand
TGTTTTTTTTATCTTCCCCCGCTGCCCTCTATTTTTGTTTGGGGAAAACTTTGGATCAAAAACCCCCTTCTCCCCCCCCCCCCCCCCCCTTCCGCGGCGCTTCTTCTTATATTTTGGTTTTCAGATTGATAATATTCAGTGTTGTTCTAAGCTGATGTTTTCTGTAGGTTCATTATTTAGGGTTGTTATGGTGTATTATGTGTAGGATTAATCGTTTGTACTCTGTAGCCATCGTCTGGGTTTCCAAATACAGCGTACCTTTTCGCAAAGTGGTCTATTTCCGTCTCCAGGTGAATGGGTGGAGAGGCACCTACTCGGCTGGCTGCAGTAGGAAGAGCTACTCCCTGCCTCTGGTTCAGATATTAAAGTCCTTTTATTGGACGCAGCTGAGTAGGTGCCTCCTCATCATTTCTGGTGAGGACGGAAAGAGTTTCAGTTTCCGAAACGTTGTGTTGTTTTTGGAACACTAGACGGTGGACAAAGTCCAGGAACCGAGTATTCCTGCGTGAAGGTACCTAGCTAGAATAGTATTGAGCTTGAGTGAGCGTCATTTGGCACAGTTAGCAAATATTTCAGGCACCATCGTGTGTTATCCTACCGTTCTCTCTCTGGCGAATGACCTTTAGAGAGTGTAACTGGCCTTTCACATTAATTGTTTGCCCGTATAAGACTTCGGAAGTCGTGGGTACCTACCTAGTTTGTTGGTGTTCTTGGTATTGCGTCTTGTATACATAACATTGTATAACTGCTACATTATGGTAGCCAGAAACACATAGGAAACGACAGCTGAAATCAGGATGGACGCTTGGAGATACGAGATGGAAACTAGTGGGAAATGTACATAGTATATAACAGTCTGGTGCGTGTGCTGCCTTACTGCTTGTAGATTTGCAATTCACAAATTCTTATCTTTTATTCTATGATAAATGGGAGAAAATTGACGATTCCAAGCAAAATACTGATGCTAGTACAAGTCCTCATTCCCTTATCCACATTTCTGAAATCCGAAAATATCTGAAAACCGAATTGACCCCGTTTTAGCTTAGTTTGATTCTGTTTATGTTTTATTGAATGTTTTCCCGAGAAATAAAAAAAAATGTGCTGGAGTATTTACGGCCTAGTTATCCTGCTGTTTTATTTACCCGTTTATTACTGCAGTACGTAAATAAATTTTGATAATATTTATAGTCTTTATTACTCTTAATTTGAATATTCATGCATTTCGGTGCAGAATTAGGAATATGTTTGATTACGAAGTGCTGACCCAGACCCGGCTGGGGATGTAATGTGCGGTATGTCTGCCGTATAACCCTTCTAAAATCCGAAAAATTCTGAATTTCGAGACACTTCTGACCCCAGGAGTTTCGGAAAAGAGACTGTGGACCTGTATTTTAAATGTGTTTGTGCAGTGTTTAGACAACACAGGCTGTAGGGTTTCTTTGTATTGTAGCAATTACAGTCAGGGGCGCTTACATGTAAACACAGTTGCTAGAATATGTTGCAAACTTCTAGGTCTAGCGTTTGTATTGACAGGGAAGAGGAAGTTTTGGAGCCGCATTTTAATAGACGAAAAAGAGTGAAACAAACTTATTTGCAACGCAGTGCATATGTAATCAAGAATTCTTTTTTTGTTTTTACTGTGGGATTTTGTGTATTTCTGTGTGGGTGGGACGTTTGTGCAGGAGGTGCATGTAGGTATTCATGTAAAGAGCGTGATTATGTTTGTCCGATTGTGTCCAAAACTGACAAGGTTCAACAAATCCTTTTAATATTTTCCACTGTCAAATTCCATGAAGAAGCGTTCTTCGGGTCTCAAGGTACATGCGGACGGACGGGCAGATGGAAGGGCGGAATAAGCGATTTAATATCCGCTCCGCAAGGATGTGAACACGCCAGAAAGCGTTGGAAGTGAAGGAAATGTGCCCCATACGTAATAGTTTTGGCACGTTTGTTCTGTTGTTGTTGCTGCTAGATTTTCAGCTCAGCTGTCATTTAACTGAATTGACCAAGATCTGTCGAACGGTTGTCTAGTGTTGAGGTGACCCAGTCTCTCTCCTTTTCATTCTTTGTGTGAACTGTTTACTACCCTGATGATGGCTGATGTAGAAAGCCGAAACATGTAGTAGCGCGGAATAAAGGACCTGTACTTTAGATCTCTATGGTTGTGTTTGTCCGTTAACGTAACACTTTATTGATACGAAATACACAACAGGACGATGTCACCTAAGATTGACACAGTATAATTTCTTATTTTCACGAGAATCCTAGAATCTTTCGTACATATTAAAGGTTGTATTTTGTATTAAATATGTGTTTTGCTTTTCACGTCTATTTTCCTTAGTGGGGAGTCGGAATAGCTTCCTTAGCGGGAACTTGGAATGACGTAATCAGTGTAGCGACTAAGCTAAGGGCTGGAGGGTCTGGGGTTCGATTCCCTCTAGGGTTAAGAGATATTTCTCGTCTCCAGAACGTCCAGACCGGATCTGGGGCCTACCCAGCTTCCTAGTGAATGGATACTGGGCAAAGCAGCTGGGGCGTGAAGTTAATCACTGAACTCCATCTAGTGCCGAGGTTAAGAATGAGTGTAGCTATACCTCTGATCACCCCTAAATGCTTTCATGAGACGTGGACAGGGGAAAAGTTCACTCTTTACGTTTATTTTCCGTAGAGGCAGCTTTCGCTCCGATAAATGTTTTAGTAAGTTACGCTCGAGGTGCGGGCAGAAACGTCACCATTCACGTAAAGTATGCGATTTTAACCAAAATTGAAGTCGACGAATTGTATTAAAGCTCCCCACTATCCGATTTCGTTATTTTTATGTTACTAGATGTAGGATTGACAGATATCGGTTTGCTGGTATGTGACGCCATGTGTATTGGTGTACATGTACGAACATTTGGAGGGATCTGCTGACTCTCTGTCCTGCCTTGAAGATGGCAGGCAGCAGGTTCGTCCCAAAGCTTGGTGAATTTCTACTAGGTAGCGTGATGTACAGTCAGAGGAGATTACAGTCTGAATATTTTCTGCCCTGGGAAACCCTGCTCTCCAACAAGGGGCTGGGTATACTGCCAAAACTCCTGTCATACAGTCGTCATTGATCAAGTGAAGGGGAGACTGTCGTTAAAGCAGGAACCACCATCAGATTCGTATTATGCGTCTTTACACTAAAACATTGGCACGAATTTACAGGAAGGATACTGAGCACGTAGCGTTTCATTGGATCGTGAAGCAGGGAGTGTAGTTTTTGTGCAGTAAATAGAATTTGTGAAAGTGAATTGTGGGTGCTGATGACCGGTCGATATGAGGGGATATATGTCACTACGCATGGCAGTATGACAGCACGGCCAAAAACACTACAAAACTAAACCTACAGTCTTTATTTTAACTCTGAATAATAAAATACAATTGATTATCCAGCATGAGAACACTTGTAGTACATTTCAATAATGACGGCTACTTTACGTACTGAGAGTTTTAGGTCATAGAATGAAAATTTCACAACCAAGACCAGTAATTGATTTCTTGTTTCTAGTGTATGATGTCAGTGGTGCGTTTTTGAAGTTGATGGAAGTGTTCATTCAAATTGCTGTTTGATGCTCATGTTTATTTGTTGGAGACATATATTGCAGGCCCGATGAAGAACACAGACACAGTAGTTCTGCGACGTGATTTTTTTTTGGTAGGCTGTTGTGAATAGTATTGCATATGCAATTGCATAATGAGGAGTTTTATAGCCGATTCCGGTAGCCGCGCTAAGGCGTGGGTCTGGGGCCGCTCGCGAGCTGGGGTTGCGGGATCGAATCCCGCCGGGGGCATGGATGTCGGTCTCTTGTGTGTGTTGTGTGTTGTCAGGTAGAAGTCTGTGCGGTGGCCCGATCCCTCGTCCAGAGGAGTCCTACCGAATGTATGTCATTGAGTGTGATCGCGTGCAAAAATAACCCTCTACTTTTACAATGAGTAGGTAGAAGAGGTCATAATACGAACGACAGACAGAAATAGAAAGAAAGAAGTTTCATAGTATGTACCCGTCACCAAATATTGCTGATAATCAGATCAATGAGAGTGGGTGTGACGAGGCTTGTAACACGAATGAGGCATCAGCAATGCAAACGGAATTTTGATCGGAAAACCAAAGGGGACGAAATGTCGTTTCTGTTTGGGTTCTTTAAAGACGCTGTCAATATCAGAGCCCATATAGCGTCGAATATGAAGGTAATTCATGAACGATGAAGTGGTTGCTGCCTAATCGAGCTACTTTGCTGCAGAGTGCCAGGAGGTACTGAGGAAGACCACGAGAAATGTTGGTCGTAATAACCTGTGTCCCGACCGACATTAGAACTTTGCGACTATAACGCTACGCCACCTTGTCTTGAAAGACGGTACGCTTAGTTTTGGAGGATAATATTAATGTGCGTCTAAAGGAACTAGTCTGTGAGGTTGTGAATTAAAGTCATTTGGCCCATGATATGGACCTGCGAAGGGCTTTTGGTGATGCGTTATGATAGGGGGTACACAAATTTTCCGAAAATGTAACAGCCTCTTCAAAATTCTTGGCGTAAAAAATTGTGACGTGAATGAAGTCATGTGCTGGGGACCCACCGTACAAAATGTAGCCGCCTGGGGCGTCCGGTGTTTGTGCACCCTTGTGGTGTGAACATTCCGTCTCTGTAAAAGGCCGTGAATTTATTGACTATCTGCGCGACTCGTAGCTTTTCAAGGTCTGTATTCCACCGACTTAGCTACGTTTATCAATGCTGGGTCTGTGATTGTTATAAGATGTGCTGAAGGTTAGATCACTTGCATGGAGTAGGCATACTAGTGTATTCCTTTCCATTGTCGTTAATTTCCCGCAGTAATAAGCTGCTACAGGAGGGTCCGTGCGGTAGACAGCAGAATGTTTGGTAGGCTGCATATTCGGTGTGAGGGAGATCCGGTGTGTGTGTGTGGAATTCTAGGGGATGGGGATGGATGGGCTTTGCAGGTTGGGGCGGTGGATGTACTGAGATTTAGGGGAGGGAAGGCTTGCAAACCTGCGTACTCTTAGCTGAAACGAGGGACAGTGCAATCCATAGTGGGAGATGTGAATTCAGTAGCCAGTTTCTGATACATTTTGTGAGTAATTACATTAGATGACAGAAGAAGGAACTGTTTGTCAGATGTACAAATGCGAGAGGAGCTTTGCTGATTTTCTGTTTTCTTACAAGTTTTGGGAAAATCGAAAATGAAATTAGGAATAATCCAAAGATTCGATTACAATATAAAAGCAGACATTTCGTATTGAACTTTACCTAAAATATACCCACTGATGATCTTTTCCTGTATGTTGCCGCGGGGCCATTCCTTGCCAGGGTCCAGCAGTAGTCAGCTGACATGCTGGGGCTCGACCTCTCGCTACTGTGAACAGTTCTCATTATGTCTGTGACGAGTATTATCCATATTAGTTATTGTGGTAGTCCACGTCTCCTTGAAAATAAAATCCATGTGTGTGTCCAGAAAATGAATTTAAGTTCCTTTCGGGCATTTTATGTCTTGTTACCTCGTAGGCATTGAAAATTCGTTCAAAAGTGACTCTTAATTTTCTGCCTTGAATTTGGATCACTGCTTTGATGTCAAAGCTACTTTCTTTGAAAGTTTTATCATACGCGCTGTGTGTCACCATTTTTACAATTTGTAGGCCCACAGTAGTCCGTACTTTGAATGTGGCTTCGCCTGTCCACGGAAATGCCTGGTTCAAAGAGACGAAATTCCTGCCATTTCTATCCAGAGTTCTAACTGAACGTTTAATGAAACCATTTGTAGGCGCGTTAGCAAAAAATGGCGAAAAGCGACTATTGGCTTCGTCATGTCGGTCTGTCCATCTGCCCGCTTGGAGTAGCTCAGCTCCCACTGAAAGAGTTTTCATAAAATTTGATGTTTGTATATTTTTCGAAAATATGCCGAGAAATTTACGTTTCATTAAAATACAACAAGAATAACGGGCAATTTACATGAAGACCAATATAAAGTTATGATCAGCGTCGCTCAATTCGTCTTACTACGAGAAATGTTTCGAACGAAGTTTGTAGAGAAAATCAAATCACACGTTTTATGTTCAGTAACTGTTTTTTAATCATGTCTTTGATGAGGTAATGTGAAAAAAAAAATATTGTAGAGCCGGACAGGCCACAGATGGTAATATGGCGAATGTGCATTGCATGATGGATACCCAAGGCTACAAAGACACTCAGAATACGTTCTATTTATTGCTTTTCCGCGGTAACAGTGATTTTACCAGCTCACCTCAATGTTGTGTTTATGCGTAAATTGCCTGTGTTGTATTAGAGGCATGAAGATTTTTTTTTTCCCCCCTGGGTTATTGTACTGCATCTATACTCAGGGTACGAGTGAGCTAAGCTTGGATGGGCCACTTGGTATAGACAGAAGTTTGTTGTAAAGTGGATTGCAGGCGAACAGACACTTGCGGCGAAAAGGCGGATGGGGTCTAGGTGTGTCAGAAGGGTAAGTTTTGGAAAAAGGCATCTGCTTCTGCCCTGTGGATGGATGCAGTCGATGCAGTTTGCCAGGTTACACGGCTTCATATTTTACTTTTAAATGCAAGACATTCCGCCACTTGAAATGCCTCTTGTACTGTTCAGTTGGGTTCACAGCCTCTTATCTTCCCACATTCGATACGGTGTGAACTGGATTCTGCTGGCTGACATTCGTGTCAATTTGCGTGATATTTTAAGCATGGCGATAAACCTTAGGAGCGGGACAGCTCTACCATAATATTGATTAGGCTGCCGAGTCTACGACCGGGGTTCGATTTCCTGCAAGGGTTTTTGTGCCCATTACCAGTGTGTTCACACCCATTATGGGCAGGACATGTTAATTTCAGTCATGTTGTTATGTAATAATAATAATAATAATAATAACTCAGTAATCCCGGCGAAACCCAACAGATGTTTATTGTATATTGTTAGCGTTTAATTTTGCGTGAACGCTGTTTGAGTTTACCATTGGACGTGTCTTAAGGTATACAGGCCTAGGTCTGATTTTGTTTCCATATTTACATTTACGGTACTGCCGTATGTCGACGTTTAAGTGTTACGTGGTAAAATGCACACGGTTTTCGTTACCTCGGTTCTAATACAAAATGCATATCTTGAGGAGTCAGAAGTCTTTGAAATCATGTAATACGTTTGTGTTGCGTATTATGTATTATGTGTGGAGAATAATTTATATTAGTAAGATTATGTTACTGAACATGGCGATCGAGTGGGTGAAACAGATGCTTTGTATGCGGGAGGCCCAGTGTACAAATCTCGGCCTGTAGCAAACTGAGTGGAGGCTTCGTGCTTTGGAAATGGCTTTAGAGTAGATCCTTGTTTCGTATCACTCTAAAGAGTGAATTTTATCAGATAAATGCTTGCCTATCTATACTTTACTGTAAGTTTTATATAAACAAATCTAAGTTAGCCTGTATCGTACCGGTGTGGGTATATAAGTTTTAGCTTATGCTTTATGGGAAACGTAAATAGTATTTAAACAAAGAATAGCTAAAATTGTGAAATAAAGGGCATTTTGCGGAAATTAAAACGGAGGTAATGTAGCATAACTTAAAATTTCAGTAAACATCATTGTTGGTTAAATATATTAAATGAATTTCTAGGGCCGTTAGCGTACCTGCGTTCTGTGTGCAGTACTTTTGCTGGATAAAGGTCCTACCTAACTAGTGCCATCGGTAAACCAAACTCGGAATATTATACAAAATCACCTTCCTAACCGAATCGCTGACCTTTTTTTAAATCTCTAAATAGCTGCTGTACCGCTGCACCGCATGACGTATCGCTGCACCGTATGATGTTCTGCTGCACCGCATGACGTATCGCTGCACCGTATGATGTTCTGCTGCACCGCATGACGTATCGCTGCACCGTGTGATGTTCTGCTGCACTGTCTGGTGTACTGCCGCACTTTATGGTGTACTGCTGTACTGTATGGTGTACTGCTACACCGTATGATGTTCTACTGCACTGTATGGTGTACTGCTGCACCTTATTTCTGGGTTTTATTTTTATTTTTTTTCCCCTCAACTGTATGACTAATGCAGAATGGCTGTTCAGTGTTCGATCTGTCATGTCGAAATCCACACCGTTTATCCCCCCCCCCCCTTCCAAATCGTTTACGTATGTAGTTAATGTTGACAGAAGAATGTTGAATAAAATTATGTATGCAGTTGATAAGATTGATATGGCTCGATAATTACTACAGACAAGATAGTCTTGACAGGTAAAAACTGGTTCACCTGACGTGTTAAAGGATATTGAGTTGTGTAAATTGCATCAGTAATCGGATTAATAAGTGGTGACTGATGAACAACGGACATGGTGTATGTCGTTTAAGGTAACGCAGTTATTTTAGCATAGCAGATGAAACGGAAAGGGGCGAGTCGGTCTTGGAGGAGTTCTCAGCCCTTGATTATTATACTAGTTCCGGGTCGAAGTTCTGCACGGGGACTTTGCGAATACATAACAGCAGATCCAATTTTCCGCGGCAGACGCTGACATCTCTGGCGGGCTTAGAGCTCAGGGGTGTTGTAGATGTTTGATGACGTCGATGATTGATGGTTATCGGTAATGTCAGAGGTTATGTACTGCGCCAGTGGAATATGCGAACAGCCGCATAACTCTTCATGTCGTCTCCAAATCACTTGTAATTCTTGTCTTATGAAATACAGTGTTAACCGCGCAAGTAACGTCCCGTTAGTGGAACCGGAGTCTGCTTATCCCTAATCGCCAGTGTAGCTCTGCTTCGCACGCACTTACGTCAGTCTGGACAAAACTGCGTCATGAGGATCGTCATGATTTGTACTCCTTACCAAATATTATTGGGATCAGTCCAGAAGTATGAGATGGTCGGGGCATGTAGCAGTAATGAGAGAAAGCACGTTTCATGTGGGAAATGCTGAAGGAAGTATACCGCATTGCAGACCTATAGAGATGGGGGGTAAATGTTGAAATGGTTGTAAAGATGTAAGGTGGGAGTTGCGGACTTGATTCAGCTGGCTTAGGATAGAGGTCAGTGGCGTGATGTTATGAACATAATAATGGACCTTGGGTTAATTACTGACTGACTGAGGAACTGTTAGCTTCTGAAGGACTGCTGTATAGAGTCTGTTGTGTGTAAGTGGCTGTGGAAAGTTACATGAACACCCTGCTTGTGTACGTCACTGCTGAGATGGGCAGTCAGCTTCACGCACTTCGTACTGCTCCAACCCACAGGGTACATACAGTTGGCGGTCGGATTTGAACAGACGGAGTGGAATTGGGTTTATTTAGGAGCGCTGTCGGGAGCTAATAATTTCGTAGATTCAAATGCTGGGGTGACCGGACAGTAGGGAACTTGGAATGTGGTAGGTAGCGGTCGTGGCCTGATTTCAAGTGCTGGTACGCTGGCGTGCGGGGGCTGTTGAGAACAGCGAATTACCCGAGTAAAGGGTTCCAGGTGTACCCCCTTGGATTGGAGCCGGCCAACAGGGGCGTCAGTTGGGTGGGGGTGGGGGTGGGGGGAGTGGTGCGACAAAATTCCAAGAGGCGGCAAAATGAGTATTTTAAATAAAACAATGATTGTTCGACAAATTTTAAATTATCTTCGCTAATGAAAAGGAATTTAATGCTTGAAATACTTGTTGGACCTACAAACCATTTTTATTGATAAGCTCGCTGATAATGGAATCTTGGTGCAGAAACGTGTAGGAGTTGGCATCCGATATGAAGTGTGTTGTGCAGTCTATTTTATTGTATTTTAATTAGTGCATTTTGTTGATTTTCAAAAATGTCGAACACAGTACTGTGTTCACGAAGTCTTTTTGGGATGGGATCTTGCTCTTAGCCAGTTGGTTCCACTCCCCACCCTCACACAATTTTAATGCCCTCATGTTTTTTCTTTGGGGATAAAGCGGCTGGAACGTGAAGCAGACCAGTCATGCCCATTCCTGCCAACGTTAAGAATGAGGTGGGCAATACTCATTTTCCCGCGTATGTCTTGTTAGCGTGCAGAGAGCTAACTGTACATTATATATTCTAACTCTCTTGTGTTCTTTCTCCCTTGAGGCTTTACGACGAGAAATTTGTAGGCCTGTGCAAGTTTCATTTCTGCCTTGCGTGCTATTTGTCCCGGGAATCTCTTGATTCCTTTATGTAATTATTTTAACAGTATTACGTAGGTAAATGAATACAACGTCTGTAGTATACGTCTGTGTGTCTCTATACTCCCTGTATCTCACCTTTTCAGCAATAAAATAATAAATAAATAAACGAGTCGACCTAGCTTCGACGACTGTGCTGCGAGTTGAATGTTCGATGATTTTTTTTTTTTTACTTTCGACAGGGACAGGATACTTTAGTTGCCGGATTGCTAGCTAGAAGTCAGTAACCGGAAGGTCCTTCGACCGGCCACCTCGGCACAGGTTTTTCTTGGTTTCCCTGTGTCTGTAAGCGAATGGTGAGATGGTTCTCAAGACTCCAAGTTGCTACTGCATGCTTCTCATGTAGCCCTCCCAACTTAAATTTCTGAGATCCTTACTTCATATTTATGTTTTCTTTGCATCATATTTATGTACATGCATAACAACCACTGCCACGGGGTGACAGCCCATTTGCAGTCAAATATATATATATATATTATATTATATTATATTATATTATATTATATTATATTATATTTCTTTTCTCTAAACGTCCATACCGGCTGTGGGGTGTACCCAGCCTTCTGTCCAGGGGGTACCAAAGACTCTTCCTTCGGGTCAAGCCGCCGGAGTGTGCGGCTAACCACTCGTCTCTGTCTAATGTCGCGGATAATACCGGAGTTATTCCTCCGTTCTTACATCTCAATCTAGCGGTACTGAATAAGTCACTGGACAGATTTTATATTTTACCCTTTACTTTATCAATGGGTGAACGAAGACTCTCCTCAGCACATAATTATCTCCATACCCGTGTTGCTTTATCTTTTCAGTAAATAGCTGAGCAAATAATTAACAGCATGCGTACAGAGGGGGCATGGCTGAGTTGCCCGCCACACCCCCATTGTTTAGTCGTGCTACTGTGCAAAGGGGCCGACATCTTGACATCCAGGAAGTGGTTAGCTCGTCTCAAGTTTGGGTGCGGGATCACGTGACTGCGCCTAATCGATCCCACAGGTGCACACTGTGATGTAGCTTGGTCCATATTACAGCAGTCGTGGCTTGCAGTATCGTGAAAAGTAAATATTTTGCAATAGCTGCTTGGGTTGCGGTGACTGCGTTGTCTTGTACAGTCGACAGTCGGAATCCACACTTTCGTTATCTGCAACACGAAACCCAACCATTGGATCATCTAACACGTGGTAACGTAATTCTGTAAGGTTCATTTTAATATTATCCCACACAATTATGCGGTAGGATGATGGGCACTCTTCGTATTGGCGGGGTCCCCTATTTAAATCTCTTCTCCGAGACTGTCCCGACGTTTTGCCTCCCCCTCCCCCCAAATCTACCCAAGCAGATGCCGGGGCATCAAGTCACATTAGGCCACGATCACCTCTCACGCGCTTCCCAGTTCGGTAATCAGCTTCCCTTAGACCAGTGGTTCCCAAAGTCTGTCTGTCCGCATGCAACAACTCGGGGCTCCCACTGGACGGATTTTCATAAAATTGGATATTTGAGTAATGTTCGAAAATCTGTCGAGAATGTTCAAGCTGGATTAAAATCTGACAAGAATAACTGGTACTTTATATGAAGACCTATGCACATTTATGATAGTATCTCTCCGAATTCTTCTCAGAATGAGAAATGTTTCAGACAGAAGTTGCAGAGAAAATTAGAACACGTTTTGTATTCGATAAAGTTTTTCTGAAGATCGTGTCTTTATGAGATTATGTGGGAAAATATTGTAGAGCCGGACAGGCCACGGATGCCTATATGGCGCATGCGCATTGCATGCTGGATACCGAAGGCTACGAACACACACTTGGAATATGTAATACTTATTGCTCTTCCACGGCAGCAGTGATTTCTCGAACTCGCCTGAATTTTCCATTGTATGTAGATTGTCTGTCTTGTAATATCGTGCTAGATATTACGACTGGTTTCTGAGCTGGCGATATGCTTCCTCGTCTGCTGTTCTTTCCAGGCACATTCCACGATAGTGCATAAATTGATATGAGATACTGCTTTCGTCGTTAAATGTGTCACAAGTGTACTAGGTATGTGTATAAATGTAAGTGTTCCGTTTTCTGTTTACCGCCAGACTGACTGAGGATGCCGATAAACATTATTTTTTTTACAGCGATGCGCAAATATTTTACTATAATTTTTTGATGTTATTCGAGCCCTCGTTGCAAATCTTTTTTTTTATTTTTTATTTTTTTTTATTTTTAAATTACGCTCTTACCCTTGAGTTTATGAATTTGATATTTCTTCTTTAATATTTTAACACTCTTGGGTTGCTGCCAAGGAAAGCGATCGCGTTCCAGGAAACGAACGCGTACGTATGTTTTTAATAAATAAATTTATTTTCCCCTCTCACCATTCTCCCCAGAAGTAAATGATACGCTGTCTGTGAAAACACCTTGTTACCGAGCAAGTAGTGCGAAAGTCTCCGGTTTGAATAGTGGTGTGTCGATGTTCATCAGACTGCGAGTGTTCAGTGTTCCAGTAATAGCAAGTTGCAAGCTCCATTAAACTTATCCATTAATGTGTGTGTGTTTTTTTTT
>Ga0123357_10008669_pt1 | contig 12736 bp, 13 predicted proteins | sample TergutEmb28metaG_FD_89873 | JGI IMG/M metagenome (GOLD analysis project Ga0123357, IMG submission 89873) | Embiratermes neotenicus P4 segment gut microbial communities from Petit-Saut dam, French Guiana - Emb289 P4 | ecosystem: Host-associated > Arthropoda: Insects > Digestive system > Gut ... | reverse complement strand
TAGGGATCTTTTACATGCCGCAAATCTACGACATGAGACCGATGGCTTTACTTCCCCTCCGAAGGAAGGCGTGCTGAGGATTTTTTCGCCCTAAAAATCCGACGGCTTCGGCCGCGTTTGAACCCGCAAACTTGGGTACTAAAGGCCAGCACGCATATTCAAATATGATGAGAAAATTGAAATTTGGCTAGAATTGTACAAACATATTGGGCACTTTATGTGAAAACCTAAGTGTTTTTCAACTCAGGGCGCAACCGAAATTTTCTTTGGGATGCGTGCAGGGGTGGGGGCTGACTTTGAGGTTTTATACGATTTTTTTTCTTGGTATTAAAAATTATGTTATAAAAATCAAACCTTAAGTATAACCTTAAAATAATGCTCTCTGCAACTGTAATTATATACATACACAGTGTCCAATCTTCTTGTTTTTTTTTCCTAATTTTTTAAACTTATTTTTTAAAATTCCAGTGTTCTAGTCGTCAGCCGATTTCTGTCCTTTAATTCGGCTGAACGGTAAACCACGTAAACCTTTTGATATCATCGTGCCCACAAAATGCGTTTTTTTTTAAATTTCGGATTTCGTGTGATTTGGGTGGGGGTGGGCTGCAGCCCGGGAACTCCCCTGCCCCCCCTCCCTTGGAAGCGCCTTTGTTTCAACTCTTGACAGCAGTACGAAATATTTTTTAGATCGACGGCAGTCAGGAAGGCAACTCTGTCACTTTTCTGTGTCAGCTATCAACTGCTGTATAATCTTGACAGCAAGTTGTGCTGCAGGACAAGAAAAATACAAAGGTAAAGCTTTGTTGTGTTTTCATGTTAAAGACTGTTACCAGAAAAGCGGAACAATGTTGCGTCATACGTGCTTCGCCTATCTTGTATTATTGCTGTCTCTGGAAGGACTGCTCAGTTTGTGGCTATCTCTTTCAGTCTCAACGGATATGACATTTATGGAAACCATAGCAATGGGGCAAGATTTCAGTCCCCACCCCGCTACAGCAAATCGAGTCACATTGTAGTATTGTTCCCAGTACGAAGCAGCTGTGACCTTCCTTCCCGTCAAATGTTACGCTCCTCTTAACCCAAGGGATTACCTGAAAACATCATACTTGCCCTTTTTCTTGTGAAAATTCAGCAAATTTAAGTTTTAGATGTACCAGCAAATTGGGCGTTAAAGCAACACAAGATTAAACGGAGAGATCTGATCATTTCCACCTGTACACACAGCATTTCTTTTTCTTGTTTGGTATGCTGAATATTCCAGGATAAAACAGTCATTCAACCGACATTTGGAATATTTTATATATTATCAATATGACACATTTTGATATTTTTAAGGTTAATATTACTTAAGGAGCTAATCGCATATTCTCTGGTATCACGTGAAGTATTCCTGATACAACGTTCGTTGAATGAATGAATAGGGTTTCATGCAACTATCCATGCTCTGCCCCCTGTATACCTTCATGGCATGCATATGGACTAATTTTACTTCTATATTCCTATATAAGTACCGTAAGGCGGTGCGTCGTATAGCTCTACAGATGCTTGTCCTAAAAAGAGTAACATTCTTGCAATGAATTCCCGCGTTTGTTCTTCCCTATTTTGTGAAATGGGAAGTCCCCATATGTTATTCCATTTTCATCCAGTTCTATTGAAATCTGAAGTGTAATTGTTAAGCATTCCTGCTTTCCATTCATGAGGTTCCAGATCCATTTTCAGCTTCTAACTGCCCACAATTTTCTCCAAGCATATGTTTGGGTGGCACTGCCAATGACCCCCATCTGCATTCATTAACATAATTTTCCACCTACACTTAGTGTACGTGAACTGGACCACCTGTCCATTATGTGCCCGTCTCACGTACTTTGCTGCAGACGTTAATTAAAGTGACTAAATCGAGCCAATCTGAAACTGAAGCCTTTGGAACTGAAAGTTTATGCCAAACGATCGTACTAAATCTTGACTATGTGGGAAAATTTTAAACGTAAAAAGTGTAAATGTGTTCCTGTCAACGCCATGAAGGCATACAGGGGACGTTGAGGTATAGCTCCACTCATTCTTAACCTCGGCACTAAATGAAGGTGAGTGGTCAGCATCACGGCCCAGCCGCTTTATCCCCGTGCAAGAACCCCAGTACCCATTTAATAGGAGGTTGAGTAGCTCCCAGGCCCAGTCTAGATATTTTCTAAGGATAAAAATCTCTTGCCCCTGCCGGTATTCGAGCCACGGGCCGTCCATTCCGTCGCCTAGTCTCTATACCGACTAAGTGATACAAGCTCCTAAAACTATATATATTTTATTTATTTATTCCTAAGAGGCTCTGATTTTCTTTTCAGGGTTTTTGAAGATACATGCTGTACATGAAGGTTTGTTGTTTGTGACCTAGATCTGTCCAAAAGACTCAGCAAACTCAAGTCAATATGGGGACCAACAATAAGAATGAAGATAGAGGCAACAGTGATAACGTAGATGCCAGTGTTTCTAACAGTCCAATCCAAAACTTCTTCAGTGGGAGCTGTGTGCTTGTAACTGGTGCAACTGGTTTTGTGGGAAAGGCTCTTGTGGAGAAATTGCTCCGCTCTTGTCCTGATCTCAGAACCATCTATCTACTCATCCGGCCCAAAAGAGGACTTGATGTACAAACAAGACAGAAGGAATTATTAAAAAATCCTGTGAGTGAGACAGTTATTCTCTGGCATTGTTTCCACTAACGGATGGAAAACTGATAAAATTCTTCAGATATTTAACATCCAGCACCATTACACTTTTCATGTCAGTCCATACTTCCCTCCTAATTTTGCTTCTAGACCAGCATTTTCAATCTTGAATTTTCTTTTCTGTACATTGATTTTCGTTTGTAATTTCAGACTTACAAAGTAACCAATCTGTTAGATACTTATCTGAGAGTGTTTTGTTCAGCTTTCTGTAAATCTCCACCAGGTGGCTCACTAAATGCAATGGTTCCAGATGAAACTTGTTACTTTCCCAAATGTAGTGCTAAGTAAATACAATTTTTTTTGTGAATATTCAAGTACAAGTCTTTGGAAACATTTTGAGTTTTTTGGAAAATTTATATGAAATTTATTGAACAAACGAATGCTTTTCTAAATAAATATTGGTCTGATCAGGACTGCGTCCCAATCAGACCACGTTGGAGGGGAGTAGCGGTACAAGTAGTATGACCTGTACCGGAGACTGCGGGTACAGTTTTTGATACTCCTGATGATGGGTGCTGTGACACCCGAAACATGTAGAGTAGTTTTGCAGTGAATAAATATCTCCATACTGTTGCATCTGTTGGATTTTTTATTCACATTGAAAGAATGAGTTATAACAGTAAAAATACTGGGTGCTTCTCCATATGCAGTCTATGCAAAATCAGATGCCAAGGGCCATGTTGGAAGGCAATATTACAACCTTACTTAGAGAAATTTGTTGTCATTGAAATGAAATGAGGTTAGCGCTGAATAACAAGCATTTGTGTTTAGGCTTCTGATTGCAGCATTCAGTAGCATAATTACTTCATCAGCTTGTTATTTGGTAAGTTAGCGAGTTAAAATTTATTTTATTTGTGCAAATTTTCTTTATACTTTCATTTCCAATTTTCCTCCCTAAAATTAACCTAGACTGATATAATATTCATTACATGTTACAGGTATTTGACCGCATAAGGACAGAATGTCCTAATGTGTTCAACAAGATAGTAAGTGTTCATGGTGATGTGTCAGAAACAGACCTTGGACTCAGTTACGAAGACAGGCAACGTGTAGTGACCGAAGTCAATGTCGTGTTTCACGCAGCTGCTACAGTGAGATTTAATGAGAACCTTAAATCTGCTGTCACACTGAACACCCTTGGAACACAGAGGGTAATAAAGGTGTGCAGAGATATGCAGAACCTGCAGGTGAGTTCCTGTGCTGTTCACTGGAATTATTTAGGTGGTTCAAATGTGTTCATATATAGTCATAATACTTATGTTTATTAAACTGGATTTGCTGAATACACATAAAGTAAAATAAGTGATAAGTAATTACTGGGGAAATACACTTATCCATTTGTTAGATTAAACTGACTGAAGTATGGAAATGACTTTTTCTTTCCATCAAAACACATTGTACTGGAATACTATGTTGTGAAAGTCATTAAGTTAATCACAGGTAGTACACATTAATTTTTTATTATAATTACTACTCACTATCATTTTTTCCAGAAAAAAATGTTGAGGTGTAAGCTCACTTCCATTCTGGAGAACTCATGTTTATGAATATCAGCCAGAAATTTGGTTGTCTTGTCTAAAGGGTCGCATAAGTTTTTTTTTTTTTTTTTTTTTACTTTGCTCCAGCCATATATTGTGATAGGTCATGACTGCATCCCTCCACATCCTTACAAAGTCTTCATTTAAACCGTCCTCCTCTAGTCCAGGATCCTTTTCAAATGAATAAAAAATTCATTTTAATGGGAAGACTGTGCAAGCCTTACCTGTTGCCAACAAGTATATGAAATTGACATATTGCAGACAAAGCACATATTCTAACATAATTATTTACCTGTATTACTCCCTATGTCATTAAGTAGGTAGGTCATATTTGATTGGATCAGGCCAGGAACAGGCAAACTTCAGCCCACATGAGCTTCTTCTCTTGACCCTGAAGATACCGTGAAAATTTTTCCTAAGAAATAGTGTATTCATTTCACTTTTTAATTCTTCAAATACTGTAGCATTGTCTTTCCCTACCAGAATGTAAAAAGGCTGAAAGCTTATCCCCGGTGCTTTTTGTGGATAAAAAGTGTCATTCCATTTGCTTTCTTCAGTCTCTGTTTTTGAAACACGGTGGTGTACCGACTTACACCATATCAGAGAATACTTGCCCAAATGACAATATATATTCTTTTAGTAATCATATTCTCTTCAGTACTTCTCTGTCCTTGTTATTTTTCAGGCACAGTTTATTTGTAATAGTTCTACATGTGGAAATGTACTCAGTTCCTTCTACTTCTGCACAGTTGCAAGGCCATTCATTTTTACCACAATATATTCACTGAGCAATGTGCTTTACTGAAGATATACTTCAGGAATATGTCATTGAATTATAGTGATGTTAGGACTGTTTCTGAAGTACACAACAAATCTGTTTCTTTCAGGCATTTGTTCATGTGTCAACAGCATACTCAAATGCAGATAAAAGTGAGGTCTTGGAGATTGTGTATCCTCCACCAGCAGATCCTGAGTGTGTCATACAGTGTTGCAACACATTGAGTGATGATGCATTGGCAGTTGTGGCTCAAAAACTGCAGGGAAAGCATCCTAACACATACACACTAACAAAGGCAATGGCAGAATGGGTAGTTGCAGAACAAGCAGATGATATACCAGCAGCTATTGTCAGACCTTCGATAGGTATGATTGTCACACCTGTGGCACAGAACCCATGATTTAATGCCACCAACACAAACACTCATTATTGCATCTGATCACAACAAAGTCTAACCCACTTTACCCAATACTGTTTCTTTAAGATGAATTTTAACATTTTATTATTCTCACACCTAATCTCAGATATCTGATAATTACTGCTTACCAAGTACTCTTCCCCCATAAAATACCTTCTTCATTTCATTAAATATGGATTGAAGAACATAAATCTTTAAGTTTTTTGCTATGTCATAATTCACCTGTACTGGAAATTGCAGTTCAAACTCACCAAAAAGTCTTAACCCTTGAAAAGTTAAGTTTGCCTTGGTACCCACAGTAGTTATTTTGAGAATCCTGAGCAAGCAATCATTTTTTAATTATTCTTCTTTCATAGTGTGAGAGCCTGCATTGGGTGCTGGCCTCTTCAGTAGTTTGCCTCCTGTTGTCCTTATTCCTTGCTATTCTCCTCCATCCTCTTATATTCAGCAGCAAAAAGGATTCCCTCCTGATGTTGTCTACCCATCTCAGTCGTGATTTTCCCACATGTCTTCTTCCATGGAATTTTCCAACCAGAACTTTTTTCAGTATTTTAGAACTATCCATTTGAATTATGTGGCCGGCCCATGTAATCTTTAAATTTAATATATTTCACTATATCAAGTCCATCAAACAATTCACAGAGCTCTTCATTATACCTCAGCCTCCAACGTAAGTAATTTTCACAGACTGGTCCAAAGATTCTTCTTAGTATTTTCCTTTCAAATATTGCCACCCTTTCTTCTGTTGACTGAGTCATTGTCCACACTTTGCTGCCATAGCTTAAAACTGGTTGGGTTAGGATCTTATAGTATATTCTAAGTTTATCTTTTCTATGTGCTAATTGTGATTTTATGATGGGTAATAGGGAAAAATATGCCTTGTTTTAATCACATTTTTAATTACTGAGTTACTCTGTGTTATAGAAATAGATTTTAAGTTGCATCACAATGTATTACTCTGGCAAATAACTGTTTCTCAGTTGATCAGAACTAGTGATTTATAAATATTTTATGTGCAGTTACAGCAGCATGGCGTGAACCAGTGCCAGGCTGGGTGGACAATGTTTATGGCATCACTGGTATTATGATGGAGATTGGACGCGGTACCATTCGCAGTATTATATGTGATCAGAAGCTGACTATGGATCTCATTCCTGTTGATATTGTAGTAAATACATTAATTGGAGTTGCTTGGCACACAGCTACACACAGGTAAATTGTAAATAATACTATGAATTATTTAGACTCAATTACTGGTTAGCAAATAAGGATCTTGCTCATTGTTCATAGTTTATTCTCTTTCAAGTGATCCACCAAGGTTATATAACAAAGGATATAGAAATTGTCCAAAAATATAGTAAAATATAAAATAAAAAAAAATATATATATATATATACTGTAAAGGTAAAGTTCACCCTAGAACAGGCCATGAAGGCCCAAAGTGGGAGTAGAGGTGTAGCTCTACTCTTTCCTTAATCTCGGCAGTAGATGGGGGTAGGTGGTCAACGCCACACTCTGGCTGCTTTACCCCCACGAAAGACCCGTTACCCATTTTATAGGAGGCTGGGTGGGCCCCAGGGCCGGTCTGGACGGGTGTGGAAAATCTCAGCCCTACCGGGATACAATCCTCAGACAGTCCAGCCTGTAGTGAGTCGCTATACCAACTAAGCTATTCCGGCCCATTATATATATATATATATATATATATATATATATATATATATATATGGAATCAGTTACAAAATACAGCATTGTCTAACAAAAAGTCAAGTGAAAATCAATTAAAATTTAAAATATATGGATATTACTTGATTCTATTTTAGTTACTGCAGCAGTGCATATAAATTTTACGGAGATCTATGTTGAAAAATAATTAAAATACTCATCCAATGTAAAAATTTATAATACACTTCAAATTCCTTGGTTGATTTATTCTGAGTCTGGCATTTTTTAGTCAGGATGAAATTCAATAATATTTGTCTTCGAAGATTAGTGGCTATTGAGGAATATCATTGTTATCAGCTACATACACAATGTAATTCAGCCTTCTTTTCTCAAGGTTTATTACATATACATTCCAAGTTACTGGGTATCGTCAGTGTGGAATTACGAGTAATGAGTCAAGTGTACATCAGTAATTGTGCTTGTGTCAGTTGGTGGAGAAAAATTGGGACGGCAATTGGGCAGTATATTTCTAGACTGCAAAGAAGCCTATTATTCTGTTAGCAGAGAAGTATTGTGCAATAATATCTATGAATTTTTTATGCCAATAAAATTAGCTACACTAATTAAAATATGTCCATGCAAAATAGATGATAAGTTCACACAAATATTAGTCTGATGTATTCTCTATTAAAAAAGTTTTGAAGTAACAAGATGTATCATTATCATTACATTTCAGCTTTTCTTTGGAATATGCCATGATAAATATCCAATGAAACCAGGAAAGATTGGAACTAAATAGGACTCATAAACTTTGGGTCTATACTGATGTTAATTTCTTGGGCAAAAGCATGAGTACCATAAACAGAAATACAGAAGATATATTAGACACTAACAGGCAGGTTGGCCTACAAATTAGTATACAGAAAACAAAGTATATCTTCACGCTATATTATCAGAATGGAGGATAAATCAAATGCAAATAACAAATCCTCAAACAATATGGCTGAGTTCAAATATTTCGGAATAATGTAACCAATCAAAATTGTATTCATGGAATAACTAAAAGGCTACTGGATTCAAAACTGGTTGCTAACATTCAGTTCAGAATTTGACTTTATATGTGTGTTTGTGTGTGTGTGAGAGAGAGAGAAACATATTCTCACGCATTAGGGGAAAAACATAGTTTAAGTGTGTTTGAGACCAGGTCGCTCAAGGAAACTTTTGAATGTGAGATGGAGGAAAGAATGGATTCCTGTAAAAATCTGCATGATGCAGTGCTTCTGATTTTCACTATACACTATAGAGATATAATTCAAGGAGGGATGAATTTTGTGGTGCATACAACTCTAATAAGAGTGGCAGGAAGTGTTTAAAGTCTTTTGTTGGGAAATCTAAAAGAATATAGATGGTTTTAAGTAAATATGTTGGAGGGTTTGACAATTTAATTTTGAAATTCTTTAACAGCATGGCCTTTTGTGACCCAGTTTCTATACAGACTTATCCTTTCACCTTTTAATGTTACCTCCTAACTCTCTTCTTCCTTGTGACATCTTGTAGTACAGGAACTTCCTCTATATAAAATCTGGAGGCATTCTGGAAGTCCATTTCCTGAAATTAGTCATTGATACCATACTCCTTGGATGACAATAACCATTTTCTTAAAATTTATCATTGACAGTATAATCCTTTGATGCAAATAGCCCTAAATTCGTGGTAGTCTCAGAAACCCAAGATACTTATGACTGTAAAAATAAACTAAAGCATTAAATTAAAATTATTGTTGGTAGAATTTTAAGATAGAAATCACAATTTATATTTGTTGCAAATCAAGGCTACCATTTGAAGGGTTGAGAACCCATTTCCAATTGTCTTGTTACACACCAAATAAAATTATACTACATCTAAATTCAATTTAATGCATTATATTGTAATACATTTATTTTTAACACAATGAGCTACTGGTCAAAAATATTACATATGCCTTTGGATATATTTAGACCAGTAAAATACAGTAAGAATACAAGAGAATGTCACTGTAACTGATTAAGTACTTAACTTAATGGAGCAGGGTCCCTGAATAGGCCGTACTTGAGAAGCTAGTAGTTCCTCATCGAGTCACAAAATTCATATTTTATTGAAACTGAAGGTTTATTTCCATCACATGAACTTGCCGCTGCTGCCTATCCTCAGCCAGATTTGTAGTCCATAAGCCCTCCTATTATTTCCTTAAGATCTTAAATGTTAACCTCCCATCTGTGCCTACATCTTCCAAGTGGTTTCTTTTTTTAGGTTCCCCCACCAAAACCTTGTACATGTTTCTTTTCTCTGCCTTTTATGCCACATGCTGTGCCCATACCATGTCCTTGAATTTGATAACCTAAACAATATTTGTTGATGTGCACAAAATAATCAAGGAGCTCCTCCTTACACAATTTTCTCAAACCTCCTATTACTTCCTGCATCTTAGGTTCACATAATTTCACATCTCTCACAGATGAAACAGTAGGCAAATTATACAGTTCTGTCTTTTAATCTAAATTTAAAAGAAAATTTCCTTCTGTGTGTAAAGACATTTGAGAAAACTTCTGAAATAAGCTGTCTATCACATGGACTAACGTATTAGAAGACACAATAAACAGTATGGACACATATATGAAAGCAAATGTGGCTCAAAATAAATGATGTGTAATGAATGTTTTCTGTTACAGTTACTTCAGGTTACATGAATTGTAAGAAGTTTGTTTATTTTTTTTTGCAGAACAAATACAGTCCGTGTATACAATTGCACTTCTGGATCAGTGAATCCTATAAGCTGGCGAGACTTTGGCATTCTGACACAGCATCATGCTTGTGATACACCAACACAGTATGTCATGTGGTATCCTGGCTTCACTTTCCGGACCAATCGCTTTGTCCACAAAGTCTGTGAGTTACTCTTCCACTTCTTGCCGGCATTTGTGGCTGACCTTATACTGAGGCTGCAGGGAGCTAAACCAATGTAAGTTTTTCTTTTGATGGTTCATAAATGGTCAATATGCTATGGTATGAAGTTATCTATACAGTAAATTCTCAATGTAATATTTTTACCATAAATTCCTACTTTACAGCCAGACTGTTATGGTATCTATGGAATATCTGAATTCCCTTAAAAGTTCTGGAAAATTTTATAAACACTTTGTTTAAGCTAGTATAACAATAAATATTGATTATTAATTTGTGACAAGCATTTCTCAAAATGGATAGGAAGAGTCAAAACACCACATTCAAGTTTCTTCTTTAATCTGAACTGTGTGTATTACTAAGGAACATGCCACTTAGACAAATTGCTCAGTGTAACTTGCACACAGATATTCAAACTGAATGAAAGTTTGGTTTATCATGGCAGTCCATATTCATTCTGATCATCTGGTTACAGCCACCTGTCAAATTGGTAATTACCAGGGTTTCAGAAAAACACATTACCTCCTCCTTCTTAGTCATGCAGTAAAAGTAAGACTTCCACGGCACTGATTTTCATGTACTCAAAATCATTCAACAAAATTTTGTGATATCTGCACCAATTTTTTCTGACTTGGATGAATGCAAGAAATTAACATCTTTGTCCTAAGTATGGCCTTCACTATACAGATTCTCATTAAACTCATACTATTCAATGATATTACATGAAGATTTTCTATACCAAATTCACCAATATCAGCGAAGCAATACGGATTTCACAAGCAGTAAAGTATGGTTGTCACTGGGCCAATTTACACAAAACTCACGTTTGCTTGACTTCTCTTAAAAAATTCTTGTGCCAAATTTCATGAAAATTCAACTAATGATTTAACTGCTGACACTAAGTCAGATGTGGATGGATGTACAGACAGACCGTTGGTCAGAGGCAGTCTCCATACATGGCATTCACTTTCACTTTGTAAGGAACCTGTACAACTTAACTTCTGAGGCAGGTAAAGGGTGACATGAAATGCGAAAATGCGCAATGTGTGTAATTCTGTACATGTTTCATTATCAGCTGTTGTGTAGGCAAAGAACAAGAAACTGCATAATGTCAGTGTTCAGCCACTAAACAATAAAACTGAGGTAGGTGAAGTTTCATGTAACAAGAGACTGCTTGAAAGGTACGGTTTTTATATTCTAAGCAATTGCATAATTTGGGTGTTTGCAGAATGTTCAAGATCTCCAAGAGGTTTCAGTTGGCTGCCAAAGCTGGCGAGTTCTTTTCCCTTCATGAATGGAAATTTCACTGTGACAACGTTTGTGCACTTATATGTGATGCACAAGACAGAACAACTTTTGATGTTGATGTCTCACAAATGGATTGGAACCAGTACGTCAAGAACTACATGTTTGGAATCCGCAGGTTCATACTCAAAGATTCCAGTGACTCAATACCCAATGCCAGGAAAAAACTGCAAAAGTAAGTCCACTGTCATAAAGCACGTAATTTCATGAACTGTATTAGAGTTTTTTTTCCCCCCATTCGTACCTTGAATCTTGACATTGTAAAAGTTTTATTTATTCACCAACTGATGCATTAGTGAGTTGACCTAAAAAACAATATTAAAATTTACATTAAATTTTAATATTGTTTTTTAAGACAACTCACTAGTGTATCAGTTGGTGAATAAATAAAATTTTAATAATGTATTAGTTATCTTGCCATGTCACATACTGTACATTTCATCTACATCCATCCATTTCATGCGCTGTACTTTCCTTCCATGTTATCTCTGTCATATTCTGCAACTGTGTTACCTCCTCTCATTATGTATAATATATTCTGCAGTTCTGCCATTCATTTAAAATGTTCTTATTTTAATTCTTTTGAATAATTCCCTGTGGCAGGCTTCTTACTCTTTTTGGCTGAGAAGTAATACACAGAAAAGTAAACTTTAACTAAAGAGAAAAGAAATTGAGAATCTTTATTGCCTCCATGAATATAAAATGTAGCCACCTTTAGATGGTGTTCAAAGAACACGTTCACATTGAATATAGGCACATACGAGAATGCCATGAAATTACGGAAACAATCGTATGGGCAGTAACAATGAGGTAGAAACTTCTCTGCCAAAGTAGATATAAGTATATATATATATGTATATATAATGGACTTTAGCCTTGACTCCACAGAAGAGGGTAAATAATTCAGCCATCTTTTACAGAACCTGACATTTAATTGGTACATTCACAAGAGCTGACATTATGACTAAAAGAAAATTATTATATATGGAAGTTGGCTGACAGATAGAATGGGAGTAAAATACAAGTTGTAAAAACAGACATTTTGATTATACCATTGTTATGAATTCATTATTACCCTTAATGTACATGTAAACATAATGAATAAGTCACTGGATTTAATTGTGATTCCATTTTCTTTGTAGACTGTACTGGATTCACCGCTTCACCCAAGTGCTGACCATAGTTTTCTTTCTGAAAATTGCACGACTCAGCTGATGGTTACAAATATACCACCACTGCCTACCATCAGTCACATTTACCTAGTTGCCACTCAGTCTTATTTTACCAAAATTATTGTACAATTTTTATTGGGTCCACTGAAAATTATTACATTATAACAATGACTATCCAATATGTGTCTTTCTATGGGTCTTCT
>Ga0123357_10008668_pt1 | contig 12738 bp, 6 predicted proteins | sample TergutEmb28metaG_FD_89873 | JGI IMG/M metagenome (GOLD analysis project Ga0123357, IMG submission 89873) | Embiratermes neotenicus P4 segment gut microbial communities from Petit-Saut dam, French Guiana - Emb289 P4 | ecosystem: Host-associated > Arthropoda: Insects > Digestive system > Gut ... | reverse complement strand
TCCGTTTCCTTATTTCATGTAGGATATTCCTCTGCTCCTTGACTCTCAGTAATACTTCTTCATTTCTCACATGATCGGTCCAACAGATCTTTTCCATCCTTCTCCAGCACCACATCTCAAAACGTTCCAGTTTTGAAGCTAATAAATGAAATATCGCTTTCTAGAGCGTAAATTTTATTTAAAGAAATAGAACATTTACTCGAAGTTATGAAAAACAAAATTTCATTGTTGATGATTTAAAGCGAGAGATTTGGAGGAAAATATAATGTGCCCTTTAAATTATCAAAATTGCTTTTAATCAGCACACCAACTGACGCACATACATATTTTTTTTTTACATGAAGACATTTAAAATCGCTCCAACATGTCTCGTTCCTAAGATCATCTTCAGGGAGCTACACTGTTCCTTTCTAAAGTCGCAATTTTTAAAAACACTCACTGATTAATCAGTGAGTGTTTTTTTTTAAAAAAATGTGACTTTAGCAAGGAACAGTTTAGCTCCCTGAAGATGATCTTAGGATCGAAACATGTTGGAGCGATTTTAAATGTTTTAATGTAAAAACGTTTATGTATGTGCATTAGTTGGTGTGCTGATTAAGTGACTGTACGAAATGCACGGTGCAACGATAAAGATAATATCAAATTTACGTTTATCAATGTCATTATATCGCGTTAAATTCGCATTAGGAACCCCTGAAAATATCTAAGGAATCCAGAAGTAAGTTTCAATGCCACTGCCACAGGGCATAATAGCCGTACTTCAGATTTTGTAACGCTAACCGACTAAATATTTATATCTGTTTATATTTGTCAGAGTATGAATTTATAAATATGCCTAGAAATATCTTTTATGTACTTATTTACCTGTTTATAGTTTATTTAATAACGATGCCAGTAATTCTGCAATATGGCGCGGTTTGATAGGAATTTAGTGGACTATGAATTGCGATGTATATGGAAAGGAGCTGTCGTAACCTACGCGAAGGTACCGTTTCAACGTTTGGCTGGAGGGACTGGGGAGTAGTGCGAATAATTTCCGTTTGGATCGTCGGTCTGCCGTCAGAGTCGAACAGGGCGACTCTTAAATACAAGTTAGAAGTAACAGGAATTTAGTGTATTTTACCTTCAGTCGAACACAACTATATTTCACTTAGTAGTATAGTAGGAATACAACTACATGTTTCGGCCGTATATGTGGGCCATCTTCAGGTTGCGATCTAACTATTCAAGGGCCGCTATACAAGAATGTGGGGTGTATTTTGGTGGTATTGGGGGTTGGGTGGGGGAGGGGAGGGGAGGGGGACGAGATCTTGTTCCAGTAGTGGATACCATGACCTGGGGCTATTACAAGTTGATTATCATTAGTTTTCTATGTACACGTGTAGAAAACTAATGATAATCCACTTGTAATAGCCCCAGGTCATAGTGCCCACTATTGGAACAACAAGATCTCGTCCCCGTCCCCTCCCACCTTCCAGCCCCCAATACCCAAAAAACACCCCACATTTTTGTATAGCGGCCCTTGAATAGTTAGATCGCAACCTGAAGATGGCCCACATATAGGGCCGAAACATGTAGTTGTATTCCTCCTGTACTACTAAGTGAAATATAGTTGTGTTCGACTGGAGATACAATACACTAAATTCCTGTTATTTGAACAAACACGACGGGGATGACGCACCTCAAAATTACAAGTTAGAAGTGTTAGTGCTTGATCGAATGTGTTCAGCTGTATAGAGTATTTTTCTATGAAACATTTTTGTGTTGGAAATACGAATTACCGAATTGTCGATATCATTAAATGTTAAGTTTTCACTGTAAGTGATATCACGTTGTATTTAGGATTTTGAAATTCGTTAAGATAAACATCTGTGTAAGTAGGTTTACATATAACATGTGTTTTTCCTCGAAAGACACGAATATAACGGCATATAAAATATTACAGGTATGTTTTTGAAATTAGTGCAGAACAGCCTTTATCAGTTCTAGTCGATAACCGAGCTTTTTGTTCCGTACTAAGCGTCTTAACAAGAAATTCTGAGAAATTCTAACGTAACAGTAATCATAAGTAACAAAGAGACGCACAGTCCCTGGAGAGACGTCTTAGAGATCAAACAGTTTCGCGGAACTGAGCTTCAATGGATGTTTTTGAGTAAGTACCCTTGACATAAATGAAAAAAATACCGTACTCTTGGAAAAAATATAACGGGACAAGAAAACATCGAATCCTCAAAACAAGACAGTATGGGGGAGCCATACAGCCCACTAAAATATCGTGACTTGTTGGGAATAATGCAATCAGAAATCTACAACATATTTTGCTTGCAGTTTCTCGGACCTTGCAGTGTATCTCGATAGAACTTTCTGTTGGTGAGGTAAATTTCAGTCATGAAACATAACTATGGTAGTATGTTTTATGATGGTATTAATAGCAAAGAAATAACTACATGTTTGGCAAATAGCGGCCATCTTCAGATTATTACAGTTTTGCTCATAAAAGTATCATATATATGATACTCTTTGTAATAACCTGAAGATGGCCACTATTTGCCGAAACATGTAGTTATTTCTTTGCTATTAAATACCATCATAAAAATACTACCATCGTTGTGTTTCATGACTAAAATTTACCTCACCATTAGTCTTTCTACACACAACGGGGACGACACACCTCAGAATTAGAACTTTCTGTACTCTCAGAAAGTCTCTATATCCGCTTGGTTTCTAACCGAGTGCGAGTTTTGGAAGTTTTGGTTGTTCACAATGTTCAAATGTATAGCCTTATTTCCCTTTAATCATCCATTCTTCCATTAATTCATTTATTGTTTAGCTCCGTACTTGATGCTTCGTTTATAATTTTATCTAGTTCTACTGCAGCCATTGTCTAATGATAGACTCATTTATTTGCCGCGCATCCGATTAAACACGTGTTGTAAGTCCTCGAGTTGCGACGTGTGTAGTGTTAGGACAATTTTCTTTCATTGCTTTAAAAGTATGCAATACTAAGAAAAACATTTAGAAAAACAAATTGTATACAAAATATGTTCTTTCTGACATAATCCTTAAATTCGATTTGAGTTTCAGGTGTCGCGACGCTTGTTAAGACCCGTATTATATAAAGGTTTTGTAAATAAGTTTTAATTCACGTCATAAATGATAGTGCACACGATCAGTATCATATTTGGTCGAAATCTTTACAATAACAAGAGGGAGAGTCAAATGAAAATATTAAACGTGCGATAACAATTCGAAACACAACTCGATTATCTGTAAGTTGGCAACAGTGATACTGATGGTTTGAAGAGTGGCCGACAGGTGGCAGTACGATGCAGGAATGCAACACGATGGCGCAGTAGTAGTGTAAAGATGGCGGTCCCGCTTGCAACATGCACCAAAGAAGAACAGCGTTATGTCGTCCGTTTTTTAAGTATTGAAGTGGTGAAACCCATCGAAATTCATCGACGAATGAAAGTTCAGTATGGTGATGCATGTCTGTCACTACAGGAAGTGTACAAGTGGACTAGGAATTTCATGAACGACTTTAGTTCTGTAACAGACTCTCCTGGACCTGGTCAGGCACTCCGAGTGGTGACACCAGAGGCCATAGCAGCAGTTGAAGCCATCGTGAAGGAAAATCGCCGCGTAACAGTGAATGAAATGGAACGCAATGGAGACTACATAGAAAAATGAAGTCATTGTGTACCTTTTGTGTTCAATAAATTACGAGGTAAAAGATATTTAAGGTTTTCATTTAACTCACCCTCGTATCTTAATCGAAACATGCTGACAGACGAACAGACGAAAACGACCTCCCCATCTAGAATTCATTCGTACGCTCTGTGAGAAGATCCCAGCGCCTGAATGCTTCGGCCTGACTAGATTCTCTTCTGCCGACGCAACGAAGCGCGCATACTTGAAATGAGTTAGTGAAGTTCGATTAAAATATAACAAGGGAAGTTCGATCCGAAGGAGTAGAGTGTGTAGGTATAATAACAATAATAATGTCGAAACAGGAGAGGCAGACCCAACTTTCCCAATCTTCAGTCGCGTTACAACACAAACTCTGAACTTATTCCGAACTTCAAATCACAACTTCACCATCCACGTTTCAAAATCCCATCCATAATACTTCAACGCCGACGCTACACATTTCATCCATATTACATGGAAACCAACGTCTTACAGTTCTTGCTATAATACGAATACATTGCCACAAATACTACTGAATGTGTGAACTTCGCAACTGGGCTGTAAACCTCGTCTCTGGCATTCGGTCATCGGCTTTTACTACGCCACTCCGACCCTGACACTTATAATACTGGACAAAAGAGTTTCAAATTTAGTATATTATACGTGAAGAGCAACACTTCTTCTCCCGTCTATTGCAACTGCTAAAATACAGGAAACCGTGAGTAATACAACGAAACATAGCGCTTCACAAACCTCCTGCTACGTCTCTTACACTCGGGTAGCCACGCTTTAAACCCCGCTAGATAGTGACATAAAGACTAGGCTACGGGTTGGGCAGCCGAGGAATTGTTCGATTCCCTTCAGGGACTACGGTTTCTCTCTTTACGCAATTGCCCAGTTCGATCCTGGTGACCGCGCGGTCTAAGGTGTGAGTCTACGCCCGCTCGCTGGCTGGAATTGCGGTTTCGAATTGCGGCGGCATGGATGTCTGTCTTTTGTGAGTGTTGTGTGGTGTCAGGTAGAGTCTCTGCGACGGGTCGATCACTCGTCAAGATGAGTCCTACCGCGTATTGTACGGTGTATCAAAGTGTGATCGAGGAACCTCATAAAGCAGGCTAGGCCCACTAGGGGCCCACTAGGGGCCCACTAGGGGCCCACTAGGGGCCCACTAGGGGCCATGATTAAAAAAATGTCCAGACCGGCTTTGGGATCTACCGGCCCTCGTTTTAAATGCATAAGAGAGGCACTTTCCCTGGGTGTAAAACAGTTGGGGAGTGAAGTTACCACTTACTACCACCTAGTACGGAGGCTAAGAATGAATGGAGCTGTACCTCCACTTGTCCTATATTTTCATACAGTTTACGAGTACGGTTTGATCTTTATCGTACTAAGTTTTATTAGTGCAGGCCTCCGTGGAAAGTTCGCAACATTCAACGTGGATGTACATATCGTTTACATGAATATCCAGGCTAGGCTAGCGAACATTGATTACGCCGTGGGCAATTTCAGTGGCAGACACTGACGTGACAAGTCGTCTGTTTGGTATGCCCCCCCCCCCTCAACGGCCCCCAGATGTTTCCTCTTTAGAGTTTGCTCTCCGGAGGGTTAGTTTTTCAGTTACGAAATGGGTCCGAAATCCAATGAGCTTGCAGGAATTCGCCTTCGCGCCTTGATGTGGTCGGACTGTCGCCGTTGTGAGTACTGTCAGCTTTTGCTTGCTTCCTCTCATAACATTTGCAGGCATCTTAACGTAGCGGTACACACGGCCAGCCATTCTTTTCTAGACATCGTACCGGGATACGTAACGTATTTAAGAATTATAAAAAAAGTTCGCACACATGGTGGAATGGTTTGAAGGCATCGTAAACTTTACAACACTCATACACAACGCTTATAAAACAGGAGCTGTCATTTTAACGACTCCTTTAGGAATGGGCGTTAAATTTTTAATCAAGTGTAGTGGCCTTCCTCAGCACAAATGCTTTACTCTCTTGCCTGTTAAAACCAAGCCAGAACATTAATCTAAGAATGTACAAGGCTTGTATAAAATTGTGTTGCAATGGGTATTTTGCCACTTGTGCAATGTATCCTATCAGAAAGAAATGAGGGAAGAAACATACTTGAACATTTGTTTATGAAAGTTTGCTACAGGAATAAACAGTGTTCTCAAAGTACAACCACCAAGATGCGAAGTTTCTCAATTTATTTATTTCTGTAAGACGCTGTACATGTTTCAGACGGTTTTTCCGTCCATCAGCAGGAGCTTAAAACCGCGCATACATCGTCAGAAATTTGTCAGACCAATACTGCTAGCTGCTACTAGCCTTTCCGTCCATCATCAGGAGCTTCACATACAAGTGCAGCGTCAGGCATTTGTCAGACCAATACTGCTACCTGCCGATAGCAGCAGGTAGCAGTATTGGTCTGCCAAATGCCTGACGCTGTATGTGCAGTTTTGAGCTCCTGATGATGGACGGGAAACCCATCTGAAGCATGTAGAGCGTCTTACAGAAATAAATAAATTGAGAAAAGTCGCATCTTGTTGGTTGTACTTTGAGAATATATTAGCGATGCACGGACCTGTGAATGTTAAAGGAATAAACAACTTCATTATTTTCTATTATAACTGTGTGAAGTTTTATTTGCGCTAATCACAATATCATTAGACCTACCGTGGTTTAAAAATATTGCACTTATTAACAATTTTATTGTATTTCCGTACCTTTTGTTAAGGAAGTTCACGCGAAGGGCGAGTCTTTGGTCTTTAGGTATTATTGTATATATCTGTCTACCGTACTAAACCAGAGAACAAAAGCGTGTTCGAATCGCTTTTCTTTCGTGTTTCCTTCGGCACTGTGCTGTTCGCATGAAGTTGTCTATTACATTTCAGTGTTAACGTATGCAACCATTTATGGACATCAGTATCTTGAACTCTGAAGGGTTAGACGCAGTGCCTCTTCAATAACCCTCAAAGTGAAATCTGTTCCTCCATTTTTCCTTCTGGCGTCTTATGTTTCTTCTCGCTTTTGGCTTATAATTTAATGTTTGTTTGGGTATCTTGCTTATGTCCATTCTCTGTGGGTGCTGTAGCCACTGTCGTTGATATTGCTGTATTTCTAGAACAGTGTTCCGCAGTCGAGGTTTCTCCCTAACGGATTGATTTCTTTCCCGACCTAGCTTATTTATTCCCAATAAATATCTTAAAAATTTCATTTGAGCCGCTTCCAGTCTTTGTTCGTCTCTTTTCTTCAGCACCCAGGTTTCACTATCCAATTTAAAGACCGCTTTAGCTGTACTGCTGTGGATTCTTATTTTTTTTTCTTTAGTCATCTCCTTTCCTGAATGTCTCCGTATGACGCCTTTTATTCCACCAACTCAACCCAATACACACGCTCACACGTTATTAACATCCATTTTAATATTATCCTCCCAAGTACCCTTAGATCTCTTTCCTTCAAGTTTCTCGATTACAAAACCGTGTGCATTGCTTATTCTAGCCATGCATGCTACATGTTACACCCCCTTGTTTTGATCGTCCTGGTACTTTACAAAGAACGTGGAAAGAATCGGCCGTAGCTTATTTTGAGGCACAATCCTAACATATACTAGTGTGACGGAACAAAACTACGAAATGTCTCCAGGTGACAAGTCTTGGTGCCACGATTTGAACCCGGGAACTATAGACTAAGAACAAACAGTGCAGAGCAATTGACAGCGACGTTCTGCCTCTAGGATGAATAGCGTAACTTGTTATGTAAACTGTGCACATATACACAGGAATTCAGAACCGTCCTGTGACAAGATAACGCGTGACAAAGAGAATTCTTTCAGATCTTATGTTCTCGTCTTTATTCTGGTTTACTAATATCACAACAGATTTGCAAAGCAACTAAGCACAAATTTCAATGATGCGTGTCTGAAGAGATATGAAAAATCGTATCCATATCAGATTATCACTGATCACCTGATGGGTGTTACTGAAGACATGCCATGTTTTGATACCAGCATACCCACAGTGCTTTCCTGACCTCTTTCAAGTTTCGTTGGAGACATTTACTGTATTGTCCTATTGATAATTTATGGCACTACAATGAGAATAATTACGGTGGTTTTCTTAATCACTGTACAACGAATAGCGTTAATTGTAAATGGCATATGCATATGCTATATTACTTGGATGTACGCGACTCATTTCTGGTAGTATGTTCACCTTGCATTCCCTTCAATTAAAGTCTTATTTGCACAGGTCGACAAGGCATTAAAAAATTCAGGTTTTATAAGCTGCGGGCAACAGGAGTAAATTATTGTTTTTGAATGTTTAGTATTCTGTAACATAAAGGGTGTATATTTCCGAAACCTATATAAGGAAGAAATCCTATAAAATATGTGGTAGAAAAGTTATACATCAGTAGTCCAGTGTTTCAGTTCCGCCAACATCATTGATATATTAATGAGCACGTTTGGAATAGTTTCTTTACTAGAAAAGAGACGAGAGCGAACACGACGCCTTCTTTCAGAAGAAGCATTCAGTAATTTTGGGACACGTTTAAAAGCATGACCACGAAAATCTTTGTTGCGAGAGTACGGTTTGGTAACTTGTTTTATGAAACAATGTGTAGTGGAGTAATCGATCCAACGCGAATTTATACTATAGTTTATATTACATATACGGCCATATAAATATTCAAAATCCTTTATTCTGTTCGTTAAAAAAAATTCCAGACTCATACAGTAAGGGCCGTTACATGACATGAAGTTAGCCCATGGGGTGCTGTCAGTGCGACAGGTGGAAATGTTTATGCAAACAATTATTAAATATCCACCTTATGCATCGTTACTGGAGACCAGATATTTAGTGGTCTGCTCGTTAACCTGATCCAACACCATGTGACTTATGTGTGGGGACATATAAAGTACAAAGCATATAAAAACGACATAGTCATTCACACAGACGACGACGTTCAAAGAGTTACTTGGTGCATGGTATCGAAAGTTTATAGACAACTTAATAACGTTACTAAATTTGTGTTAACCTGGCGTCAAGCATGTGTGAGAATTATATGTCATTTTGTGACACCTGTCTGACATGCCGTGCGTTATTGCATATATTTAATGTAAATTCAGTTATCAGGTTTCTCGTTAAGTGGTATACTGTTTGAATGCAGCTGTATTCTGTTTCACACTAATGAAGCAGGATTTTGCGTCGTCTCTATTTATGATACGCGGAGGCAATGGTACTGCACCTCTGAAATATCTGATGTTGTTTGAAGTAAGCACAGTCAGTGAGAGCCTTACCACAACGTTTCGCTGAACTGCTGCATTCCACGTGTAACTATGTCAGAGGTAGCTACTGTTTCTAACATATTCTTGTGTAGACCAACGGAGTGGTGTACAGCAGTGTTTCGCAAACTTTGTGATATCGCGGCCCTTTAAATTCTTTTTTCATAAGACGAGGGCCCGGTCCCAACTGATTTACTCGTCAGTACCTTTCCATTTTTTTTTAAGTTCATTCATTAAACTAACATAAGTATTAATAATTAATAATGACATAATAATAAAGAGTATTGGTACAATTATGTGTACGGTGTGGCATGTTGACAAATATAAAATTACATTTAAATTAGTTATCGATTCCAGCAGAATCTCTCGCGACCCGGTATAATTGAAGCCAGGGCCCGGTACCGGGCCGCGGCCCGGCGGTTGAGAAGCACTGGCGTACAGTGTCACGTTCGCAAGTGGATAGTAAGTTTCACTCACGCCACGCACGGCACCATCCACACCGTACACACGACCTACGCAGCGGCTCTCAAGATCACCACCCACCCAAAACCTCGGTTGCAGAAAACCATATGCTGCAACTCAACATCTAATGCTCCTGATGATGGGCGTATGTACCCGAAACATGTCGAGCTAAGAATACATCAATAAAATTACATAGTTGCATCAAGTTGGCATTTCACTTGATTTCAAAGGTTTTGGACTAACAGCGAACACCGTCACCAGTGGAAAGGAATCCCTTGTACGCAGAAGACTAACGTAACAATGTCCCTCTAAACGGAGTTATAAAACAACAATATGTATTGTAAACTGTTCTTGGAGGAACGATATAAAACAGGATAGTCGACGTCTGTACCAACAATCGAACCCAAATCGTTCTGAATGAAATAAGGAAAGCTAAAGTGGGCTATCCCTTTACAGACATGAGCAGGCCGTTGGAGATCCAGGAGTTTGAGGTTCCTAGAATTTCTATACAATCTGAAAGTGAAAGTGGCAAGACTGTCAGCCCTACACACCGGCCGCCTTTACTCCTGGTACCCCTGGTATTCACTTATGTTAGAGGCTGAGTCGATCCCAGGGCCATAGTGCGTCCGGAAGGATTAAGTCAATGGAAAATTCCCATGAACCCCATCGGAAATCGAACCCGCAACATTCCAGCTTTTCCTGCAGTGCCTCAACCAAATGCGGCACCGCGTACCTCAATTCTGTAACTAGTCTCAGGCAAATGTTTATTCAACTGACATGCAGAATGTGTTGTTTGAGGTGTATGTAGAATATTCTACCTCGTCGTGTGTGCTTTCTTAGTCTTTTGGGGCAAAGAATTGTACGTAACCGAGTAATAAAATAGGCCATAACAACATTTACTAAGGACTGTGTACGGTTTTTTAAATCTGAACGCAAGCTTTGGCCGGTGGAGCATTATTGGACCCACACACTACAGTACACTGGTTTATGCTTATTGTTGCAACCCTATTTCGGTGGGGAAGCGTAACAGCACAGAGGGCTGGTGATTATCTGATGCCCCTGTTGTATACGGCATCTGACCGTTGAACGATTATTGATTCGTATTAATCAAGCAGGTAATTAGCAATCAGACTATCGCGTCAGCTTAGCTCATGTTTGGATACACTACTTAATCAAACGTCACAACACTTTATTTTCTTACAAGGTTAATGGTTGTGCCACAATTTTCCCATGTTGAAGGTGGTTATTCCAACACGTATTTACTATATGTAATATCTTAGCTCCTGTAAGTGGTAGTTTCTTGAGGCTTGACAAATGAAATGTAAGCATTTCTCATTCCATACACGCATGCTACATGTTCCGTCCTTCTGACCTTTTGTCGTGTAATAATAGTTATAAGTTTTGAGGCGCGTCATCCTTGTTGTGTTGGTTCAATAACAAAGAATTTTTTGTGTATTACACATGCCCTAAAAGAACACCCACACATCGTGTATAGCTGCTCTGTAAGTTAAATCACAACCTGCAGATGGCCTACATGTATAGGGCCGAAACATGTAGTTGTATTCCTACTGTACTACTAGGTGAAATGTAGTTGTGTTCGACTGTATGTGTAATACACAAAAATTCTTTGTTATAGTTATAAGGTGTGAGTGAAGTGCAAATTACGGAGGTTCTCAATATGCAGCTTTATCCATCCCCCTGCCATTACTTCCTTTATGTCCAAATATTCTCACTATGCAGTTTTATCCAACCGCCTTCCATTACCCCCTTATGTCCAGATATTCTCACTATACAGTTTTATCCAACCCCCTGACATTACTCTCTTTTATGTCCAAATATTTTTCCAACACCCTCACACTCTTTCCCGATTTCATGCCCATTCAAATGAGTGCGTACAGCGACAGTTCTGTATATTTTAATCATCAGGTTTTTAGATGCGATCCGGGAAGAAAAATGATTCTGAACTGAATGGTAGAAAGTATTTTCGGAATTCTCTACCTACAAAACAGAAGAGAGAGAAAAACGCGAACACAATCCATTCCTGGAATCAATCTCATATTCCCATGCCGTTTTTCGACGACGCTAAATTCTTTTTTTCCCCCCCCTTTGTTTTTGGCTAGATTTCTTTTCTGGTGATGATTCTTTTCAATCTGATAATGTATCGATTAATCCATTAGAAGTTTATTGAATTATCAAACAAGATTGTAATACCTACAAAGTCTATTCGGCAGTATGGTAGATTCAATTTTCATTTATCTTACTTCAGACTTAAAATCACTGCTTATGTTTCCATTGTGTGATTCTTAACTGTTGACGCTTTCTAGATTAGTCTGGGGCGCAGACCACTTCACCACATCTCGTATAATTGCAGAAGTTCCTGATTTTGTCCTCAGCCGGAGAACAAATCCTGGCAGTTGCAAGTTTACAGAGCTCTGTATGTGCGTTAACAAAGGGACTGCACTAAAGGAGTGCAAATTCGCGCAAGCAGCTGTGAACATGACCTCCCAGTTCGCAGAGTTCATTCCATTTAGACAAAGTAACACAGTAATTGCAGTAACAAATGTAAGTATCTTGCGGGATTACTGAACGCCTACGAGATCCAGCTGCAGGTTGGATTAAATTGTAACTTGGGTTGCGTCTGTCGCAAGGGAATATTTTACCTCATTATTTCGATATAACTTGCAAGCAGACCTCTACGCCTTTCATAATTAGGGTTTCAATTGAGGAGTACGTATCGTGTCAACAAGTACAGTCTGTTCTGCTGCAACGAGGTGGTTCCATTCCTGTGAGATATTGCGTCGTAGAAAATGGAGTAATAAAATAGGGTCAGATAAAAAAAAAAAAAACCTGGCCCGTCATCCCACCGTATACTTCACATCAGTCTATGAAATCGCATGTTACTCAACACGTTGTACGAAATTTCGCGTTCCAAACAGCGTTCACCTATTTGTCAATCGCATTGCAGCCAATTCACGTTAACAAAATACATGTAATAACAAAACTTACTGCGTTGTAATTACTGTAGTAAAACATGTTTCAAATTGAAGTTTGATGAACGGAGAAAATACTTTAAAGGAAAAATATCTTGACTCCGAAGAATAAAAACTGACAACTAAAATAAACTTATGTATATTGAACCGTGCATCATTGTCATAGTTGAAGAAAAGAGACCAACTTGATGTCACTATTTATTAAGTTTTATTTCACTTCTTCTGTGCTCAACATGTTTCGGACATTAATACATCCATCATCAGGAGCCTGCGACTTTTCTATTTTATCACCACATTGGTCGTGTGTTCTTGTTTC
>Ga0123357_10008667_pt1 | contig 12738 bp, 12 predicted proteins | sample TergutEmb28metaG_FD_89873 | JGI IMG/M metagenome (GOLD analysis project Ga0123357, IMG submission 89873) | Embiratermes neotenicus P4 segment gut microbial communities from Petit-Saut dam, French Guiana - Emb289 P4 | ecosystem: Host-associated > Arthropoda: Insects > Digestive system > Gut ... | reverse complement strand
GCGGGGGTTAGTGGGCTTGGTGGGGGTTTTGTGAGGCCCAGCAGAAGCGAGGGGCGGGCGGGGGGGGGGGGGGGGGGGGGGGGGGGGGGGGGGGGGGCCGCCAATAGTCTAGACGCCCGCGGCGAGTAATCACAATGGCTGCCCTTGACAGAAAATAAGAATCAAGCGTTACTTTTGTTATGTTACTATCCGATAAGCACAACCACATAGATTTTGTGCGTTTGGTTTTTATTCCATATTACTACATGTTTCGGCTGTCCACATCAGCCATCACAGGTTCACAAATCGAACATAGCCCCGCCCGCCCCTGTCCTGCCGGGCACTTAACGACCGTCTCGTCCAAAGTTTAAATCATTGGCGCAAATCCCACACAAAGTGATTACGTAATGGTAAGCTGGTGGCCAGCACACATCCGAACGAAATGACATGAGGCCTTGCTCAAGAAGCAGTAATCGAGTGACAGCCCGTGTGGAGAGATAAGCCGAGCGAGCGGTACGCTGCCAGGTGAGCAGCGTCTGATGTAACATGTAGTGATGTTGGAACAGTGGAGTTATGGTGCCTTGTTCGTGGTTATTAGGTGTCAATGTGTACGTGTTTTTGGTGCCCTGATTCTGGTTATTTGATGCCAATGTGTGTGTGTTTGTTGCCCACATCCTAGTAACTAGGTGCCGATGTGTACTTATTGTTTGGTGCCCACATTCTAGTTATTAGGTGCCAATGTGTACGTGTTGTTCGATACCCTGATTCTGGTTATTACGTGTCAACGTTTACGTGTAGTATGGTACCTTGATTCTAGCAGTTAGGTGCTAATGTGTACGTGTTGTGTGGTGCCTTGTTTCTGGTTAATAGGTGTCAATCTGTACGTGTAGAATGTGCCTTGATTTTGGTTATTATGTGCCAATCTGTACGTGTAGTATGGTGCCTTTATTCTGGTTATTGGGTGTCAATCTGTACGTGCTGATGTCTTAAATCCTCTCGACGCGGTCTATGAACCTCGCCGTTTCGAATTTTGTTCCATTAGGATTCGTTATGGTTTCCCCTGCAAAGACAGTACCTCTATACCAAAATACACGGCGTCACATCCCAGAATACCGTGGTAGGCACTTTTTCTCTGCGTAAGGCTTGTCGTACATAACCCACCGCACCGCCACCATCTTTCTGATTGTTGAACTGTTAACAATGCCCATGCATGACGTAATTTCACATGCCTAGCTCCAGTGATTATTTAGATAGTATAACTACCCTGAAGTCTAACACCGTGTTCTTCAACAAAATGCTCATTTACAAAGGCTATTGCTAGACGTCATTCAGTATCGAACAGATGTCGCTGGTGCCGCTTCCACCTCTGAAGTTCGTGCACCTGCCCCGACTGTACGAGTGTCCCACGTACGCTTTATTTCCTTCAACACGTGTGTCTTGTAGCGACAAGTGGCAGGTTGTCCGACACTATATGATCCAGCGTGTCAGGGCCGGTGGGCTCAGACCCACAGTCGCCGACCTTTGATCACGGAGGCCTGAATTCAATCAAAGGCACGTCTATGTGGGATTTTAGCAACTGCCAGCGTCGTTAAATATTATAAATATTACATTTCCCGTCCTTTCACTTGAGTGATTAACTCCGTGGATAAGAATCCTTAACGAAGAGCTAATAGTTCCTCAGCTAGTCACGAAATACCGCACACTTTATGGAACCCAAAGGTTCATTAACGGGTTTACAGGAGAACCGCCACTTGTCCCTGTCCTGAGACAGACTAATCCAATCCTGTCCCTACCATCCTATTTACTTAAGATCCATTTTAATATTATCCTCCCGTCTAAGCGTATGGCTTCCAATTAGTCTCTCCTTCAGATTCTCCAACCAAAGTCCTGCATGAAGTTCTCCTCTCCCATGTGCCTGCCACATGCACTACCCATCTCATCCTCCTTGATTCGCTCACCCTCGTCCGCCTAAAGACATAAACTGTATAAATACCATTTTTAGTAATTGACATGCCCTCTGCTTGATTTCAGAGCCTGACTGACGTCACACTACCCAAATGGCTGTGCTAGACTGGACATGGTCCTACTCCGACTGGGCAGTCCTGCTGCTGATGGTCGCAGTGCTGCTGTATTTCATAGCAACCAGCAACTACAACCACTTCTCCAAACAGAATGTGCCTTTCATTAAACCCCTCCCATTTGTTGGCTGTATGGGTCCAGCATTATTGAGGAAGCAGTACTTCCCTGATTTAATGATAGAGATATACAACGCACTGAAAGAACATCCATATGGAGGCTTCTTTATATTTAAACAGCCAATTATCATTCCAAGAGATCCTGAACTGATAAAGACAATCGCCGTGAAGGATTTCGAATATTTCACAGACCACCGCACGTTACTCTCAGAAGATAAGGACAAAGCGTGGTCGCGGGGAATCTTCTCCCTTAAAGGTGAGTGATCTGTGAGTGATCTGTGCACTCACCCTCATAAGCGAGCCAGTGGCAGCTTCCCAAACGCTGATAATGGCCGACTATCGAACAGCGCCCAATAGCGTCTTCTAAAGATGTCGACAGCTGTTCGGTTTGCACTGTAAAATGAAAGGAAACACGTGAGGAAAATTATACATTGACGAGCTTCGTAATGTACGCTGTGTCGTCATAATATTAGGATCCTGGACCGTGATGGCTCAGTCGGTACAAAGACTGGCTACCGGCTGAACAGTCCGGGGATCCAATTCCGTTGGGGGGAGATTTTTCGCAACTGTCCGGACCGGCCTTGGGACCCACACAGCCTCCTATACAATGGGTACCGGGTCATTCCCGGAGGTAAAGCGACCGGGGAGCGGCGATGACCACCCACCCCTATCTAGGGCCGAAGTTGAAGAAAAAGTAGAGCTATACCTCTACCCTCCTCTGGGCCTTCACGACCTGTTATAGGGTGAAATTTATTGTTTTATGACTGGGATCATCAGGTCGAGGAGGGTGAGATGGGCACGTCATTTAGCACGAAATGCATAAGACAGTAATGCATGCACAGTTTTGGTCAGGGAGCATGATGGTAGACCCAGATGTAGGTGGGAGCATAATGCTAAAATTGATTTGAAAGAGTATGGGAGGTTGTGGAATGCATTCATATGTCTTGGCAGTTGGACCAAAAGCAGATTAATGAATCTTTGGGTTGCATAAATTGGAGAGAAGTTCTGGACTCAGAGGAACTGTGAACTTCTCAAAGACGGCACCATTTTCGTTAGCTCATCACATACATGAATATGTCATTAGGGCAGCGATGGAAGGACATGCGATCCACACTGAGTCCTGCCTTCACATCCAGCAAGATGAAGACGATGTTTGTGCTGCTGTCAGAGTGTTGCCAACAGTTTGTACAGTTTCTAGAGCAGTGCCACACAGATACACCACCAAAAGGCTGCAACATACAGAAAGGTAAGATGCCATTTTCCTCAGACTCATATTCAAGTGGGAAAACGGTGATGTGTTTGTGATGTTGGGTCTCTTATCTGCGAAACACAGCAACTTCTATAGCAATTGGCCAGTGTTTATTATTTTGGCATGTAACTTCAGACCGTACGTATGCAAAATGAATATTGCAATTTATATGCGCCTCTATGATTGAATATTTTTAATCCTACTAAAAATTTATTTTTTTTTGTGTAGCATGTAAATACGTTATTTTTACGCTGCCAGTTGCTAAGGCTGTGCAGCATCAGTGATAGATGAATTCGTGAGTATGGAACCTTGGTGGAATGATACTGCAGGGCAAGAGTGAAGAATTCAGACAAAAACTGGTCCCAGTGTTGCTTTATCCACCACAAATCCTGCATATGTCTGGGGTAGGAGGCCAGTGACTTGTCACCTGAGCTCCCCATAGCACACAGCAGTACAAAATGATATGCCACTTACTCAGTGGGTGGAAAGATAAATGCTAGTATTTTGCTATCTATTGACTGAATGCTGGAAATTTGTGGCACAGCTTCTCTATCAGTCCAACATGTGCTGGCATGAGAACAGTTACTGAAGCTTGGCAAGAAGGCACGCCAGTGCACATCACTCATGCCATATCTTTTAAATCCACATATTTAATTACTACCAGCATGGTGACCATGTGAACCTTTTCTGGAATACAAAAATTAGTTCTTGGCACTGACCAAAAAAGTCCTCACCAAAACCTGTTAAGCTGACAAGCACTGGGGTCCATCTAGCCCTCTGTTCAATGGATACCAAGGACTCTTGTGGGGTACAGCAGTCAGGGCGTGAGGTAGTACACTCACCTCCATCTATCGCCCAGGATATGAATGAAAGGAGTTTCACCTCCAGTCCCTCTCATGCCTTCATGGCATGTACAGGTACAAGTGTGCACAGCTGACATCTAAGTGTCTGCAGCAGGTGTTTTGAATAAATTTATCAAGAGAATGTTTCTGGACCAATAAAAATCGCCCCATGGTGCCTTGGGTACAAAATTAGTTATTTACAGCTATTGCAAAATTAATGTTTAATTGGAATGTGTTGTCTGACAATCTGTTCATTTTTCCATTTCAACATCCTATCCCCCAAAAACCCACTGGACAGGTATGTATGAAATTTGGTACTGTGTGTCCGTAACAAATTTTGATAAATACTTTTGCTTTACATGAAATCAAAATACAGCTGTACTTCAAATTTCTACAAACTGGCACACTATACATGGAGTTCATATACATGTAAGATAAAGCATAGATCTCATTATCTTGTATAACATTGATATTTATATGCAGTCTTTTCAAAGAAATATGAAGGAAAAATAATTTATGACTCTGTGGAGTGTGAAATCTTTGTGTCTGAAACTAGTGGACATCAAGGCCAGGGAGGCACAGAAAGAGCAATGAAGAGAGTTGGAGAATTTGTACTCTACTAGTGTGTATGTGTGTTTGTGTGTTTGTGTGTCTGTAGATGGTGATGTGTTGGTCTTGGAGCTGAAGGAGTTCTACACAAGATACACTAACGATGTGATTGCTACAGCAGCATTTGGAATTGGCGTTGACTCCTTCAGACAGCCGACAAATGAGTTTTATATGATGGGACAAGACGTGACCTTTATCGGTGGTCTGCGCGCCTTCAAGTGGCTAGCTTATGTTTCAATGCCCAAACTAATGCAGGTCAGTGCAGTAGTCAGGAACCACCTACACTGAGCACAGCCCTTGAGAAGCCAACATTTCCCCAGCTTGTCGAGGAATTCCCTGCATTTGATGGGACCTGAATGTTCATCACAGCATTCACAACAGCCCATCACTTGTACCAATCGTGAGCCAGATCCATGCACTCCACACCCTCTCACCCCATTTCCTTCATATCAATTTTAATATTATGCTTCCATCTACATCTAGGTCTTCAAAGTGGTCTTTTTGTTCACTTTTGCCCACCACAATGCTTGATGCATCTCTCTTCTCCCCCACACCTGCCACACCTTGCCAAAATACATTTCTGAATGCATTATTTAAGAACAGTTTGCTCTCTTAATGCCACCATCACATACTGCTACACAACTTTCAATCAGCTTCAAAATTTTACACTCATATGTTTGCTGTACCCTGTATAAGGTTCAGTCATACTCTATTGTGATGTATTTATGTGTAGTTCATTAAAAATACTATCAGCAGAACATTCAAATCTTCTGGGATGTGATGCTGTCTTCTGTGAGTTGTTCCTGACCTTCATTTTCAGGGTCAAGCAGATGAGCATTAGTTTCTGATTATTTGTTGAAACTAATTCTAGCTTATGTGTGATTTTATATTATTATGCCATTTCTGCATTGGCCGTTTGTCATGAACTGCTTACCCTTCAAAATTTAGGCAATATCGTTCTCTGAAACACCTGCAGATATTCGTTCATTGACAGTGTCACATCACAGAAGACCCAAATCCTTGACAGCATCAGATCTCACAAAATGAATGATGGTTTGTTAGTGTGTACAGTGCCTGTGATGCGTGTGCTGACCATGATGTATTAGGTAAGAGGTTAGGGTCAATAGTTTATGTGTATTTCACTGTGGAAGTTAAAAAGAAACTTTTCTTCCTTCAGTCTGCTGAAGAATAAGAAACCATACTAATCAGCAAGTTGACACCAGCACAGGGGTCTCGAACATGTGGCCCACAGGCTGCACACTTCTTACCAGTTTATTCTGTATAGCTCTCTCATTGATTTTATTCCTGTCATAGAATGTGGGCCAACTCAGTGCTGAAGAACTGTGTTCGTTAAAAAGGTTTTCCAGCACATGACTTATGGGTAAAAAAGGTTTGCTATTCTTGGATGGTAATATATAGAGATATCAAAACACAGTGAAGTTTTAAGTTCAACAATTAGAGTATATTTTGATTTTGTTATTAAAAAGCATGAATTATTCTTAATGATGCGTTTAATTTTAATGAAATTTCTTACCATAATTATTGCTTAACATGATGTGAAACCCGCCTGAAATTTGAAAGTTACCTATTTGTCCTGCATGCTGCTTGAGTTTGAGACTACTGTGGTAGAATATTTTAATGCTGCTGTACTGTAATTAATTGCTGACTGCCATCTATAAGCACTCAACTGAGTACTCATTTTTGTAATGCCTATTTGTAGCTTTGCATGGCCCAAATATTAAAATTCCAGGAAGTTTGTTTACAATAAGTGATGAAGAACTTCTGACCTTTGTTCAGAAACTGCCCATCAGTGTGATGCCTACAAAGGTCACAAAGTTCTTCACATCGCTGGTGCTCGATACAATTGCAACCCGAGAGCAAGAAGGAATTGTGAGACCGGATATGTTGCAGCTCCTTATGCAGGCCCAGAAAGGAACGCTGCATGAAGATAACTCTAGTGGCAGTAAGAAAATGAGTAAGTTGTGTTCGAGCACTGTATTTACAAATAAGAAACGTACTTAAACTTTAAAAACCGTTGTTAAGTCAATGTAAAAAAATCTGCTACAAGACAATAATTTTCCCAGTAGTAGTGATAAAAAATAAAGACCATGATACATCTAAGGGACAGAGATTTGTCTTACACTGGGTACAATATACTGAATGTGCAAACACCCAGTTGAAAAATACTATTTTAGGGAATGATGGGGAATGACATTTATTGTCCTAGAATTGTGGTAGTGAAGTGCAACACCAGTGATGGCAGAAATGTTTGGATCCAGGTAGGAAGACTTACATAACTTTTAAATTCCTTCATTATTGATTACCTATTATGACTAAATGCTACAAATTTAATTACTAATGTTAATATTGACAGTAAATTCTTGTAGTTATTACATGTGACACTGCTGATGGCTGTATAGTGCCAACACATGTATGTTGTAATATATGGCAGTAGTGACAAAAGGTTTCAGTTGGTGTTTAATATATCTGTGTAACTGATATGAGGACACAAGGAATATTGCAGTACAAAATCAATAACAAACATTGCTGAATTTGACATGAATCACCTCATCAGCTAGGGAACACAGAAATTCCTGATTGTAAATATACTCAAACAGTTTCCATTAGACTCATCAAATGTAACAACTTTTTCTCTACCCTCAGAACTTGAAGATGAAGACATCATAGCTCAAGTGCTGCTTTTCTTCCTGGCCGGATTTGACACAGCCTCCACTCTTCTGTGCTTTGCTTCGCATCAGCTGGCAGTTCATCTTGAGATACAGACTCGACTTCAGGAAGAGATTGATGAAACATTGCAAGAAAATGGCGGGAAATTCACATACGATGCGCTACATAACATGAAGTATCTTGACATGGTTGTGAATGGTGAGAGAAACAATACTGTGCCATTGCTTGCCACTGTGGAAGCTTTGTTTCATTTCTATGTGATGCTGTGTGAAATGTATGGTTCATGATAGGTCATTGGAGCAGAATTTTTGTTGATATTGTCTGGTTTTTCCCTGCTAAATATCTTTTATCTTTGCACCAAAATGTCACCACCCTCAGAGGTGTGCATTAGTCCTCAACGGGCAGCACATTATCCTGATCTCTCTCTGGCATTTGGATAGTTAACAGTGAGAAAGTTTGGTCTTGTTTGTAACTTCCTGTACAGCCACACTGACTCAGATATTTATTCTACTGCACTAGTAATTGACTACCAACCAGAAGCCTGTTAAATAATTACAGTTGTTAGGTGTTCTTTATGAAGTACAAACATATGTCTTATGTGGTCATCATGTCCTTCCGTCCATGACCTAGTATCAGCAACAATATCGCAGACTTTCATGAAATCTCTTGTATCACAGATTTTCATGAAATTCCATGTAAGAGTTTTATTTACAAAAAGTAGTTCAGCAGAAGTGGGTTTCATGAAAATGGGCTCAGTGAAAGTTACATTATACATGAGGACTTGCCCATATTTTACAAGTTTTTTTGTCCAGTGTCAAATAAATTTGAGAATGGAGATGTAAAAAACTTTAAATTATAGTCACTAGTCATCAGTTTCTTGAAAACTGGTGCAGTGAAAGCTATATTTTGCTTATGGCATAAGTGAATTTGTATCTGTACTTCCACATTTGTTGTCTGCTTTGGGTGAAATTTTGTACAAGAGACCTGAACAGAGTGCTGTGAGAATCTGAGTTTCTTTTTAATTGGCACAGGGAAGGGCATACTTTCCTTATGGGCATAAATCACACTACAATTGCATTGTACCATGATATGGTATGGCACTCTCAAAGTACAGAACATTTCCGTGAACCCTGTGTACGCCCTCTCGCACTACAAACTTCACAGCCTTCTTAAATTGTATTTTTGAACAAAACAAGATGTTTATTGAATTTACAGAAACCCTCAGACTCTATCCACCAGTTGCAGCTGTTGATCGAGTGTGTGTTCGACCCTACATACTGAAATCGGACCCTCCTATGGAAATACATCCAGGAGAAGCCCTCTTTATTCCCATCATTGGGCTGCACCGTGACCCCAAGTACTACCGTAACCCTGAACGTTTTGACCCAGAGAGGTTCAGTGATGAAAACAAGCATAACATCAACCCCCTGGTATATCTGCCTTTTGGAATAGGTCCAAGAAGCTGTATTGGTGAGTAACATATGTGATTAGTTGGCTACTGTTTCACTAGCAACTGTATTTAAAAATCATATGTGAGATGAGTTAATGTCATCGTCGTGAGTCAGGTACTCAGTGCTGCAAGATCATCTGATGATCATAAGTTTCAAAACTACCTTACAGTATTCCCACATTCTGTGTCCTTTGTGATTATTTCGGTATCCTACTTTTGTTAGTCCATTAACTTGCATCCTATTTACATTGTGTTCCGATTTTGAATGCACCTAACAAGGTTGAGTTTCCATCAGTTATTGTGATATGATTGAAAAGTCAGTAGTTTATAAGTAACTCCACAGAGCACAGTCCTTCCTGAGAAGCTAAGAGTCCCTCAGCTACTCAAGAAATTCCCAACATTTTATGGAACCCGAAAGTTCATTACTGCATTCACAAGTGCCCGCCATCTGTCCCTATCCTGAGTCAGATCAATTAAGTCCCTGTCTTCTCATCCTACGTCTTGAGGATCTATTTTAATATTATTTTCCCATCTGCGCCTAGGTTTCCCAGTAGTCTCTTTCTCTAAGATTTGCCCACTAAAACTCTGCACTTCTCCTGCCTCCATACATGCCACATGCCACATGACCCTCCCATCTCATTCTTTTTTATTTCATCACCTGAATAATATTTGGTGAGCCCATGCACATGCACAAACACACACACACACACACACACATGGGTCATATGTGACTAGAGCTGTGACAGCACCATATGGCACTTCAACACATCAGAGAAGTAGAGGGGCAGAGGCATCCAATGTGATGGATGTTCAATAATAAATTTACTTAGGTCATGAACCTTATCTGGGAAGTAGGTACAAATATTTCTGATGTTGCTCATTAGAAGGAGATTGTGAGGCGCATAGAACTGGGCTGGGGTTGTGTTCAGTGGTGAGCATTTGTATTTGTATTACTGTACCACTGAGTTATGTCTTATAGTGCTGTATGTGGAGGAAAAAACATATTTTGTATTATTGTAATTATGTGTTTCAGGGAACCGATTTGCTCTAATGGAAACAAAACTGGCTCTGGTGTATTTGCTGTCCCGGTTCAGCCTGAAAGTGGTCGCCAAGACTCCTGTACCCATCAAAATAATACAGAAAGGATTCAACATGTCAATAGATGGAGGTTTCTGGCTTGGTTTGGAGAAGAGAACCCCGTAGAGTGCAGTTTGTGAATGTCTGTGAATGGATACTACATAGTTTTATGTCCATTTGCTGTTTGGAATTCAGAAATGTCTTGCTGAAACTGAACTTGGATTGAAGATGACATTTTTAAGTGACAATTTTATAAATTTTATCAGTATTTCTTACATCACTAAATATGCACTTACTGCACTTCTTTAGTTTGTACACATTATCGAAACAACAGTGAATGAAGGACGTGCAGAGATTTTGTATACTGCAAAGTCCATGTGTACTGTACATATTTGGCATAAGAACTTGAAGACATTTGTATTGGTTTTATTAGCTTTCTGAATTATCCATTCAAAAACAGAACGCAAGTAGACATTAATGTGGCAGATCTGGAAGTTTAGGCGTATAGTTACATCAGACAGCTAGAAATGAGCAGGCAATTCAGAAGGCTTATAAGTTTCTTTTGAGAACAGTTTTGTCTTCTGTATGGGAAATGTGGGCATCATACACCCACACACACACACACACACACACACACACACACAGACATTGTGCAGCAGTCAGAAGTTACATATATGGCCAGCAAGAGTGTGAAACCTTGACGCCATGTTGCAACAAATGTTTCATATTTAAGCCACAAGTTCCTTACAAAAATCAAATAACAACAGGAATGGTGACATCTGTAGCAGTGGATGAATGTGCAATGGGAGCATTAGGTTAGATCTCTGTACTGCAGATCTGAAGGGGGGGGGGGGGGGGAAGGGTGAAAATTGGGCCCATTTCCCAGCATAGCCAGGGCCAAATTTCTTAGGAAACAGAAAGTAAAAATCGCCTGCACTTCTTGGTATCGCATCTGTGGAGCACAAATTTTGCAACAGAAAATAGTTTAAATCTGGCATGGATCTGTCATTTTGTTACATTTGTCTGCTAATGAATGAGGCAAAAATAAACGATTTGGAGAGACAACCGTTATATCATTCGGTCTTTACTACTACTACCACCACCACCAGTACTACTACTACTAGAGAAATGACAACGGAATTATGTGCAGTGTTCATAAAACAAACGATGGGCAGTTATGTTATTTTCCGTAGTTTCTAATACATTGGTACATGTCAGGTTCATTTTTGCTGGCACGTCAGTGATTAATGACAGATCAGCAGCAACGAAGCGAATACATTCAAGGTAACTGTCAAAGCGTTGCCTGTAAAAATTGAAAGTTTTAGAGGAACAATACATTCATTGTAATTCCCAAATAAGTACTTCACTATACTGAACTTTCATGTGCATTCATACGTCATTGTATTTACAAAATACGGATGGTCAGAGAGGATAGTTCTGTTTTGTGCCGACTTCTGCCTGGAGGCGGGGAGGAACAACATATCCCGTCATTTCAGAATATGCAGCTCTGCAGTACAGTGAAACTGGTATTGAACATTAAGAGCTGGCAGGCCTCAACAATCATGCAATTTTTTTGCGAACACTAATGGTTATTAATATTTCTGAGTAATAACCCAGGCCTGATTAACTCAAACTGCATTATTCCTGATGGGCGGAAAATTCCCTGCTTAAAGGGGGTTTAGGTTACGTGGCATTCTTCACATTTCAAGTTGACTATACATGATGACTATGACTTCCATTTCAAGGGCAACAATAGCGCACTTGTTAAATCGACGCTGGGTCAGTCGTTGGCAACTGGCCAGAGCACAGTGATGGGCAAGGTCATTTGTGCGCAGCCGTAATGGAACAAGTGATACACACGAGGGGTTATCATTCTCTTTTTTTTTTTTGGAGAGATGCTGTTTAAAAATCGTCAGGTGTATTGTGTTCATATCTTCATATGCAATTATGTAAACTTCACGCCTCTTAGACCAAAAATATTTGAGCTGTGCATGGCGACGACTAAGGTTGTGGAGTAAAACTTTCCACCGACAGATTGTTTTGTGAGCTTGTAGCACGACGTCATATCCCAGAAGAAACAGTCTTTAGTTGACGGTTCATGACAGACTGCTTCGTGAAGCACTCAGTAGCAATGGCGACTGTCACGCTCACGCGCCATCTTGTCTCTCGTCAGCCGCAACCATGGAACACTGCTGTACTGTACATGGCGATAGCAGAACGTGTGTACTTTACAAGCAGCTAGCTAATAGGTTGGGTCGGGCCGGCTAATAAATTGGTGCTCAATAAAAACCGATATCCTTTAAACGTATTTCGGCCTAGGACGGGGCTGGTGGAATTTTGAGGGCGCGTGCCCAAATTGAGGATAATGTTGGGAGAAATTCTTTGGCGTGTGGAAACCTGAGTTACCAGCACCAACATTGCCGATTTTTCCATTGGCGTCTCGGCGTCCCGGGCAGCTGCCCAACTGACCCGCCCCTTTGTCCGGCCCTTCATATCGGAGCACTGACGGTCGTTCGAGTCTTTGCACCCTGGACTATAACTCAGATGGTCATCGTTTGTTGTTCACACTGTACATACGTTCCGTGGTCATTACTGTCTGAGTCTAGTATTGTAGTACATGACACTGAGCAATTTATTATTATTATTATT
>Ga0123357_10008666_pt1 | contig 12738 bp, 9 predicted proteins | sample TergutEmb28metaG_FD_89873 | JGI IMG/M metagenome (GOLD analysis project Ga0123357, IMG submission 89873) | Embiratermes neotenicus P4 segment gut microbial communities from Petit-Saut dam, French Guiana - Emb289 P4 | ecosystem: Host-associated > Arthropoda: Insects > Digestive system > Gut ... | reverse complement strand
CATAAAATTAGTAAGAGAAAGACATATCAGTTTGTACTTCTCACCAGTTACTCTCAGGGCATAAAGATGACCGGGAGGGGGGGGGGGATGAGGGGGGTTATAAGGCAATGGAAAATGGGACCTCGCTATATTCGACCATTTCAGGGACCACGGAGGACATGCATAGGCAAACGGAGGATAAGGTTAAAATAGATTTTAAATAAATCGTGTGGGAGGATGGATTGGATATGGCCCAGTTGTAGGATTTTGTGAACACTGTGTAAACCTTTGGTTCTGTAATATGTGGGAAGTTCTAGACTAGTTAAGCGTCTCTCGTCTTCTCAAGACGGAATACTCCCTGGAGTTACTCAGTTTTTAATTTCTTCTCTGATGTGTAATTTTTCAGTGTACCAGTTACTTAAGCCCAAGGAAACACATTTTAATAGCATTATGTAATCCTACACAGAATGCGTTCGCACTTGAGAAAGAACACGGACCATGTCCGTCATAAAAACCAACCTGTTAGTGCCGCTGAGGGTAATAATCGCTCTACATTGCAAAATGATATGGGACAACTAAATGCATACTGTGTGTGGACAAAATAAGGAGTGTTTAGTGTTAAACTTTGTACTAACTACTAGGTCTTCAAGGGTTAATTTTGCTCCTGTTATTGCCCAGACTTAACGACACATTAAATATCTTACGATCGTCGAGGAAGGTCAAATGTTGATAGAACTAATACAAAACAGATATTGCATTGAGCAGTGTCGTAAATCTTTCATTTGTGTAATTAATGAAACGATGCAATATCACGAATTATAGACACTTTGTTTCCCTGCTGTGTTACATAATCGCCTTATCGAGAGATATTGCAATTGACAGCTTTGTATCACGAGTGTGTGTATGTGTGTGTGTGTGGGCGCGCGCACTCGTGAGTATGCCTCCTCGACGAAACGTTTTTGAGAAATTTGATGAAATTCCCCTTGATCTTTACGTAAAGTACAGTGCAGAATTAAAGTGTTTTTGGAAACTTTAATGTGGATTCGTAATATGAAATTTCATCTCAGTCTGCCTTCACCATGATTTTCACACCATTATTGTTACTCATATTATTGACAAACAATCATCAACTGTGTGACAGATTCACGACACTCCACCAACAAAACGCACAAACTTATTCCTTGGATATTTGTATTAAAGTATCGCACTTATCATTCCTATATGTTTCTGTCCACCAGGGACCTTCATCAGGGAATCAAACCAGAGTAGTACAACATGAAACAAAATTAGTCACTTTTGTGCACAACCGACGTAGTGTAAAAAGTAAGTTAAAATGTAGACATTTCTTTTAGATTTTTTCAGTCGACTGTCTGTTGGTCGGGCCAACAGACAGTCGACCGACAAAGCACAACACGTGCAAATTGTTGCATATATGCCGTATACCTCCAGATGATGGGCTACAAATATGCCCGAAACATGTAGAGGTTGATTGACGAAATAAACTGAGGATAAATAGTGCATCAAGCTGGTTTTTATTACATAGATTTCTTTTATAGTTGTTGTATAAATGTTGATGGATCTTGATATACAGTATCGTTGAAGCAGCCTGAAGGTCAGAACAGTATTTTGTGGGTTCAGTGTCACGAATCTGTTATCAATAATGCACGGAGTGAGAAATATAAAGCTGTTGACACTTGATAATACACGGCACTTTGCATCAATATCGTTGTTAACTGGTATACGACTGCAATTTAATCTGTAGTTCATACCACTTATGTTAATCTACGTAAAAACACGCTTTTCTTTTATGTGGTGCAACAGCCTATATCAGGCCCAGGCCGCCTCATTGTCGAAGTCTCTACATCACACATCATTAGGCACGCACACTCTGTAGGACTCCTCCGAAGGATGGCTCAGTTAATCGCAGAGGCCACTACCTACACAACACACAGCAAGCCCAATGTACAAACATGCATGCCTTAAGCGGGGTTCAAACCCACAATCCCAGCAATCAGGCGGCCGCAGACATACGCCTTAGACCTCACGGCCACCAGGATCGGCCATCAAAACACACAACACATTGATAAAAATGTTTCCCTCTGGATAATAACCATATGAAAGTTCTAAACATGTCGGGGAATGTAATTGTGTTGAATGGACACAGATGCAACTAAGAAACTAATCCCATGGAGCAGAGTCATCCTGGAAAACTAACAGGTCCTAAGTTAGTAAAGAAATTACTTGCATTTTGTGGAACCCGAATGTTCGTTACCTCATTCGCAAGAGCGCGCCACTGATCGCTACGCTGAGCCAGATCTTGCCAAAGGATCCGTCCAAGTCCGCGGCCTTGTGAAATGTTTCTTAACGTGCCAAGTTTTACGGTGAGGAGTTACTTTAACACCTCGCCCTAAACGAAGCTGGAGAACCACCCCTTGTCGGCTGTCAGCGACTTCTCATTGAATATATTTGCAGCTACCCTCCATATCTGGAGGCCGTTCCTACATCCGCAAGCTTAGGACGCGCCATGCCGTGCTGACAGGTACCCACTTATCACGGAAATACATGGTCTTATTTAATTAATACTTTTACTTGTTTGGGAGTTTACAAATACAGACGATCACATACCGGCAGGTGCAGTTCACGGTATGTGTTATCCTATTATCTTCCTGTAAAGAAACAATAATGCAGTCCTGTTACGGAGTAGGTTAGGTTGAATATGTAGATCTCGTTCACACGCAGAAGTCCCAGCAGAGAGGATAATAGACATGATGTGTTGGTACGTTCGGTTGAGGTTAAACTGCAAAATGCTACATGTAGGTCGGACGTGTATTTCATCACGTTGCGCTATTAAATTACGTCTGTAATTGCTGTCTCAATGTTTCATATGATCTCTTGAGTCTCTTATTTACTATCAGTATTACTCCATGCCTTCCACCTTATCACGTGACACAGATCCAACCAGAGCTCTTCATTAGACATCACTAGGGTGTACAAATCAAGAGGCAGAGGTGACATAGGTGGCCGATGCACAGAACTTTTTATGCGTAACACCTGAAAGAAATAACCACTTTGAAAAATCTATGTTTAATAATATTCAAATAGATGTTAAGAAACAGGGTGTGAGGGTTTGAACTGGATTCTTGTGGCTCAGGATAGAAGACGGTTGGTGGTCCAGGGGAACGCGGGTATTATCGGATTCCGTGAAAAGAGATGAGTCTCTAGACTGACAACAGTGTCAGGATCACTGCTCCACGAAGTTAGTACACCAGGGTTGTCCTACTTTTTTTGGTCCCAGAAGCATCACAAGTGTTACTGTACGCTGGTACGCGGGCCGCACCTGTAAAAGTTATAATATGTGGCATACTTAGCCTCCAAATTTATTGTGTAATTTTTCTAGTATATACTATGAGTTGCAAATATGGCCGCGACCTGCTGGTTGAACACGCCTGCAGTACACGGAACAGTGCAAAGAATAGCCTGCACACTTTTTAACAAGGCAGGAAATGTATGGTTAACCTAACATTGAGATAGCTGAAAATAAAAATGAAGACAAATTAAGTCAAAACACAACTAGTTTTATTGGACGTTAATGAAAAGACATGTTTTGGCTTACTCTGCCATCATCAGGTTTGCAAATTTCTAAGAGACTAAATATTAGAACTTTGCAAACCTGATGATGGTCGAGTAGGCCGAAACATGTCGTTCCATTAACATCCAACAAAACTAGTTGTGTTTTGACTTACTTTACCTTTATTTTTATTTTCATTGTTACATACACAACTGGGATGCCCCAACTACAGATTGAGACAGATTTTCGAAAAATACTCAAATATCAAATTTCATGAAAATCCGTCCAGTGGGAACCGAGTTCCATGCGGACGGACGGACAGACATGACGAAGCTTTTCGCAATTTTTCGAACGCGCCTAAAAACGTGTTATTTGCCATTATATGCGAGTGGGAACGTTTACGTGTGGCAGATGAAGATAATTTCTTGATTTTAGAATCTCTTGAAAACTTTAAAGATTTGGCTGGCAATACCGAGCATTCTTTTATTCAGGGCAGAAGAATGCTTTACTGCAGATGGTGGCAGCACCTTCCTTTCAAGTGTCGGTAGAACCATACAAGACTACACTGTGTCATGTACAAGCAGACGTTATGCTACAGATCACCTGTATTCAATGTGGCCTGTTCATGGCATGCTGCAGCGTCTTGTTGCATGAATCAGCAATGACATTTGTAACGTAAACAAACATCCAAGGTTCTTTTCGACAACCACAATTAGGAATAGAGGGTTTCGTAATTTTGTTTCTGTTCAATTCAACGTTCCACGTCCGATAATTTTAGACCTATAATCGAAGTTTCAGATCTTTTATGATTTGTGTTGTGTATCAGTGTTTTGTGAAGACTTGTGGACAAGTTGGTTAGTTCCGTTCATGCTTCGCAAAGGACAGAAGTTAAACTGGATCCATAAAAAAAACCAAGCTTTCGACACACTATTTTATTTATACTTTCAGTACAGTCTCTTGGGAAATTTTGATTCCTAGCTTTCGGAAGGTCGTACATGACCTGGTCATTCGTCCATTTGTGAATTTTTATGCAAAGGACCCATAATCGACTTATAAATTGAAATATGTATGTAGATGTGTCCCACGGGGTTCAAAAATATTTACTCTTGTTTTTGTTTAACACAGGTATTTATGAATAAAAACAGATTTAAAAAATACACGCTGTGTTTGTGTAATTACGACTCATATCAAAGTTAAGAAAATTATTCTACGCGTGTTATCACGCTGATACTTAGCAGCAGACATTTTAATATTATTTCTCTTTCTTTATTATTCCTCCCACATATCAATTGACCCTTTGAACGCTGTAATGTCTCTTTTACTTCCATTATTCCACTGTACTACTATAGTACACATGTAGTTTACTGACTTAATTCTTTTCCATTTACACTAGCAATATTCCAACGAAGACATATTGCTCGAGGTACGTATAATAGGGAATATTAATTTAGGCAAAGTAATAACAATCCAAATAGAGGAACGACCCCCGATGTGGAGGGTAGCTGCGAATAAATTGAATAAACAGTCGTGGACAGCCGACAAGGGGTGGTCCTCCAGCTTTGGGGTTGGCGAGGGACTAACGGCCCCTCCCTGTGAAACAGTCCTGTTAAAAAACACTTACTTGCTGGATGCTTCCTCTGGAGATAAACCAATCCGTAGCATGGGCTGGGCACGTGGCGCGCATGGGTGAGGAGAGGGGGGCGTATAGGGTCTTGGTAGGGAAACCGTAGGGAAAGGGACCACCGGGGAGACCGAGGCGTAGATGGGTGAATAATATTAGGATGGATCTCCAGGAGGTGGGATGTGGGTATATGGACTGGATTGGGCTGGCCCAGGATAGGGACGGATGGCTGACGCTTGTGAGTGCGGTAATGAACCTTTCGGGTTCCATAAAATGCGAGGAATTTCTTGACTAGCTGCAAACCAATTAGCTTCTCAAGAATGACTCTGCGCCATGTAGTAAGTAAGTAAGTAAGTAATAACAATCCAAATAGATGGTTTTTAAACGAATCTTTCTTTTTTGTTTCTGAATTTTAGTTGTTTGGATATTCCCAAAGTTACAAAAAGTGATAGCTTCACGTCTGTCGGTCCTTTTGCATGGACTTACTCATATTCCGCTGGAAGGATTTTTGTGAAATTCTTTATTACAGGGTTTTACTAAACTCGATTGAGAAGAGTGAAGTTTGATTAACATATGACAAAAATGTCTTATTGCATGAACACCTACGTACATTGATGAATATTTTCGTTACAAGGGTTACAGCGTTTGCGGTTAACAACGACATTAATCGATACTAATGTTTCTTATTTCTTCTTGCAGTTCACTTGATGCGTAATTAAGGACAATAAAGACTGTAATCATAATATTTAATATTCATTGCTTATATCTAGGAAAGATGAAATTTAGTATGAGATTAGTTTATGCATACATCTACATATTTCGGAAGAAATATCGCTTGAAATCCAGCAATTACAGAATTTTTCGGTTTGGGAGAAAATTTGAGGTGGACCTACGTATGACCAATAAATTTAACAGAATCAAGTTAGACGTACAAACAACAAGTTACGCAAAGAATACACAGCGACATACCTTAATAAAATTAATACCACTTTACAACATGTGTACAATTGTGAACAGTAATATACACTGTGAATACAGTGGATTAAAAGATACGACCATCTGAGAAGGGTCCACGATGCAAGATCCGAACCTGCTTCACTGTTACATATTAATACATACACACATATCATATCATATATCTTATCATTTACTGACGCAATATTACCCTCGTCTTCCCTGTTAATCCTCGTGGCTACAGACATGTTCCGATAAAGTAGTCTGACCATAAACCGTGCGCCTTTGTAGACAATTTCTCTCGTACTGAAATAAAAGGTTTTTTTTTTAATATCTTTCCGTCACATCATAAATTTGAGCGGAGTCTTTTTTATTAATACCCTAGTTGACGTATAAGCTGTGTTAAACTCATCCATCGTACATAGTACACCTCAGACGCGAAGTAATAAAATTGTGATGTTTATTTCAGAGCTTGTAGATTTCCCTGAAATGAGTTTAAAAAGTCAAGGAATCACTGTGTGGACACAGTTTGCTTCGTGGATGTAATCGGTGTGATATGCTGCAGTTGACTGCACTGCTAACCTAGGTGTCGCGTGTAATTAAGAATTAAAATATACTTCCTGTGTTTTAACAGTGTGTATACAATAAATGATACATGCCTTCGAATTGCATGTAATATTCCTAGAAAAAAATTGTAACCTTGTTGAAGTTGTGATTAGGGACTTACGTAATCAAAGTAAACTAATCATTCTTGTTGCACCGTGCATTTCGTAGAATTACTTTAATTATCAACCAACAAATGCACTCACATAAAATTTCACATTAAAACACTTAAAATCGCTCCGAAATGTTTCGATCCTAAGATCGTCCTCAGGGAGCTACGTTGTTCCTTGCTAAAGTCATTTTAAAAACATTCACAAAATTAAACCATATTGCAGCGTTTGTTTTTAGTAACGTTAGTCTGGTGTTCTTGTAGTTTTTGTTAAGTTTTGCCTGTTGGGCATTAACCATCATGGTTTATTTTTGTGAGTGTTTTTAAAATAACTTTAGCAAGGAACAACGTAGCTCCCTGAGGATGATCTTAGGATCGAAATATGTCGCAGCAATTTTAAGTGTTTTAATGTGAAATTTTATTGTGAGTGCATTTGTTGGTTGATAATTAAAGTGAAAGTAAACTAATGTTGAGCTACTGACGATATGTTATAATGTGTTTCATGTGGACAGGTCATCTGATGTGTACCAGGTAGATTAATCGAAACTAGAGGGAATTTTGTTTATTTACGTTTAAAGTTGAATGTGGATGTTTAATTTGGACTCTTACTATACGGGGGAGGGGTAGGACATATTCAGAATATTTTAAAGGTATTCTTAACAGTAGCTTGTACTTAGTTTTCAGATTATTTAAACTTACACAATCGAAGTACATCTAAATTAACTACAGTCATTCCCTGAAGTCACGCCGTGGGTGGTTCCGAGACAGGCGACTTTCGTCTAGACGGCGTACGTCGAGGAAGATTTTCGTATAAACGGAATGTTAAAATGCGAAAAGTGGTTCCAAATAATCTCTTTTGACCAAAGAAAAAATGTATTCTTTCGTACCGAAAGTTCACGAAAAATATGAGATGACAAACAAATTATAATTTTAGGAAGAGACAGTTCTTGAACTGTAGGTGGATCATCCGGATCATCAGCTGCATATCCAACAATACAGTTGGCGATGAATGAGTCCCTGAAGATGAATTTTAAGCTCATGATTCCTTGCATCATAATTCAATATTAATAAAAATCCAAATAGATGCAACAGTATGCAGTCCCGACCTGGCCACGTTGGAGTGAAGTAGCTGTAACCGATATTGTGACCAGTACCGGAGGCTGCGGTTACAGTTTTTAGTACTCCTGATGATGGGTGCGGTGGACACCCGAAACATGTAGAGTGATTATGCAGTAAAATAAATCAGACTGCATACTGTTGCATCTAGTTGGAATTTTTATTAAACCTGAAGATAACTTGATCAGGCACTAAAGTCTGCCTAGAAAAAGAACTTTTTTCCTTCCGAATCTACTAAATAGCAAGCAAGGGTCCTCATAATTCCTTGTCCACTTGTTGCTGCTCGCTGCTAGTTCGAATCAGTGTCTTAGACTCACTGACACCAAGTTCAGTGAGTTCGAGCCCCATTGTAACCGTCATGGTCCTCTTATTAGGCTCAGGCTCGGGTTCCTTGGCTTCTTCAAGGGCATTTTGCTGCAGAATTTTAACTAGCTGGTTGAGTGTGAACTCCTGATCATGGGCGTTCAGCAGTTCGAAGAGAATTTCAGCATCTTAAGCACGAATTTGTGCTCTTGGCATAATATAGTGGGCCAGGGGGCAGACAACGTAAGTCGGGAGATGAATGGAAGGGACTTTTTTTTTTAAGTCAAAGTTTACAACATGTTCAGATCATTCGATTATCTTCAAGGAAAGTTTAGTCTGCAGTAGGTCGTTCCTCTACAGATTTTTGCATATGTAAAAGGGCAGTTTGTAGACTACATATTGGCGCAGAATTAAGGTTTCCGTGAAGATGATCAAATGAAGCACTGCGGAAATATGGAGGAAAATAAGTATGAATATATAATTAATTTACTATGTTTGGTATAAGTTGAAGTAATTTTAATACGTTGAGACTGTTTGAGGCCTTGGAGCAGAAAATTTGAGAAAGTAAGAGGAGGACAGCGTTAAATATATAATTAGGAATTTCATAATTGTTTTATGGTGATGAAATTAAGAAGCGTTAGATAAGCTGAACATATAGCACGCGTGGAATCGATGATAATTGCATACAAAAGTCAGTCGGAAAACTTGCTGTGAGGTGAAATTTTGAGAGGCTACGTTTAGATCAGGAATAATCTTAAAAATGTGTTGTTGGAAGTGGATTAGATTCACCTGGTACAGGACCTAGCCTAGCTGCAGCATCTTGTGAACATGGGAAAGAATTCTCGAATTCCTTAACAGGCGGCAATGTTAGTAGCTCTGTGGCCAGTGACTTGCTGTAGCTGGATATGAGAATTAATTTCTTGAGGGGCGGACTCCTCTACTGGGCTGTGAGGAAGAGAGGGGGATAAACTGGTAAATTTTAAAAATAAACCTACCGAGTGGACTATTACAAACCACAATCCTATTTAACTAGTAGTACTGTCATGAGTATTAGAACACTGGAGCTAATTTTGTTTTGCGTGTTCCTGTGTAATTAAACTGTTCCTTTTGAAAGTTGTTTAAATCAGATGTATGCAGTAGACACTAAGGCTATTTGGAATTATGGAACTGTATTCGACCGTATGTGCTGATTATAATCAGCATTTCCGCAGTCCACATCGTGATTAAAGTGTCCATAAATGGCCAAGATTTGGACTGCGGAAATGCTAAATGTATGAATGCAAATCAGTATTAAAATATCTCGTGCGTTGAAAGAACAAATTCATCGTCTCATTTTTACGTTAAAGAATATGCATCTGTCTCTGTCCCTTTTTTGTGCGAACTTGCAAGATTCATTGTCTGTATAACCTGTTACACATACAGCTCAGTTGTTTCAGAGGTCAGAGGCAGTTGAGGCATTAACTTCACTCTCAAGTTCTGATAACACTAACTATAAATTGACACAGTTTGCGGTGTGTAGTCAAACTCTATTTGGAATGCAGTTCTGTGTGATTCGCATCACACGTGGAATCATTTATTTTGTCGACGTTGTTCTTCCTACCCTCTTAAAAGCAAAAAAAAAAAAAACTGCTTTTTCGGTTACAGACTGTTATTAGCTTTCGGACAGAGACTGATCCTATCCCCGAAACATAGTGATTTTGATTTTAAAACGAGACTATTGACAAGTCCACAGTGCAAATTATTCCCTTTTCTCCCCATGTATTTTTTACGTCACCCTATACACACTGTCGAAAAATGTTTAGAGCTACGTTGTATGTCTGAGAAAGGTGTGAATTTAAATAACAACTCACATATGGTTAAAAATTTTCATTACAAAAAATATAATCATCCATCCAATAGAACGAATTTACAATCCCCCCCTCGTGTTTTGGTATTAGCTACCATCAGTAGTGTAGGCATAATCAGTGGCGCGATAGAATCAGAACAGTACCGACACTTCTGCTGTGTGGTAACGACTTTGTCACTATTGAAGTAGAATGTGATGGTGCATTGTCTGGATCTCCGGAATTGTCTTCTGGCACGAGATTTTCTTGACGTATCTGCAGAGGGAAAGGTACAATGGTGATATATCTGCTGACCATCGAGCCGTTGCTAGAGTACCGCCTCAGCAATTTGATTTAATTCGGTAAGCGCAGGCCTGAAAACTGAGGGAATGTTTAACCTAAACTTTGCTGTACGCTATCCTGCTGCAACCACGCATCGTTACGCAGTGGTGGGACAGGGTACTGTTCTAACGTCTCCAAGCATAAACCGTCACGTTAGCTTGAAGACCATGTAACGTCCAATGATGCGATTCTTGGTCATGCCACACCGCTCACATTTGGTGTATCCCTTTGGTGTTCGATTTGACATTACGGCTCCCTACTCCAAATCCTGAGGTTATACCTTTTGCCAAACCATTCATAAAGTCACACTGACTTAGGAAGGTGTCATCATTGTCCATTTTGTCTAATGTTTGTCCTAAAAATGTCCTCTTTGTGTCACGGTCTATTTCCTCGATGAGCTGAGGCAATAGGAATTTGTATGCACGACAATGTAAACATTTGTACACAGCGTCATGCATTGTATATCCCACTCCATTAAAGAGTTATGGCTCGGTGATGAATCTCAGCTGGAAGTGTGCGACGGATTTCAACTTCCCAACTTTCTGTTGAACCGTTATCATGACTACAAGCAACAATACACAGGAGTGATGCAAATGCTGTAGGTAAACATGAAGAAAACGTGGGACACCTGCTGTTGAAACATTAACTTGCATTCACTTTGTTTTAAATAGTATTTCATCTATGAAACTTTATTTTATTTCATCCCTTTCTGGAACTGTATTGCATCATCATCATCATCACCATCATCATCATCATCATCATCGTCATCCATCACAAGTTAAGCTTTGATAGACTTGTATCGGCCTCGTCTAACAGTCTCTTCAGAGGTCTTCCAAGTCGTCTTCGTCAATTTGGTCTACAATTCAGCATTGTTTTTGGCATCCTGATGTTGTCCATAACTGTATTTATAAACATTTGTGCAGTAAGTATTGTCCCATGTATTGTTCTCATGGGGTGAACCGATTTTCAGACAAATTTAGACATTGTTTCAGCTCTGTTTAAATCGGAAGTAACTTTATAGTGCCATTAAGAATAATTTCGTTAGGTGTATTTAATTCTGATCCTCATATCCATTCGATATCCGTTATGTACGAGGCCGTTGCGGACAGACGGCCTGGCCACTCCATTTTGCGCAAAATTTATTTCTTGCACAGAGAAAGTCGCTTAAGATATCTTAATTTTAAATGGAGTGGTAAAGATATTGGACAAAAAAAACTGCACTGAGCGTGTATCGTTCTGGTTCTTCCCAACCATTAACACTTCGCTGCGAGTGCAAGGTGAAAAAGATTTGGCCACTTTAGCAGATCGCAGCACAGAAGAAAACTCGCGTACACAGGTTTCTCGTGTAGACTACTACACACGTATTGTTCAGCCAGATCCGAGACGGGTTTCTAGACACGCTCGTGGTTTACATCTACACAAATTTTAACTTTCCTAGCCGAAATCATGTACGTGTTGTCATCAAACAGGAATTCAAATTGTGAGGTGTGTCATCCCCGTCGTGTGTTTAAACTATAAGGTGAGGTAAATTCAGTCAAAAACACAACTATGAATATATGGCTAAATGATGGAAAAATTACATGTTTCGGCCTATAGCGGCCATCTTCAGGTTTTATATAATATGCCTAAACCGCGTGGTGCTGTTGAGATCTGATCGTCATTAACAAAAGTACGTAAAATGATGATGAGATCTCGACATCACCACGCGGTTTAGGCATATTATATAAAACTCTTTTAGCAAGAAAGTTGTCAAAACCTGAAGATGGCCACTATAGGCCAAAACATGTAGTTTTTCCATTGCTAATAAACACCATCATTTAGCCATGTATTCATAGTTGTTTTTTGACTGAATTTACCTCACCTTATAGGAATTCAAATGTTTCATGGTAACATAGCGCAGTTAGTGCTCTAAACGTACCTTAAGAAAAGTTACACAGAATGTCTCTATGATCGTTTAACATAATATAGCAGTACTTCCATTTACCACGTACGTAGGTTATTCGGAAAGTAAGTACCGTCTGCGCATATCTCTCGCGGATCCTCGAGACTGTCACTTTGCCATGTGCAGTGACTTCCTCTATCAGTTGAGAAGCCACAGACGCCATTTCGTGAAATTCGTATTATGTTTATACTTGTTCCTCTGTGTTAAACATGTTTAAGACAATTGAAGGGACCGCCGACTGTGAAAATACGGTCCGTAATTCGTTTTTTGAAAGCTAGGAATGTGCTACCAAGTGAGATTCATCACCAGATCTGTCAAGTGTATGGTGACAATGCGATGAGTGATGGCATGGTTAGGAAATGGGTTCGGATGTTCAAT
>Ga0123357_10008665_pt1 | contig 12738 bp, 6 predicted proteins | sample TergutEmb28metaG_FD_89873 | JGI IMG/M metagenome (GOLD analysis project Ga0123357, IMG submission 89873) | Embiratermes neotenicus P4 segment gut microbial communities from Petit-Saut dam, French Guiana - Emb289 P4 | ecosystem: Host-associated > Arthropoda: Insects > Digestive system > Gut ... | reverse complement strand
TATATAATATGTACTGCTCTTCCACTGCTACAGTGGTTGCACAAACACACCTCAATGTTACATTGTACATACATTGCCTGTCTTCTTTATACCCAACATCACCCATAACATCTGCAAGTTAAGTTTTGTGAAAATTGAAGAGGAGGTCACTTTGGAATGGGTAAATATAAAACTTTGCCATCTCTTGCTCAGTCACATATACTACTAGAACAGAATTGAAAGACTGTAAGTAGCATAGTTAGTATCAATCATCATGCAGACACTGTGTGCTATAAATTCATGCAGTAGGTAGCAGAAGCCTTCTGAAAGAAGATCAGAAAGAGTTAAAGTAGTAAATATTCTGATTCAAAAGTCAAATTTGCTACTTTTGTGTTATTTCTGGATGGTTCAAATGGGACCTGGGCTTTTCCTTGCAGTGCATGCTGCAGAGAATGTCTGTTCCCAAATGTACTACAGATCATCAAAAAATTAGAGTAAGTAGGGTGCTCTGATTTGGATCAGCAGTAGCTTGGGCATCCCATTAACCAGGACTTACCCTCCTTGACACGTTATTAACAGTTGTGCAAATTGTTTCAAAGTTTGAGATGTCATTTGTATTGAAGTGAATGGCTTTTGGGGAGCCTGAAAGGGCTGAGAATGCCAGATGTGTTGAAACTGACTGATAAACACTTTTGATATGCTTGTATGGCATGCTGTTTAGATTTGTTCCATTAAAATATTTGGTTTGTAGGAAGATTCTGAACCCAAAAGGACTGAGAATATGAAACATATTGAACTTGACCAGATTGTATGGCATGTTATTTTGATTTGTTCCATTAAATCTTAATTTATCTCATTAAACATGGGGCTTTTAATTATACAGGCAGTTGAACTGAAAACCAAACCCATATGTGCAGCAAGCTTAATGGCCACATTTCCTCACATAATATCTAACTTGCTGCATACTAGAGTTGACATCAGAGGTAACCTTCTTCATCCCTCAGAGATGCTTGACATTTGGTGAACAGAGTATTAAATACAGTTTGAGGTCCTTTTCCAAAGGTTGTAGACACAACACAGCAGGAATAATGACTCATCACTGCAAGTCATGTCAGTGTGTGTACTGTATAATGCATCATATGTGTCTCATAGTCCCCTTGAATCTGCTGTCATAACAGGCGTGAAGTACAATGTAATGTACATTTCTTTCGTTGATGAGTATGTAGTACAGTTTAATACAGAGGATTTTCATTGTGGAAGCCTACATAATTAAGAAATATGAAAAATATTGTACAAAATTTGGAATACTGTTTTTGGTGTTCCATTTCATTTGTAGTCCAGGGTGTCTTGAGAGTTGGAGGTCATTTCCAACATGTACTGAGACATGTATTAAGTATTATATATTATATGCAGAAATGCCATTGAGCTTTCCATGCCCCAGGATTCAGCTTTCAGTTAACTCCAAGTATGTCATTTTCACGATATGCAGCTTTTGAAATTTTGCCACTGTTCATTGCAGTATCTCATGGCCTTCAAATTACTAGTATGCAGGAAGTCTCATTATTACTTAACAGCAATACAGTAGTCGCCAGACATCTTGCAAACTGTCAGCACTGAGTAAGGAGTGGAGAGGTGGAGATGCTGTGCTTAGACCAACATACAGAACAGAAAACTTCAGCTCTTCTGTTACCACCACACTAATAGTTACCTCTGATATCAAAATTCATTGTTAACCAACCAACTAGGTAGTATTTCTGAAATGGCTGCCATGTCACCAGACAATTTTGAACAGGCACCCAGCCATGCTGATTAAGTGCAGCTTTGAAAGTAGGGAGCACAGCTTACAAGACACCTGGGGAGTACAGTAGTCATTCCATGTTATCCTATAGTTGCAGCAGGTTGCATAAATGGTTCATAAATCCTCAAAAATATATGTGAAAATGATAACGCATGACATGTTAATGTGAAAACAAACTCTTTTATAATTAACTTGCTGCTTCTCTTGTTGGCTGAGTTAATGAATGCTGAATGGAATTCTTTGTTTGGTTCCATTTTTAAATGTTTGCAGGTCTCATTCCATTAAATATATTAGTTAAAAATTCAAGCTGCCAAATATGGATGGTTGACACAGTTACCTTAGTGAACTAGATTTCTTGTGTTGATTATATGTACACATTCCTATGGCTTTTCAATGGTTCATATTGTTTAGTGGTATATGGTATTGACTGTGAGTGTGAAGCTTCAAGTGTGATTCATGGGAGAATACTATATGGTAACTGTGATTGTGAATAGGTGCATATTAACCTTAACATGTTGAACATACAGGCTGTTCTGCATGTTTAATGTATGTAATTACTGGGATGAATGTGCCTATGTGGATATGTATGTATGTATATATGTGTGTATGTATGAAGCAGCTAATTCTGTTTTGGGTGAAGTGGTTAGGATTGAACAGATGTTTATTAATTTGGGAAAAACTGCATTTGAGATGCACAGATTAAAGTAAAACACTCCTTTGTAGTGTCAAAACATCTGACAGGCATCTTTTGAGTGGTATTTTAATATGGATTTAGTAGTTTGTATATTATCTATCATGTATATTATCTATCATTTGGTTTTATTCTTACACTTCTGCAACTGGTTCTACTTCCATTGTCAGGCAAGGGAGAATTTGATCTGAAGCATTAGAGTGAAAGAGCTAGTCTTGTTCAGAGGACCACCTGTGTTACATTGTGTTCTGTTGCCTGAAGATGGAAACAGAGCCGGTTTCCAAAACTCAGTGTTTTACTCAAATCTTGATATGGATAAGGCCCAGCTTCACCACAAACATTAAAGAAAGCATTTTTTGCAAGTACGTGACATTTCAATTAGGCTGAAAGATAAGAGAATCTTGTGAGTATGAGAACACAGTGTGCTCTTCATACCCCTGATGTAGTAATTGTTATATGATACATTCACCGATACACGATAAATTTACAAGCTTCGTCTGCATTGTCAAACATGAAGAAAGCTAGGTATATGAGAAGCTGCTTTAATTTTCATCTGTGGTGACAGACCAATTCCAGTCTCATTGTTTTACCATAATGTTTTGTATAATTTTTTACAGTAGTTACTATGTTTTTCATTTGATACATATTTCTCTGTTTTGCATAAAGAGGGCACAGTATACCATGTAGTTATGTACTCCCAGGTAACAAACATGATTTTCTTCTCAATTTTACAGTGTATCTCAGTGGCTCAAACTAAAACAGAGTCTGTATTTGCTTAAATATTTTGCTCCACATAGAGTAATGGCCATGACATATAGCCCTGAATAATAAAATGAATTTAAGATCTTTTTGTATGAACCTTCTCCTTAAAGAAAATAGTGCATGGCAAATGTAATCCATAAAATGTTATGCAGGAAACAGTGTAACAGCCACTTTCATGTCTTGGATGGAGTGCCATGACAGTTGGGTATGGGCTATTAATGGCTTCTCCGATCCATTTTCTGTGGTCAGAGGGCATTAAAAACATCTTAAATGTATAGGAGAATGGTAATGCAGTATGTTGTACACTGCATGGCACAGAAAAATGTATATGAAATGGATGGACAGACTTAAATGTGGGAGGACATCTTTTGATGATGAAGAATGATTGGGAACACAAATAGACCCAGTTATTGATTTCTGAGGGTTTCTTGTAGAGAGAGAGTGAAGAAGAAGAGGATCAGTTACTGTGAACTGTTGTGAACCCAGCTCTAAATGACAGTGTGTGGGTGGAAACACCCCATATCTGGAAAGACATAAAATTTAAATCCCAAACCTCTGCAGGTAAAGTGATTTTGCTCTTGTTCTGGGACTGTAATGGGTCAATATTGGAACATTACCATGAGCAAGGCACCACTGTTACTGCTGCATTGTACACTGAAATACTGAAATCAAAGCTGAAACCAGCATTTCACAACAAGCACAGTGGTTTGCTGTCCAGAGGTGTTCTTTTGCTCCACGATAACACACTTCCTCATTTTATGGCATGTACCATTGAAGCAATTAGGCAGCTGAAATTTGAACTTCTGCCACTCCCCCCACATAGTCCGGACTTAGCTCCATCAGATTATCACGTGTTTGGACCATTAAAAGAAGCCTTGTCTGTACGATGATCTGCATGTGATGATGAAGTTGAAGATGTGGCGCATACATGGGTTCAGTTACAACCAAAATCTTTCTTTGCAGATGGCATTATAAGGCCTGTGAACTGTTACACAATACGTGTTGAAAAAAGGGGTGATCATGTGGAGAAATAGTACACTTTACATTTGTCACAGATTGACACACACAAAATAATTAATATACTCACTCTACTTTTTGACTGTGCCTCATTCATCAGATAATATTCTTCCTTGGTATTTGGAAATACCATATAAGAGTTCACCCAAATGGAGGATCTGCCTAAAGAGGTATTTAGAACAGAAACCAGTAAGTTTCTTTATTTTGCATATAGATTATTTATATATGCATTTAAACAGAGCCATAAAAAATGTGAATGATTGTTAGAGTTCAGTTGAAATGTGATGGCACACAGTGACGCATGGGAGGGGAAGTGAAGGGGAAACTGATGAATGGATTGAGTAGCCAGTACTCTTCACACTACCTCAGAACATGGTGTATCCAGCATTACTACTGCTGATGCGCACACTTCGGCTGCCAGTAGTCGACTGAACGCTCCCGCTGATTTAAATGGTCCCGTCTGTTTTGCCGAAAGACAAAATCTGGTTTCTGCGCGTGTGCCATCACATTTCAAATGCAGTCTACCAAAATTATATTTTCTATATTTCTGCTTTACAAACTATGAAGCACTGTTTTTTTATATTGTAATGTATCCATTCCTCTTACCCATGTCAAAATATGTTAATAAAAGAAACAGTAAGAGATAGGGATCATAACATGTAGGTAAATTTAAGTCGGGAGGAGTGTTGATGTACTTACTTTCCTTTATGTAAATTCTGGGCTATTGTCAGAACTCATAGTTCTACATGGTGTTTGTTGCTGCTGTCTGTGTAAGTTCTAATATGTAAAGTGGTAACCTCTTCCTTTTTGTCATACTCTTAAGTAGATATTTGTGATAATTACCTCACGGGGAATGGCATGTGACTCTAGGATATACACACCTACACATATACATATATTTTTTGTTGTTTGCTCAAAATTTGTAACCCTTAGTGAAACGCCAGTAAGGTTACTTCTGTGTATGGAGAGGTGTGTTCCATGCATTTTTTTTTTCTCCCGTAGAAATGAAATTAATTATAACTGTGCTTTTGGCACTATTTTGATACCTACATTATATTCAAACTCAGAGGGTAGTGTGATTCAGAATGCATATTTTTATAATCATGACAGTATGTCATGAAGACTGCAGGATGCCAGTTTCTTATTATAAAAGCCACCAAGATGCACAGTTTCTCACATTTATTTGATAAAGTACTCTACATGTTTCGGACAGGTCCACTGTCCATCATCAGAAGTATGCCAACACTGTACACATGCAACGGGTATTTGTCATGCTAGTTCTGTCAGCTCTGTGCTAGCAGACAGCCGACAGCGAAATGTGTAGCTGTATTTGATGATAACAGTGGAAGTTTCATGTTATTAATTTGTCTTTCAAGGTTCGTTAATCCTTTGGAGCCAGAATTAAATGCCCATTGTACTCTGCAAAAGACCCAGAACTTAAGTTGCCATGCATGACTACATGTATGTACTGAATACTTTAGTGGATGTTTGGTTTTCTGAGCATCACACTGCATGTCGACTTCCAGTAGAAAAGGTTAATTCCTTAACCTTTATTCTGAACATCCTGTTATGATCACAAGTTCTGGATGTGATAAGGGTGAAGTAGTGGAATATGGAATAGTGAAATGCATCCTTCAGCCCGTGAAGGAGAAAACATTTGTGCTTACTGTATTCTACAAAATAGACAGTTTGTATGTTTATGTGTTGTATAATCTGTGTGTAAATCTGTTGGTGCTGGTGGCAGGTGTTCCGTGCTCGCACACCACCTGAGGCAATTGATCTGGTGTCACGGCTCCTAGAGTACACACCTTCATCCCGTATCTCTCCACTCCAGGCATGTGCCCACACTTTCTTTGATGAGTTGCGGGAGACAAACACACGGCTACCATATGGTAGGGAACTACCACCATTATTCAACTTCACAGAACAGGGTGAGTTAATTCTTCAGGACTCTTAACAGGTACAATTTGACAGCAGACCATGAAGGACTGATAAAAATGAACAGCAATTTCAGTATGTTTCATTACATGTTGACATAGTAAAATTGCAGAGCATTTCTACACTGCTTATCAAACGTTGGCATAAATGAGAAAATTAATTATTTCAGTATGGACGTTAGTATGTTTAATGCTTACTGATTACATTTCCCAGAACTGAGCATTCAGCCATCTCTCAACTCTGTGCTATTGCCACACCATGCGCAAGAAGAATCTAGTGGAGGCGGCAGTGGAGGAGGGAATTCAGGAGCTGATGGAAATGGTGGGGCTAGCAGTAACCCAGGTGTTAGTGCACCATCTGCAGACACCAACTCAATGGCAACAGCTGATCCAAATATCCCGTCCCCTAGTGGAGCAGCAGCAGCAGCATCTGGAATGGCTTGAGATAGCCCATTTGTTTAAATTCCGTAACACAACGCTACGTCCACACCAAACAACTAGACCAACTATCAAGACCGAAACTAGCAGTGGTAATATGATGACACGTCTGATCCAGTTGAAGAAATGTAAAACAAGATGTATTATAATAAGTGGGATGGGTGGGAAACACAGTCTACATAAGGCAATCATCTTACAAGTCATGGGAACCACGAAACTGCACCCATGACAGACTTCAAATAACGACGACAGAATATTCCGTAGATGCACATTAGAACAGCGTGCGAATTATGATATTGAACATGTTGAAGATTCAGTGTTGGTTGCCATACCATTCTTTTCTTATGTGATATAAGTCATAGAGGAAAGGAACTCAGAGAAAACTGAATATCAGGTCTGTTATGTTCAAGAGAACACAAAGGTTAAAGTGGGATATAAATGTGGGCAATTGGGTTCATCAGTTCTCTGTTACATCTCTCGCAGCCTGAATCAAATAAACAGTAAAAAAATGGGCGCTTTGCACATTTAGATTTAGAATCAAAATGTGTGACAGCTTTCTATTTAACGTTTATCCAGATGAAAGGGAAACTATAAGAAATCAAACTTTGGTGCAGTCCTTCAATATGATGGAACTTGGTCAGGATGTAATAAATACACTTGCTCTGTAATAAAAGAAACAGAACATTATCTACAGTAAATGCATTGTACAGTTTAAATCTGGTTCCATCTTTGTACGTATATATTGCAGTTATAAATTATTTAACAGCGTATAAATAGCCCCCCCCTCCCTCCACCCCAAATGATCCATCAGCTGTTTCTTTTTGTATCTTCAAATGCTAAAGCTGCCAACTATTGTAATTAGTAAATGACCAGACCAGTATGATATGGGCTGAATAATAATTAAATGTGCAGCTTGTGTCAATGTTTAAAAATTGTTATGAAATCCTGTTCCTCATTTTCTTTTAAGTGGAACATATTATTTTGGCTTTTCAAGCAAAAGAGGAATATTTGGGATGGATTGCTTTTGTATTGTAAAATGGTTTAGATGGGGGATAATGGTTTGTTGAAACTGTTCATTTTAACTGTGTTTTAAAATTGTACATCCTTTTATGCACTGACGATTTCAGAAAATGAAAGGTCAGATTTGGTGGTTTCATTTATAAGATTCGTGTTTTATTGGATTCACTTAATTTTAGCTTTAATAGCTGTATGATGGGTGGATCACATTTTAAAAAGGAAAGATTGGTGCTTTCATAAAAGTAAACAGTTTGCTTGGCTGTTGTGCAATATGTAACAGCTCCCAATTTGTCAGGACCATTTATATTTTATTTTCAAACTGGTGTTAGCTTGTAGAGGACATAGACAATGTGTGACTGTTCATTGGCTGGGGAAGAAAGTGAGAGTGAAGATTGTGATGGAATAACCTGCCATTTATTCTCTTTCTTAATTGTAGAGACCGCCAGTCCTGTAAACTACTAAAGGAAAGGACTTTATTGACATTGTTCTGTAGTTGAATTCAAATTTCCAGCAACATGTGTTTCTCCGTGCTGTAGACATAAAAACTAGCAACAGTAAAATATGACGTAGTCAAAACAAATGAAACACCTCACTTCAGTGCTTTTGTAGTTACTGAGACATTTTGTTTTTTTCATGTTTCTCCATGTATAAACTTGAATGCAGTGATGTAATAATTTAGCATTTCACGGCAGTTGAAATAAACAGAGAAACACTTATGAATAGGGTGTAGGTGTTTACATTACACATTACAGTGTATCATTGACAATTTTGAATCTTTTATCATCCTTTTGTTCTTTCTGAGAGGTTGTGCATTCAGTCTGCCAAATGATGAACATTAAAATCTGGTTTTTGTCCTTACTCTATGTCAGAAAATGGATTTCCTTGGATGGCGTGCTAGAAGGATCTGCTGGTGAGTGAACCATTGGAACTAATTCCAAATCTGGTCAGTTATAAACCTTGTGAATAGTTAATGGGTATTAGTGATTGCTTGTAGGAGCAGGGATGTATCTGCTCATGAATACATCTTCTGTCTCTGCGATTCTCCATATTTCTGAAAAGGACAATCAATATATCCTCTAACTTTTCATGAGTATTGTGTATATATATATATGTAATGAAGAGAAACCTACATTACAAGTCTTGGTAACTTTTGTACATCTTGAATCATTTGAACGCTCTGTTAAAGAATCTATATCATGGAAACAGATTGACTTTATTTCCTTTTGTTTCTAAATAAAATTTATCAGCATATATGCGTTTATGCTCTGTAGTAACAATTCCCTAATGCAGGTTCTGGAAATGCACCTTGTAATTTGTTTTGAGGTGTTTTATCAGAACTGTTTGGTTGTGTGAGCTGGAGATTTGGTCAGTACCTTCATCAGTGGATTGCATACTGTGAACATGTCAAATTGAGAGTTTGGTCACTTCAGGAGCCAGAAAGGTTGGGTCTAGAAATGGAATTGTTGGAATAGGACTGCAGTTGGAATTTGTCATGAGAAATCATGAAATAAATGTTTCAACATCACCTTGTCACTCTCACATGAGGTGCTATGCAAGGCCCATTTGCCAATAGTATCTCTGGAATCATTTTCGGTCACTAATGGCTCAAAGAAAATAATGTCATCCATGTGTGGAGAAATCGCACCATCTGTTGAAGCAATATAACTTCCATTCCACAGTGGAATATGGATTATAGGTGGGGTTACATTTGTTAGGTTTGAAATGCATATTCTGCTTTCATCTTTTAAGCAGCTAGTGCTTCAAACATTACAGGGGACTAGATTTTGTGTGTGTGTCCATGTGTGTCTTCTCTCTTTCAGAACAAAATAAAGATGGCTGCATTTGCATACTAGTTCAAAACAACCCACTTTTCTCATGTCAGATATTTTTTATAAATGTTGAACTTTGTTTGCATAACTGTACCAGCTGGTGTGTGTTGGATGTATGAAAGATGTAACTGCCTCTATGTAACTCAGCAGGTGGCTTGGTTGAACGAGAACTGTGCCCCATGTTGCAGCTCTGCAGTACAATGTAACAGTTTTCTTGTAGTGTTGAGTGTATTTATGTTTAAACATTTTATGTATAACAGAATTTGCTGGAAGAAAAAAAAACTGTTGGTTAGCCCATTCTGCCATACACTGTATATGGGGTAGCAGTGCTCTTCTGTTCCAACAGTTTCCATACAGCAGCTGTTCAAATGACACTTTCTGTTAATTGTTCCTATTGCCTTGAAAACAGGTCCTAACAGATATTTGGACAGCTGGGTCTTCTGTGAAGTTTGTTGCTTTGCGGTGTTTTTTCTTGAAAAAAGAACAAAATTACAAAAGGATTGTAGTCAAGATTGTTATTCTTCTTTCTGAGCTCCAGTCTGTCTCCCAGATGTATGTTTTAAAACGTATAGAACTCAAGTCTGTTGTACATTTCCAAGGTTTTCCCTGCATACCACGTAAGGTAAAGTTATTGTAATTCTTGCTGCTTGAATCTGTTGATATGTATACTGTTTGTTAACATTTTAAATAAGAAACTTTGAGCAACTAGTTTTTGGTTTGTTAAATATTTGAATGAGGAGAGCACATTAGCCAGTGTAATTGTTGAATTCTGCCTCAGGACCTAACACAAAAATTGAAAAATATTTTTTTTTTTTTTTTTTCAGTACAAAAAGATGAGATTGGTCTGAAGCAGAAATTGTAGTATGTTGTAAGAAGAAACACAGGTTCTTTTTTCCCTGCAAAGTCATGTTGTGTAGTGTGTACTTTATTACTATAATGGAATGCCCATGTCCAAACTGAGATCAGAGTGAAGTAGTGAGTGTGCACTGACACTTAGGAACACTGTTATAAACACAGAATGCATTATTAAATATGCAGTATTTTTAGACCCTAGTCATGCGTTAAGATGTGCATAATTCCTGCTGCCAGGACTCCTGATTCATTTATCTGGAAATATGAGTTATTTAAGTAAACAGTTTGCCCATTGGTATTCACCTGTAATGCATACAAAATTGTGAAAAATCATAGCAAGTAAGCGTTCCAAGGAATAATGGCACATTTGTAATGCATATGAAATGTTGTGAGCACCTTCATAATAATTTATAAACAGATGGGAGAATTCATATTGTGTGTATAATTTGACATGCCTAGTGCTGCATAATATAAAGACTATTAGATTTCATTATGCATAAAGAGCCGTAGCTTCATTTTTTTAACTTTAAGAATGAGAAAAATTTCCTCAGTGGAAAAAAAAAAAACAAAATAAGCTAGTTGTAACTGTTATAGAGTGCATATTAGCACCTCAGGAAATATTATAAATAAATATTTATATAAATATATATAAATATAGGTTCAATAATCCATTCAGTATGAGAATTTGAATAATCTCAAGTAGGTTTTTCACATATCAGGCCTTTGAAATTAGCTTTTGCTGCACTTTCATCTCCAAAAATTTCGTAACTGTGAAGGTAATTCACCGCCAACAATCTTGTATTTGTAATTATGTGTACTGTGTGTATGGATGATAAAAGATAAGGGCATGGGAATTACAAATATGTTGCTGTTTAATTTCAGCAGCTTATTAAACCTGACTGACTGAGGAGGATCTGTTTCTAATATGCATGCTGTCGTCAAATAATAATAAAAGAAAACTGTTAAGTGTGTATTACTAGTTTTTGAAAGATGGCAGTGTGTGTCCTGAATGATCTATGTCATTGTTAAACTAAACAGAAACATATTGTAATTAATAATAAATACTACTTGTGGACATGTGCATTTTTGTACAAAGTTTAAACAGTAGGATACATGGGGGCACCATTTTTTATAGTTGAATAGATATTTGTGGCAGATATGTGTACTTTGACATAATAAACAAGGTAGCAATTGTTTGTTAACACATAAATAAGAATAACACTTAAAAAGGATGAATATATGTAATGATCCCATAACATGACATATGATGAGAAACATCTTGTGTGTTTTGCTTTGCACACAAAGGATTATTATGAAGGTAGCGAGATGCCACTTATATTTATCTCTGAGGGCTTTTATTGCTGTAAATAATCTGCCACTTGATTGTCTCTGTTATCATCATTATTTTCCTTGACATATATTTAAATACATTGAAGACCGAATAGTTGTTGGACAAAACAATGACTTTTGTCAGTTGATGTGTGTGTGTGTGTGTATGTGTGTCAGAATGTTGCCTATTGCTAATACAAACTCGTAACAACAAAATGCTGATGCTTAAAAAAGAGAAGAGTACAGATTTGTCATCCAGAACTCGAACGTACATATGCTTTAACTGAAGATGTATGCCAAACAACGTTTCTATACTAATGTGCTGTAAAAAAAATATGTTCGTGGGGTAAATATGCCTATTGAGATAATAGTGGGTGCACTGTCATGTATTTATTCTGTATGTTTTGGAGTTAGTAAGAGTTGTTGAACAGGTCCTAGACTTATAGATCGTTATTCTGCAGATGATGCGTAGCAGCTATCATCCTGGGGGGGAATAAATTTTAAAACTTTTCTATAAGTTGGAGGCAAAATTTGCTCTCGAGAGTCGCAAACTTATTTAAAAGTGTGTGTACAGACATCGCCTTGCCACATACCAAATGCTGTATGATTAAATAAAAGTTGCTTTTCAAAAAATAAAAAGACATGAAAAGGAAATGTAAATAAGTAATGCAGATGTGTACTTGTAAGTTCAAAAGAAATTATTTTTATTCCTCTCTCAAAATGTACAATCATTTAGTAATTTCACGTTATACATCTGCACACAGTTTTCATTTCTCTAAATGTGAACATCACTCAAGAGTCAAATATTTCATATACCCACATAATTTCTCAAATGTGTGCAGTGAACAACCATTATTATGCAACAGCCATTGTTCAATGCCTGCAGATGCTGATAAGAGACGTACACTGTACTTCAAACACGCAACTAAATATACATTACTGTATTGATTTGTGATCACATACAGGTTCTCCGTTTCTGAATTCAAATACCATATTTATCTGAATATAAGACAGTTCTTTTACAAAATTCATCATATGACAAATTGGGTGTGTGGGGGGGGGGGGATTGAATGGACACATGATAATTTT
>Ga0123357_10008664_pt1 | contig 12739 bp, 8 predicted proteins | sample TergutEmb28metaG_FD_89873 | JGI IMG/M metagenome (GOLD analysis project Ga0123357, IMG submission 89873) | Embiratermes neotenicus P4 segment gut microbial communities from Petit-Saut dam, French Guiana - Emb289 P4 | ecosystem: Host-associated > Arthropoda: Insects > Digestive system > Gut ... | reverse complement strand
CGAGGCTGAGTGGACCCCGTTCCAGACCCACTACTACTCAGAAAATCTGGTAGCGCCGGGGATCGAACCCGGGACCTCTGTATCTGTAGCCAGAACCTCTGACCACTAGACCACAGAGGCGGTCTTTATGTTATTAACATGTTGAATTAAAATGTATTATATATATTATGTTCTTTGTATCATAGAATGTACTTCGTAACAAGTAATCATTCTATGTCAGTAATGCAGAAGCCCAGTGTCGAAATTTCAGGATGGCCGATATCCCAGAAACAAGGTGTCAAAAAAAAGTAAATGTGTTCAGAGTCCATTATTTGTAGCCCTTCTTATGCATATTTAATAAAATAACACAAATATGCACCAAACAATAATTTGAGCTTCAACAGATTAAAAAAGTAGTCACTATATACTAAAACACTACTTTCACTTCTATGATTTTCTAAAATCCTAGACACACTACTACTCCTTGTGACATGCACCCTGACAATATCTAGACTAAGTTTCTGAACACCTCTAACAAGCAATAAAGGCTGTCACAGACAAAATATTTTGGATTAGGCAACAAATGATTCAGAGATGATAGAGATGAGTGTGGGTAATTGGCAGTCTGTTTCATAATTTACCCCAGTGCAGAAAAAACATCCTTACCAATGAGACCATATGATATAAATTTGTTAACTGCAGAGAGAGCCAAGCTTGTCACAGGACCTGTGGTCTCTTCTGATCTTATCACTTCAAGAAAAGGTCCTGTAAATATAAATAAAAATAATATAAACCATAAGACTTGAGGTTCTTATGCCAGTGATCATCTAGATTAGTGCCTTCACGAATGTGATGCCATGACCTCTGACTAAGTGTGCCAACATTTCACAGAAACCTGTTTCATCCATCATCATAATAGCTGAACTTAAAACCTGAAGAGGCAGTCAGTGTGTTCCTTTTAAATATCAGGAAGTCACCTACCCTGATCATGCAGGCAGCAGGCTCCCATTAAATGCGTCAATAGTTCAATCAGAAGACATAGCATAACCTCCCAGAAGGCAGCAAACTTAATAATAACAACTGGTTTAAAAAAATGTAATGCAAGGCTGACATACCTAGGAAATGGTTCGGATCCAATTCACGAAGATCTGCAATCTGATTTAGGATGTCTTTCAAGTCAGTAAAGCTCCTAATTAGGGCATCCTGTTCATCATCCTGTGTAAAATTCAAGCTAAGAATTAGTACCATTACCTACCTTTCTGGGTAAGCTGCATATTTTGATACAGGCCTCCTCCACCAAAATTCCAGGAAAATCATACCAAAATGATAACAAGGAAACTGTAATTCACATTTCAGAGGGCAATAATATTACATATGTACTTGTCATCGCATGCTGAGGGTTAGCCACATTTGTCTAACATAATGTCCACTCCCTTGAGCTTGTGTTTAGGCGCTTACCTTTAGAGACGTCCTATTCAAATAACACATGATAACTGTAGGTTAGAACTGTCTTATAATAGGAAATACAAGTATAAATACATTCGGTTTCATAAAGTTATTTCCTTAATAGTACAAGAAAAATACAAAAATGAATATAAAATAAAGCTGTCCCCATGCTTATTTAAGCACCATACCATGAAGGTACATAAAGAAGTGAAGATCACACACTCTCACCGTATCCACTACATACAATTGAGTCATCAGCTTTACGCCCCATTGAACAGGAGGCCGGACGGGCACCAGAAACGGTCTGGACACATTAACGACGAAAAACACTTCTCTCCGTGCCAGAAATTGAACAATTCCTCGGCTGTCCAGTACGTTCACGAGTAACAGTACAGATTTCGCTATCGCGGCTCCAATATGGGCAATATATGGTTCCAAAAACGATACAGACCAACAGCAACAAATTCCAAATATTTAAATTTTGAACGTAGTTTTCTTGAATCTAGAAGTATTTTAAAGTGCACACTTAATGAGAACCGTCAAGACAATGTAAGTATATCGTGAAGCACACATACATCATTCCGTCACGTTAACCGTTAAATTAGTTTTAAATTGCATCGTAATAAATAAACGTATGATAGCATTCCAACCTGATGTGAATGTAAAGACCATCTGGCTCCTCTCTTCATTGCGGTAAGGAGAATCGCTATCTCCCCTTGCACCACGTAAATGCCACTGCCTGGGTACGTCATCGCCACTGCCTTCGTTACAATCATCAAGCCCCGTGTAAAGATTTACCAACAAGAACTCCACTGATCCTCTGACTCTGGGTGTAATTATTTGTAACGTCAAGTCATTCCTTCCCCAACAATAAGATTAGCTGACAGCACACAAGTACTGCCACTCAGGCCTCGCCGAATGACATCGACTTACGTCTACACCATGGATCAGAGTAGTCTACACGATATTGAATACGTACAAAATCGAAACGTAAAATTCGAGATCGCGTTTGTTGATCACTTATCGAGCTTTTTCCCAAAGGTTGCCAACATGCGAGATGCGAAAAGGCCGACAGGTGATGTGTTATCCGTGGCACAGATTAAAACCTCCGGTACGAGCAGTTAAAATTGCGATATTCCTCTGTATCTGTGATCTTACAGTGGAGACCGGCCCTGGAACCCACCCAGCCTACTATAGAATTAGTCATGCCGATGGCGATGTCGGAGGATCATCTATGTTTCCGCATACTGTGCTTCCACCGTAATCTCGTAAGGTTCATGGTTCACTGCTCGGCGACGTCCCGGGACCTCGGCACGCACGGGTACAGCAAACTCTCAACCATACGATCGGTTTCCTTCATATGCCTGATGGAACACATACGAACACGATTGGCAGCATGTGGCGCCGTTACAAGGTCCTCCTGAATCCTTACGACCCGGCGGCGGACTACGTACATCACTCAAACAACTACATGTTTTCGGCGAGGTGCAGATGCAAACACTTCACCCTTTCGTTGCAGCCATTCACCTCCGCTCTTTTTGGATTCTCACGCAATGTAACTCATTGTCGCCCCACTACCAACAATGGGAGTCGTACCACGGATTACGTACGACGACCTATTCCTCACACGTAAACCGTTGTATTGTGCGCGGAATACACGGGAGACGGGGGGGGGGAACTACCGTTCCACCCTCGAGAGTGCATGTAAGGCATTGTTCTAAAACTATGCACTATATGATTTTAACCCTTTAAATGCCGAGTTAAATCCCATCTGCCAATTGCTGGCATTATTAGGAGCTCACCCTATTCTCCATATTAGGAAGTTAAGGGTTGAAAAGGTTATTTTAAGATTCTTGCATAAGTTGACAATTTTTGTTTGTTGAGCGTCCACAAATTTCACATAGTATGAAAGTACACGCATGCACTAATCTAACAGCACTATATGCATTTCCCAATCTACTTAGTGTTATCTTCCAACCCCATCATTTATCAATTCCCAAACTAAGAACTTTTATATTTGTTACTCTTTAATTTTTTATCTTTATAGATAGATTGGAATAGATCTTGGAAATAAAGTGAATGTCATTACACATGTCCTGTCTATATTCAAAGATAATTCATTCACTGCAAACCATATACTCACATGAACCAACACTGAGGCACTCATTTGCAAAACCTTTTAATAATTGCCAGTTATTAATACACACGTATGGTCTGCAAATAGTAGTGATTTAGAATAAGAGTTTATCCCAAGAGGATCAATTATATTAACACAAATGTCACACAGTTCATACCTGGAGAACGCTGTACTAGGAGAGCCCATTGCTAGCACATTTTAAAACAACTATCCTGTCTGTCAGTCAATCACAATTATTTCCTGATTCTTGTGACAATAAATCACTGTGATATTTACATGTATCTAATGGATTCTAATTTGTTTCTTCAAATTGTTGGAATGTCCCATCATTGTTAAAGTATCCAATTGGTTGAGAGTGAATAATTGTCATTGGTCCTTGCAGGACACCTTGAGGGGCCTTTGGATTCCAGGCTTAGTGGTACCAGGCACTATTTACTACACCCTGTAGTGAATTATGAGTACTTTAGCTCCTTACTATTAATACTAGGAATTAGTCAAGCATGACTGCTACTTCCTTTGGCAGTTGCTCACAGCAAGGACATGAAACTTGAAATCTTCTGGAGCACTAAATTAACTTTTGGTTTTTTGACAGCATGTACGCGAAGAACCTATTACGTTCGTTCTACTATCAACAGTTGGCAACAAAGCACCTGTAACTGAGGTCTAGCAGTCTCATTGTCTCTCTACATCCCTTGGTAACAGAAGATATACTAAATAATGTATGGCTATTACACAGTCACTTTCAACCAATCACAAGAGATACGACCTATGTGCCTCCATTGATTAGGCCTACTTTCTTACATACGCCAAGGAGCAGAGTCCTTCTTGAGAAGCTAACCACTTCTCAGCTAGTCGAGAAATTCCTCACATTTTATGGCACCTGAAGGTTCATTACCACATTCACAAGTGCCTGCCACCTGTCCCTATCCAAAGCCAGTTCGATCCAGTCCATGGCCCCACATCCCACGTTCTTATCTTCCATTGATTAATAGCAGTAATAGTGGTACCTGTTATTGTAAACAACACCTAAGTGAATGGATAGGGGAGGAGGCAGAACACAGGGAGCAGGCAGCTATTAAGTCCAGAATTGAGAGTGCAGTGGAAACATGTTTATATGGGACATGTACATGTAAGGCAAGTCAAGTGCCACATGGATGGAAATGATGATGTCCATTAAGATTATCAGGTCTAGAAAACAATATACAGGCAGGTCTTGTTTTCCATGCTTTCGCTTTCACGCGACTTGAAAATTTACATCACTTTTAAAATCTACAAATGATTTTCAGTTTCGCATGATATGGCATAGACAATACGTGGTAGAAACTTAAAATAGAACACCAAAAATACTAATGAGTACAATATAGATAAGAACACTGAAGCATGTGCAATTCAATTTAACTCAAATCCTCAATTTTGACTATTTATAGATCTCCAATGGGTAATTTTACAAATTTCCTAAATTGATTAGACTTCATTTTGCAGAAACTTTATAAGAGGAAATATATCATATGTGGTGATGTAAATGTAAATTATCTACAAGATAATAAAAGAAAGAGCCAACTTGATGCTGTATTACATTCTTATAATCTTGCTGGTATAGTTAAGTTTCCTACTAGAACTGGCCTAATTTCCACACTGCCATTGACAATGTTTTCATTGATACAACCACCACTGTAAAATATGATTTATACCCTAATAATTGGACTCTCAGATCACAACGCTCAGTTATTAATAATAAATAAGGTACAGAAACAGGAAAAGGAAAAGCATAGTTACATCAAAAGAAAAATAAGTATACCATAGCAGATTTCGAACTGAAATTAAGTCCTGTAACAAGAGAACCAGTTTTCAATGGGAATGATGTTAATATGATTTTTAACTCTTTTCTAAATATTTTCTTCAGAATCTACTATTCTAGTTTTCCCTAATTCAGGCAAAGGAAAAAAATGAACCAGCATTCAAGGATTACACCAGGAATAATAACTTCCTACAAACATAAGAGAGAGTTTTTACAAGGAATTACAGAATAATAATCCTACTGTTGCATCTTATTATAGACATACTGTCTACGGTTATAAAAAGGAAAGGGGGGGGGGGATAACATGACAAATTAATTCCAAATTCCCATAGTTAGATTAAAACTACATGAGGTATTGTAGATAAAGAATCCAGAAGAAATACAAAAAGGAGTGAAATACAAGCTCACACTGAAGGTATAAAAATTACTGATCAACAAACTATTGTTGAAACTTTTAATGAGTATCTTGTTGCTATTGCAGAAAATGTTAATTGACATAGTAAAAATAATCTTATAAATGATGATAATAATAGTATTGATAATCATACTCATTTTATGGAACAAGCTTTCAATAAACCTTACCCAAGTATGGAATGCAAATGCACAATGAAAGACAATGACTGAATTATACAATACCTAAAAAAAAATGAAAAACTCATATGGGTATGACGAGATATCCACAAAAATCTTTTTTTTCATAAGGTCTCCACTAAATTACATATGTAATTAAATATTATTTTGGGGTGTATTCCCAGATAGATTAAAATATGCAGTAATAAAACCACTACATAAGAATGATGATGGGTATGATGTGTCTAACTATAGACCTGTTTCACTCTTAACACCATTCTCAAAAATATGTGAAATCGTAATGTAGACAAGGATTTTAAAACACCTCACCAAATACAATATATTAAGCAATGAACAATATGGATTCAGGATAGGATTGAAGACAGATAATGCAATTTATAAACTAACAACTGAGATTTTAAATGCTACAAACAATAAAATACTAGTGGGTGGGGTTGTCTGCAATTTGGAGAAAGTGTTTGATTGTGTTGATCATGGTATCCTATTACCTAAATTGAAATTTTATGGAATCAATGGCATGGACCTAGCCCTTTATTAATCTTACCTGAATAACGGGTATTTAAGAACAGCAATATATATAATGACGGCGATAATAGTAATAAAGTTTCAAGCTGGGCCAAAGTTAGACATTGAGTCCCACAAGGCTCTGTTTTGGGATGTCTACTTTATCTTCTATATATATATATATATGTATATGATTATCCAAGATAAAAAATAAAACTTCAGCACCTATAATCTTTGCTGATGATCCTAGTATCTTATCTGCTCATTCTAATCTAACAGATTTCAACAACAACATTCACATAGCCTCTGTAACTAAATAAATGGTTCAAAAGCAAGCCGATTATCTCTAAATTTTAATAAGACAAATTATGTACACTTTACAACTAAGAGAAATATGTTAGTGAACTTAAAAATAGGCTTCAACAATAATTTAATCACCAATAGCTCCTACACAAAATTCCTGGGGTGACAATGGATAATACTTTGTCTTGGAATAATTGGGATGGGTTAGCTTGTTGGTATAGCGACTCACTACAGGCTGGATGGTCCAGGGATCGAATCCTGTTGGGGGTAAGATTTTCCGCACCTGTCCAGACTGGTGCTGGGGCCCACTCAGCTTCCTAAACAATGGGTACCAGATCTTTCCCAGGGGTAAAGCAGCCAGGGCATGGCATTGATCACCCACACCCATCTAGCGGTGAGGTTAGAGAAAGAGTAGAGCTATACCTCAACTCCCCCTCTGGGCCTTTGTGGCCTGTTCTATGGTGAACTTTGCCTTTACCTTTACTTTGGAATAATCATATCGATTTACTCATGAAACAATTAACCACAGCCTGCTATATAATTAGAAATGCCAAAACATACATGTCTACCTTGTCATTAAAAATAATTTATCATGCTTTCTTTCACTCAGCTATGAGTTACAGAATTATATTCTGGGGAAACTCGTCGCATAGTTCCACAATTTTCAGCATGCAAAGAAAGGCAATTAGAATTATGGAAGGGTGTGGGAACTGAATTTCATGTAGAAATTTATTTAAGAAATTACAAATTTTGCCTTTGACATCACAATATCTATTATCTTTATTAATGTATGTAGTTCAAAACTGTCGGGTTCCATGAAATGTGGGGAATTTCTTGACTAGCTGCAAACCAGTTAGCTTCTCAAGAAGGACTATGCACCATGGAGTGAGTAAGTAAGTAAGTAAGTAAGTAAGTAAGTAAGTAAGTAAGTAAATAAGTTCAAAACAAAAACCTTTTCTCAACAAACACTGAAAATCACCATATAGAGACTAGACAAAAAAATAATTTATACTTGCCCCAAACAAACTTAACCACTTATCAAAAAGGAGCTTATTAGTCGATGATAAAAATCTTTAATAATTAACCCTTGGAGATTAAGAATGTCGCTGGTAAGCTAAAAAAGTTCAAAATTGCTCTGAAACAAACCCACATTAGCATACATACAATTCATCATAATGCAGACAGAAATACAGAAAGTGCTGAGTCAGGAACTGAAGTGTTTGTTTGTATAGCAAGACTACCACAGTCCTATCAGCATGAACTATACAAAAAACTATGGATGTGAGTCTCTTCCACTTTTAGTGCATTAGATATAAATACATTTTACACAAATATATTTATACTGTATAGATATGTATATTATATGGGGTAGATATACACTGTAGACGTTTGTTTGTCCGCAACTGGTATAGACATACACTGAACAGTGAGGTTGTCAATAAACTGCTTTAAATGGGAAATTTGTGTTCAATTTGCATGATTTCCATTTGCACAATGTTTTTCAGGAATGTAACCCTGACTGAGAACAAGACCTGCCCATATTTCATCAATAGGAATGTCTGTGCTATGAGCCAACTACTTGATTTTGAGATACATCAAACTGAAGCCCAGACATATGAAAACACACATCTTCTGCCATAACCTGTAGCCAAAATTATTATTATTATTATTATTATTATTAGTAGTAGTAGTAGTAGTAGTAGTAGTAGTAGTAGTAGTAGTAGTAGTAGTAGTAGTAGTAGTAGCAGTAGCAGCAGCAGCAGCGATTTCAAATTTCAACCCCGTATTTGTAACATATAGTGTGATGTTCAAAACACCAAACCAGCTGCTGCTGACATAATGGTTGTTATTATGCAGCACTCATTTAAATTCCAGTCTGCTGCAGACCACACTAGGTGTTTAATTCAGGTGCTGAGGGTTAACGGGTTGTAACATCTTGTGGGAGCCGAGTAAAAGATTGGTACCAGCAAGCCTGTTTTGTCAAAATGATCATACTTCAGTTCTCAGCTCCTCTGGGATTAACTTTTAAGGCTGATGGGAGTGGCTACCCACACCATAGAAATGCCCAAACTTAGCCCTGCCTTCCACCAGATTATTTTTAATACATAACTCTTGAAAAACTGCAGCAAGTACAAGGATATGAAGCTGCATACAAACAGTTGAATTAAAACATGGACTTTCAAATCACTCATAATAACAGAGGAGTTAATTGGCAAGAACTCCCTGTTATGAAGTAAATTTGCTATATATGACATGGACCTTAATGGTACATTGTTAAACTGTCATTACAACAAAGTTCTTATTATAAGTACTCATAATGATGTTTCCACTGTATATCATTTCATTTTTAAGTAATATGCATAAACATTTGATATTCTCCACAGCAGCCATAATGCACAAGGTCCAACACCAATTGCATTTACTTTCCTCTGAGTATTTCTGCAAGCTTTCCTGAATTATAAAGCTCCTTGATATCAGAGCAACCTCCTAGACACTCTCCCCGGACAAAGATGCGGGGAACCTGAAACATAGGATAACACTACACTAATCACTAAGCCTGGTAAGTGGTACATGCTCTCAGAATTCTGAGAAACTTCTCTGCTTGTTTATGTATTACATTTTTTTTTAAATACAGTAGAACTCCCCATGTGTGGATGCTGGTAATCCAGATTGGCTTGGCCCTTCAAGTTAATTTGTCAACATTTCTAAAAAACTAACTTGCCTTGAAATTACCAGTTACTGGATCACGTACAATACAGTGCTATGGCTTCTAAAACTTCAAATCAGGCATGGTCAAAAGGTTCTGACACATGTACATACTGTAAACAGTAACAGCCAGAACTCCAACTGCAAATGTAGCCTATTCAAAGAAAAATCCAATTATCTGGATTTTCTGCATATCCAGATGGCTTGCCATCCCAATTATTCTAGATAAGTGGAGTTCAACTGTATTATTCAAACTTTACATTACTTATAACACTGAACAAAGACTGAGATATGAGGTTCTACAAGCCAATGCCTGTGACACGACACATGTAGATTTTGTCTAAAACATACACGCAGGAACATCACATCTTCATTGGACAACATTACAAATGAAGTTTGAGTTATCCTGTGTTGTAATCCTGGTAACCACTGTTTCAGCATTTCACTATTTCATTCACAAAATCAGTACATGTGTACCACTTTTGTTACCTGCTCATGAATATTGCTTACTCCTGTCTTCTCTCCCATTACTGTGGCAGACCATGGCCAGCCTTTATTAGCTGTATAATGGTACCTAATGGGAATTCAGCAAACCAACTGTGTGGTGAAAAGCAATTCTACTGACATATTAACCCAGTATGTTTGAATATCCAGTCAGTATATGAATACTGAAAATGAAAAACACGATGTTGATGATGATTACGACAATGAAGATGATGGCAACGATGATAATGATGCACCATCAACAAAGTTTTAGACAGAGTTCAGTTTGTTAGGTATGTACCAATATTTTGGAGGAAACTGCTGCCTCTATTTTCAGGGAATAAGAATGAAATGAGTGGCAAAATAACAGCACATAAGGTAGGGAAGGGTGAAATTATATCAGGGCCATGTGCAACTAGTGGCAACAGCTGGTACTGTAAGGATGGACACAGGTATAAGCCAAAGGTGTCTACACTAGGGATATAGCAGTTTAAGACTTAATTACAAGCTGGTATTATCCTATTCCAAGTACTTTGCCTTTGCAGTTTATAAACAGGGCCCAATGCCACTCCCACTGTTGGATGCATCTCTGTAACTCTCATTTGGTGATGCTGTCCTCCACCACCACATACAATTCAGGTTGCATCCCACCAACATCCTCGTAGCTTCATCCCTTTAACTGCATTTTTATCTTTGGGGAATAAGAAGACATGACAAAAGGAAATTTATATCCTGCTTGGCCTTATCTTGTATGTCACTGCACAAAGAAAGTACATTTTGTATCTGGTCTTCATTCAGCACAGGCAGCAATACATCTCATGTTGAAATCTTTGGTTAAAAAGCATTAGCATATATCTCGTGATAGGCCTTGAATGCCGCTGCAATCGTTAAATCATATATCATCTGTCCTCACAAATGCCTTGACACACTTTCTCCACATTTTCATCCATCCAACTTCACAATGGGCAAAATGAACACTCAAAATCCTGAAGTGATGGTTGGACACTTGTGAAACTTGTGTTACACTCTCAGAAGCTGGTTTCTCAAGGTGACAACATAACTTGATGAAATTTCTCTGTTCCTTAATGTCTGTTATTTCACCAAGCTACAAGGATCACAGAATGCACATAACATAAAATTAAATGTCAATTGCACAAAAATGCAACATCCCATTATAGGGATACTCACCACACTAATTCAAAACAAAGCCAACTTTGTAGTACCTCGCAACACATGGCTGCATTATGGCTGGATAGCGTTCCACACACCTAGTCCAGAGAATTTTAGCTCACACCTCACAGATATACTTTGTGTTCCAGAAATGGGTACTCACCGTTCGTGCTCCAGTCATCTGTTCTAATATGTTCTGAATGGCATGTCCATCGGCTCGTTTATCTAGTTCAACAACTGTGTACTTGTATTGCAAAGTGTCGAACACCTAAGACAGATTACCCAAACACTTTCACATTTCATCACAAAAGAGGAGGCTAACACTTTACAGGACAATGATAACTACATACTACCTTCACATTCAAGACTGCAGTTTGCCCACACACTGTATATGTGTGTTTCATATGATTATCAACATAAACATTGATTATTTCACTACACATCATTAACTTCTTCATCTCTGTAATAGAGAGGTAATGTGTTTACTGTGAGGTAGGAAATAAATTTCTGTATACTATTCAGATGAGTTTCAGGCTTACATTTGTTAATGGTGGGTTTAGGACTCTGTTCCTTTGAGGTACTGCACTCCATTACTGTGTGTTTGTTGCTGAACATTTTGAGACTAACTAATGGCCTCATCTATCAAGAGTCAATGGTTGAGTTGTTCTGGCCTCAAAGTTCATGTTAACTAGTGACCTTATTACAACATCGTGAAGAGCAGCAATGCACTGCTGTGTGCTGGTGTGCATCATATTATTGTCATAAGTGCATGATGTTTCTATTATTAGGCATAGTTCTTGTAGATACTATTGTCTGCTATCAGTCAACACATGCCCTTTCAGTGGCACAAAGAGACAGATATGGTGAAATTACACTGAGGTCATAGACAGAATACTGTGAATAATTTCTGCATGTGAGGTGAGTTACTGAGAATTTTTAGGTTACAATCTGAAATAATAATAATAATAATAATAATAATAATTTGTTAGTTATCTCCTTCATATAGGGTCTTTACAAGTATATACTTGGAATAAAACATGTCTCTAGGGCAGCACTTCTCAAGGTGTGTTACAACATACTGAAGAGCATGCTGCAAGCAGTTGCTAGATGTGTCACGGGAAATGTGACCAAAAGCAATACAATTCGCTTGTTAAATACTGGAATTATCATGGCAATGTCAATCGATTATACAAAATCCAACATCTCGCACTGATGAAATTCGCTTGAAATATAAGTACTACTGATAATCATATTTCATCATTACACATAAGAATTTTTAATAAGACAGGCAGTGTACGAATAACGTAACACTGATGCGCATCCATGCAACCATTGTTGCAGTGGAAAAGAAATAAATATTGCACATTCTGAGAGTGTGTTTGTAGCCTTCATTATCCAGAATGCAATGCACATTCGTCATACTGTCATTTGTGGCCTATCCTGTTCTACAGCATTTTTTCACATTATCTCATAAATGGCATGATTTTGGGGGGGGGGGGGGGGGGGTTTTTTAAATAAAAAAGTTGTTTTTTTTTTTTTTTAAAATTTTTGTTTAAAATTTTTATTTTTTAAAAAAATTTAGTAACACATTACCAAAAATTTTTTTTTTTTTTTATATTTTT
>Ga0123357_10008663_pt1 | contig 12740 bp, 6 predicted proteins | sample TergutEmb28metaG_FD_89873 | JGI IMG/M metagenome (GOLD analysis project Ga0123357, IMG submission 89873) | Embiratermes neotenicus P4 segment gut microbial communities from Petit-Saut dam, French Guiana - Emb289 P4 | ecosystem: Host-associated > Arthropoda: Insects > Digestive system > Gut ... | reverse complement strand
GCAATTCCAAAAAAGATGTTGTATGGAAAGCTGTATGCAACAAGACGAAGAGGAAGACCAAAAATGAGATGGCTGGATGACGTGTCCACGGACCTGAGAAAGATAGGAATAATCGAATGGAGAGATAGAGCAAGGGATTGAGAGGCTTGGAGGCGTATTGTAAAGGAGGCCAAGGCCCACCCCGTGCTGTAGCGCCACCGAAGAAGAAGATGTGGGCAGAGAAAGTGGCATAATCCAAATTTACTGATTTAAAGTCTGTATTTTTGGTTCCATGCACTTGAACTGAATACTGTTTGACTTACAGAGATGTCAACTTATTTCTCACACATTTATTACAAATTTCCAAGAAACTGGAATGCAAACACAAAAATGGAAAACCAAAGCATCCCATTAAACAATGAATAAGTGCAATTAAATTGTAATTATAACAGGAATATAAAGCTAGCCCTAGAAGTACACTGCATAACTGATGACACCAGCTTGAGAGAAATCATGTTCGTTATGTCACGGCACACAAGAGCAGGACATTCACCACTACACCATGCTAAAGTTCGTGCATATACCAGGATATTGTCAAGTCTGTATTCCCATTACATTTCCAACATATAGAAAAAGTAATATGTTACCAAAAAAAAAAAAGTCTTGAAACAAACACCAAGCAACATGCTTCTATCCTCAAGCATAACTAACAAAACAGTGCAAGTTACATTAGTGTAGGTACCATTTCCTTCGGCCTATATCCAAACTACTACTGCTACACTGCATCACAGCCAGCAGTTCTCAAGCAATAGCTCAGTATTTACGCATGTATATTTAAATGTTCTAGTGTTCAACATGTTTTTTTCTCCATATAATTAATTTCAACTGCACAATCAAAAACCATGCTGGACAAAACTATGTTGCATAAGGGGCTGGCATATTCCGGTTCACATCTCTCTATTCTACAGTCCAGTAATTAATCACCAATATTTTTTCTTGTATCTCTAGTCAATTCCTCTTTAGATAGCAACCAAAATTTCATTTTGACCCTCAAACATTGAATATTTTCCCTCTACAAGTACAATTCATGACACACCAAAGCTCAGTGTAATGTTTTCCATAATCCTCTCAGGTCAGGATACACACCACAGACCTCCGCATCTGCATACAAAGTCTCCTACACTATGTGGAAAACGGCCATTGACCAGATGCAAGTTTCCAGTGTGTCTACTGCCACAGTAAACAGCAGCAATTGATTCTAGCTTATTCAATTACATTTTAAACTACAAGCTTTGCCTTCAGTAACACAAGAGTGCTAATTTTCCCCCAGAACATCACAATAACATGCAGTTCGATCAGTTTCAATCACTATTTAACCATATTGTGTATTTAGAAGCCTAGACAAAGGATATGTGGATTTTGGATGGACACTTTTTATTCACACTAATACACATCAAATAGTATGCTGGAACAAAAATATCTAAAATGTATACATGTGAATAGCATACTGACTTTTGATGTGGTACACAAATCTGACAGGAGGGTAAACTGTGCAGCAAGAAACAGCCTGAAAAGGTTAACTGTTTTTGCCTGCATGCTGACAAAAGATAATGAAAATCTGTGAAGATCAATTTGTGTACAATTAAAACAAGTCCTGAGCCGGGGTTTGGCATTTCACAGATCACAGGGTGTTCGCTAAACTAAAAATGATCATCATCATTCATGGTTTTCTTTATCAAAGTATAATGAGACAATAACATCCACTTTTTTCTTAAATCATTGTACCATGCACTTTGATATCTAAAAAGTTCATTCACCAACAAATGCACTCTTTATTAAACTTGACAAAGTTTTAAAATTTACATTAAAAATCACTTTGGCTTTCTCCTACATGTTTCAGTCAATGACCATCATCAGGGAGCCTTCATTGGGGCCTAGCTAAAGTTATATTTATGTTAAAATTCGGTAAAAAAACTATGTCATTATATGTTATGCGTATACTTTAGCTAGGCTCTAATGAAGGCTCCCTGATGATGGATGTACACCGAAACATGTAGGAGCAAATCAAAGTGATTTTTAATGTAAATTTTAAAACTTTGTCAAGTTTAACAAAGAGTGCATTTGTTGGTGTATGAACCTTATAGTAAAATCCACATTTATCACTTCTCTGTGGAGAAATGAATTTAAACGATAAACAGTGCGAAATTTACACAGAAGACTGGAAATGAGCCACAGACACTGAATTTGAAGGACAATAAATCTTAGAGCACAAAACATCAGCTACAGATTTCACTGTATATTTCAATCGTTGCCTTGGATAACTCTCGGTCTATATTTTATAGTAATAAAATGTCTCAAAGTATGGATTGTCACAGATCAAGTAAAATGGAGACAATCCCTTTTCATACTTCCATATGACCAAATGAAAGTTGGCTTCTGCTTGAGAATTACTGGTGTACAACTAAATGTGTCCCTTCTTGGAAGTGACTACCAACCAATAACATGCATTCCTGATCTTAAAATGCTTCATCTTACCTTCCAGTTTAGCAATGTCAGCTTTCAGCCGCTTTGCATGGCTGGAATATGTATCAAGAGAGACCTGTAACAAGACAGTGTCACTACAGCCCAGTACTGCCACTCACATATACGTGTATAGTTCAAATAAACTAGTGTGCACGGGGTAACGAGCTCATTAAGTTTTTAAACAAGACTAAACTGGTCCACGACTTTATCAAAGTAGCAGGGTTTAACCTGTGCTGATAACACAGAGAAGTGCACCCTTATACAGGTGTGCATCAGTTTGCTGATACCTGGAGCCACCATTCTTCTGGAACGTCTTGCAGCATATGTTGGGAGTAGTTTACTGACATTTCAGGACAGCCTATGAGTCCTGAAATGGTGGTAAACAAGTACCAAAATACGTTGCATAATATCTCAGTCAAACGGAAGCCTGAATTGCAGAAGCCTGACATCTTGCACTACTGATACCAGTTTATGAAGGAGGTCAACAGTCAGGATTGGTGTGGTGGAGATACACAGTTTTCAGCTTACAAAGGAACTGTCAGAATGAATGAATGTACCACGGAATCCAGGGACTTAACTGTTCTAACTGCATAGCAACTTACAAGTTTCTTATCGCAGTCTCCATCTTCATGACAACTTTCAACTCGATCTAATTTTAAATCTAATTCTAATCCTTCTAATCGTTCCTGAAGCTCACGAATTCGCTCGGAGTTCGAGTCTTCCTGTATCTGGGATTCTTCTAGTTGTGCTGAAATAAATTACATCACAGGTTATACCAAGTGCCCAACCTAGATGCAAATAAGGCTTCAATGCTCAGTTCTGCCAATTTAAACCTTTCAGTGTTGTCTTGCTAAGAAATCGAAGTAATCTCCCACAAGGAATTAAAACACTTTTTACTACAACACGAAACACTTATGGCAAAAACTGCACGTACCACTATTTGCCATACTACTTATACAACATCCCACCATCACACCAACAACTCTATCCAGTTTCCAGTTTTACCTATACATTACAAACATTTATACACCAATGACCAAGGCTCAGCTATTCAAACATACATACTGTATAAATTACAGAATCATACAAATTTTGTTCTTTTCCAAACAAAAATACTGAAATAATTTGCACATTACACTTGTAATGGAAGTAAATTATACAACAGCTGACAATGGTTAGCTTCAAATCATGTTTTAGGGATGACCGTTTTAAGACGATTACTCATTTAACCACACAATGATTTATAATACGTACAAATAACATTTAGGAAATGATTTCAATCTCACAGAAAATGCAATCTCCTTACAAATACCTATCAGTCAAGGCTATTTAGGGAAGGGCCCGCTGGCTATTGACAGCGGCACACGAAACACAAAAAAGCGTGCTAGGGTGAAAACACAGAGCTTCTGATCTTAAATTATCAAGTGTGGGGAAAAATGATAGGGAGGGATAGGAAACCTAAGAATGAGAAGCAAATGGAACAAATCCCCTTGAAGGACCTGTCAAAGGGCACATTAAAGAAAATGGCAGTTTTCTTCTGAGCTGTTCTACTGTCCGCGTTATTTGTGTGCAGATACAGCGAACATGGAAAATACGACTTTGTATTACAAAGAAACAATGGTGTGGATTCAGGTTGCCCGGAACGTGATGCCGTGTCATTCGGTTAGTGCTTCCCAACACTTCGAAGGCACTAAATTCCTTCAAAAAGTTGGGAAACAATAACCCAGTGACACAGCATCACATCCCACAAGCCAAAATTCCCCATCCAACCCCTCACTGAAATCTCGTATGTTATGTGGAGTTTCAACACCTAAAATTTTGGTCAAGAAACCAGAGAATCCACTCCAATACTATAAACCACAACCAAATCAGAGGGTTTCAATCAACAGGGCCCTTTGTAGGGGCTTATAAGCTAAATTTCTGCAGTATTTTAAAAGGAGTCTTAAAAGGGATTACTGTAACTAATCCATGGTTTGATAAAATGACTAGACGGCATTCCCTCATTCACACAATTAAGTAATGTTACAAGCAACAACAAATTCACTCACTGTGAAGCTGGTCCACTACTGCGTGACTCTCCTTTAATTCCTCCTCAGATTTTCTGAGTAGTGACTGAAGATTCTCAATCTCATCTTGAGTATTTTTTAATGCCTCTTTCATGTTATCCGGTTCGATTCGTTCTAAGATTATGTCTACCTGGGTGGCTGTAAAGAGCAAATTACAAAGTACTTTTAAGTCCCAGGCCCAGTTTCTGCCACAGATATGCACTTGTGTCACTCAAATAAACAGAGAAGATACCTTCTTAATGTTAAATGAGCACTGTATAATGCACTTGTCTCATGAATACCTGCTTGCCCTCCTCAGTACTTCTGTGTTCAAACTATGCGCGCAGAATGGATACAATTACAACACTATACAATCAAGTGACAGAAACTCCATTTACCAGCTTCAGACACAGCAACTGGCCACACCCCACTTACACAATGATCTCAGGATATTATGCTGGCAGCTTCTAGTACACTATAACTGCAACTTATGATTTAATTGTACTGAAGACTGACACCTTCAACACGCACTGACCTTTATGTACCTATCCCTTATATCCTACTGATTTTAAGCTGCCAGTGAATCATACACAACTGAAGGGTCCACATAAGGGAACAATTGCCACTGGATCATATCCAAGTGAAGGGCCCACATAAAGGCAAAAACTGCCACTGATCATATATACATGAAAGACCCACACGAGGCACAACTTACTGTATGTACCTGAATACAAAACAAAAATTGTTTTCCTAATTCATCATATAAAAACTGGGGGACTGCCTTACAGCAGAGCACAAAGTTAAGCACGTCCTGCACGGGAATTTTTCTGCAAATTTCTGATCGTGAAGGAGAGGTGATATTACACGCACAGTAGTGTCATATGTGGGTACATGTGGCATATGGAAGTAAACATCCTCCCTGTGCCAAGATGAGCCAAGTGTTATGCAAGCACAACACCTGATCATGGACATACGGAACTGAAATTAAAAATACTCCTGAATATGTTGCAATTTAGAGAAAATTTCATGCCTGTGTATGAATCAAATTCCAACCATCTAGTCCACATTCAATCCCAGTATAACCCATACAGGATATTGGGTACATAAAATGGCAATGGGGCATTTCTACAATTCACCAATACTTCATCCTTATTCATCACCATGGACTAATACAAGACCCCCATCTAAGCCGGCAATACCAGTGCTACAAACACTTCAATGACTGTGCTCTCCTACTGATGCAAGTAACAATAACGCAAATATAATCATTACACTAATGGTGAATAATTCAAAGAAGATCAAAAAACACCGACAGCTTCAGTTGGATGCAAGATTGAATGATGAAAATCACCTGTAGAATCTGTAGACTTAAAGCTGTCAATATCTATTTTTGTGTCGATAACATTATTTGGCTGCAGATCATGAAGATGTGACTGCAGGGCTGCCAACTGTTTCTGTGTCATATCTCCATCTGACTGCAATGCTTCCAAACGCAACTGAAGTGCCCGTTCAGCCTCCAGCTGTTCTTGCAACCTGGCCTGCAACTCCTGCTTTTCTTGCTCTAAACGTTCACACACTTCACGATGCTGATGTTCAGTATCCTGAAACAAATATACATTACACCAATCATTTTTAATTACTGTATGCAGATAACGTTAAATGTGCAGTGCAGCTAACTGAGTGTTGCACTGTCACCATTAATACCCCCTTCATGGATTAGACATTGGTTGGTTAACCAGTACTGGGCATGGTGGCGAGATCTTAGTAACACCCAAAGACAGGCTCGAGAATTAATTTCAGGACCCTGTCCGGGTGCCAAGGCTAGGTTTCTGTCCTTTAACAGGACATAATCCAGGGTTGTTACTGGTCTTCTTACTGGGCATAATATCCTGAGGAGACATCTTCAACTAATGGGCCTGTCAGACAGTCCATTGTGTAGGAGGTGTGGAGCAGAGGATGAAACCTTGGCCCATGTGCTTTGGCTTCACTCAGATATGTGTATCTGGGCTCCTTCTTCTTGGAGCCAAAGGACATCAAGAGTATAAGTCTGGGGGCCATCTGGAACTTTAGAAAAGTAACAGGGCTCCCAATAATTAATACGGGGCACAAAGGGTTCATCAATTAAGGCCTAGGTGCATCGGGACTGTAAGGTCTCGAACCCAATCTTAAATCAATCAATCAATACCCCCTTCAGTGCTTCAACATTGCTGTCAGCTATATAGCATGGGGAGACTTAAAATCCCATACTTCTGGACATGTGGACTGTTCTAGAAAACAATTACAGATATTACTGAAATAAAGGTTAAGAACACACAAGGTGTACATAACATTATAGAACACACCAAAAAATAACCAGTCAACAAGGAAGACTTCAGTTCAAAAATAGAAACTATACAACAATGAGTCATTAAAAAGGTCACATAGAATATAAGACAGTGTAATCAGAGCAACAGACACAATAATCTGCAAACACAAGATTTCACACACCTCACATTGGTCAGTTCATTACTGAACAGAAAATCAATGTGCAACCAGGACTAAAACAAACTGCAGCCTAATTAAAATAGTTTTAACTGATAATAAAACAAAATAAAATGTACAACTGCAGTAACTACCATAATAATATTCTTAAAAATAAACTTCAGAATCTAAAAACCAGAAATTATGAGATCTCACAGTATAATGTATAACATAATATGAACTTTTACGTTTATTGGACCGTGCATCATCTTGATAGTTGAATAAAGAGAGACCAACTTGATGTCATTTGCTTTATTATTTCTTTATTTCATTTTCAACATGTTTCGGATGTTAATACATCCATCCTCAGGAGCTTGCGACTTATTTGTTGAGTTATTTCACGAGTTGTATTGCTCTGGTTCGATGTGTGTTGGTGTTATGTTGTGGTTTGGTTGGGGTGGTGTGGTATCCGTATGCAGGCTGAAGCAGTGCCTCAGCCTGCATACGGATACCACACCACCAAATAAGTCACAAGCTCCTGAGGATGGATGTATTAACATCTGAAACATGCTGAGCATTAAATAATGAAATAATAAAACAAGTAACATCAAGTTGGTTTGTCTTTATTCAACTATGAACTTTTACCTTTCACGTATTCTTTTATACAAGATTGATGCTGATCCGCGTACAGGATCGAAACATGTAGCTGCTTAACAATTTGATATATTATAAACGTTGTGTTTAGACTGGCCTTGAACTGTATTTTACTATTTCATGCATGTAACACCCGCATAGGGGCTCAACTTTAAGACACGCATCTGACAGTCACAGACCTGAAGTTTTGATGTGAGTTCTTCTACTTTCTGCAACTGCAGACTGTATTTTAGTGCAAGGTCTTGCAAGTCCTGCTGGCTATGCTCACACAGATCCTTGAGGTTTGCACACTCGTCCTCTGTGTTGCTCAGGGTCCTACAAATTCAGCACAAATGTATCAATATTCACCACATAAAGTAAATTATTCTCACAAATTAATGCAACAAAATGTATAAAGGGAATGTTTTAATATTTTTAAACACTCGGACATGTTTTGGCCCTCACTGGCCCGTTATCAGGGAGTACAGCCGTACAAAAACAATAATCTCCAATATGCAAAACAACACTGAAGTCACTAGCCTATCTGTTGGAATGTATTCACAACGAGACAGGCTACTATAATTTTTATTTAAATTGCACACTGGCAACTTCAGAGTTATGCTACATACTGGAGACGATTGATTTTGTATGGCTATACTCCCTGATTACTGGCCAATGAGGGCTGAAACATGCATGAGTTTTTTTTTAAATATCAAAACATTACTTATGTGCATTTTGTTCAATTAATATGCAACAATTACACCACAATGCACAGAATGAAAAACATAAAACAAATTATGTACAGCTGTATAAAATTTCTTTGTTATCAGTATATCCTACCAGCAGATATCTGAAATAAATGAGCGATAAACTGTAAACTTAGCTAACAGAATAAAGCAGAATGCTTCTTGAGGAGCTAAGAGATCAGCTAGTCAAGAAATTTTCTTCCATGAATCCTCAAGGATTATTGCCAAACTACATTAACCCTGTGATGCCTAACGACCACTGTACCACACCGCTAACCTCTAAACGTTGCATTTTATATATTTATTCAACAAATACAGGCACTGAATATTTTAAACATGGTATATACTCTCTGTTTTTTCTCTTCAAAATGCAGTTTGTTTCATAATTCTAACGTATTTGGTTCCTGTATTATTCACAATTTATATACAGTGTGTGCTAAAATTTAAAAAAATAATTCCGGCACCAAAAGGTTAATCACTTCAAAACTGTCATGCAATATTTCTCTAAAGACTCATTCCAGTATTATCTTCCTCTCTCATGGCTATGTGTCACATCTGGTTTCTTCCTCTTTATATTAAAAAATACAGGAAATAATAAGTTACTGCATTACTATCACAGTCAACAAGTGCAAAGACAATGCAACTTTTCACATCTGTACGCTACCTTTACTAATAACAAAACGAATCATGCCAACAACCTACATGAAATTAATTTTAATATGGTTGGTTCCAAAACAAGCCAGCTGTCCTTGAAACAACCTGTTCTCACCCACACTACATACCAATACGTACAGCATGCCCATAACTACCTACACTGTTACCTTTTGTTCACTACTGCTTGATCAGATGTGCATACAGGGTTTTGGTAGGAAATCTGAAACATGCCACTTGGAAGACTAAGCACAGACGAAATAACATTAAAATGGATCTTATGGAAAAATAAAAGGAGGGAATGGACTGGATTCATCTGCCTCAGGATGAGGATGAGTGGTGGGCCCCTTCTGAACATGGTACTGAACCTTCAGGTTCCCTAAAATGCAGGGAATTTCTTGACTAGCACAGAATGTATCAGTTTCTCAAGAAAGACCCTGGTTCATGGAATGTGTTGGTTGGTTAGTTAGTTAGTAAGTAAAGAGGTAAGTAAGTAAAGGTACCGTTCAAGATCCTGCATTTTTTGTACTGCTTCCAGTTTCTCTTGTAGCATTTTGCGTAGAGACTCCTTGGCAGTCCCCTGATATTGACACTTATCTTCTTGTAATTTCCGCAGTTCCTCCCGCAATTTGTCCTCTGCAAAATTCTGCCAAGAAAAACATGTTTCAGAACAACCTTTATCGAATTTTAGTATCAGAAAAGAACGGGGAACCATTTCGGTTAATTATCTCCATTCCTACTTGTAGATTTTCAATTTGTGAATCCTAGCTTTTGACAATTTAAAGCAAAATGCGAACATATGCATCTATTTTACTTGCGTCTTTCCATTTTCTCATGCAATGCACACAGTAAGTGTTCTGCATATCCTAGCAACATATTTACAATTGATAATGAATGCAGCACCGTTGCTCGTACAGGAAGTGACAACAACAGATATGAGTGTGCTCTGCAAGTCACACTTCAATGAAGCAATATATTAAAAGGTTAAAACAAACCTCTCACAAAAGCAGTCAGGACACAATAGGGACCTTTTTTTGTTTTGTGCAGAATGGTGGGAAGACCAATGCAAGACTTTCTTTCTTTTTTAATGCAATGATAACTAGGCTAAAGATGCACAAAGAAATGGACAGAACTCTCCATGAAAATAGTAATTACAAAGTGGTTCAAATATGACCGGGACTGACTGCGGCTTATTTACACACAAATCAGTCCCGGTCATATTTGAACCACCTTGTACATCAGTGTGATGTTCAGTATAGATACAACAAACAAAGAATCAGGAACAAATTTAAATAATTAATATATTAATGGCCTGTTACAATGATATGTGACAGAACAATATAGCAATAATATTTTACACTACCCATTATGTGATGTGAACTTTCAGAGAGTGTACCGTGTAGTCAAAGGAAGTACACATTAATCTTACTTTTGAATACATCTGTAACTGATTTTCCAGAATTTCAACACGTGATAGAAGACGATCCTCATCTATAAGTGCTTTCCAACCAAGATCTGATGCCTGACGAGTCGTTTCTACTAATCGCTGCAAAGCTGCCAATTTGTTTTCCAGAAGCTGCTCCCTCTGTAGGGCTTCCTGCAAGAACACATTTTGACACTTAAAACATGGACACTACATGGGTATTGAGTGTCTATCAGTGACTTCAGTCATTAAGTCATGACAGCATGATAGGTAACCTGGATACTAACAAAGACAGATACAAAACAAACGAACACTTTTGAAAGGAAAGTGTATAGAAGAATTTTGGGCCCAGTATACTCATATGACAATGAAAAAGAAAATTGGAGGATATTAACCAATAAAGAAATCTATGCACTTGTTAAAAAAAAAACCCACTATAACAGAGACAATAAGGTTAAATATATTATGTTGGTTTGGGTATGTACAGAGAATAGAAGAAAATAGAATTCCCAAAAGCGGATTATATATGAATTAGGAAACAACAAAATTGAGAAATAAACGAAGAAACAGATGGCAAGATGAAGTGAGAGAGGATGGAAGAATAGTTGGTGGAGATGGGTGGCAGGAAGAAATACATAACAGAGAGGAATGGAAGAAGCTCCTGATAATGGCAAGGAATCGTCACATTCCGCACATACCAATGGAATGACTGAATGAAGCATGATAGGTAACAAATGGTGTGCAGAAAATATAACTATGAAAATCTATGTTAATTGAAACAGATCAAAATTTCAGACAAACCTTGATAACATGCAACCACACTATGTGGCAAAGTGTCCCAGATGACAATCCCTTATGATTCAGTGGCATAACAAATGTGAAAATCCATATTCTGTTCAAACTTACTCAATCTTTGGGGGGGGGGGGGGGTCACAGAATATTTTTTTACAAAATTAACACAAACTAACCATTTAGATTTTCAAAATAACACAATCCACCATGTCCACATAATTCACAGTGAGGCATCTAACAAGACATCGAAATAAATCACTATGAGATGGCCCATACATTAGAAATATAATTCACTGTGAAACACCGAATAAGAATAGGGTTCATTCACTGTTAAGATGCTGGACACAATATAGCAAATATACAAAATATTCAGAATATTCTAGGCAGGCCACTCGACAAAATTTCAAGATAATTCACCCACAGACATATGACAATATGTCCATAAAATTCGCAAGACAACAGACAGAATATCAATGACATTCACCATGTGCCTTGAGACAAGTTATCAAGATCATGTCAGACATGTGATAAAATATGGGGTTAATTAAACATGACTCTTTGGATATACTATCCAGATAATTCACAGTGAGATGTCTGACAGAATAATGAGATAAGTCACAGTGTGAAATCCAACAAAATATCAAGAAAATTCATGTGGAACTGTCGAACAAAAAATCAAGGATATTCACCATGTGACATGCAACAAAATAAACAGCTAATTCAACATGTGATGCCTGAGAAATCAGCAAGATAATTTTGCATCAAATGCCCCAAACAATAGGATAATTCTGTGTTAGTTGTCACACAAAATATCAAGGCAATTCATTTTGACACTTTCTATAAAAATAATAAGATAAATCACCCTGAGACACACAAGAAATATGGAGCAAATTCAGTCAGGCATATGACAAGAGATCAAGAATATTTGTTGAGACCGTAACGAAGCAGGCAGTTTTACTTACCAAGGGCCAGAATGAACGGGAAAAAATAATGAGGAAACAGAAATACATAAGAGAATTATTTCAACAAACAAGGTATACTACACCCATCGCAAAATCATGTCTAGCAAATAAAAAAGATAAACTATGAATATACAAGACTTTAATTCGAGCAGAACTAAGCTATGGCTGTGAAGCAAGGACAATGACTCATTCATCAGAAGACCAGTTAGCAAAATCTGAAAGGAAAATACTAGGAAGAGTCTTTCAACAAGTCTATGAAGATAAGTAAGACATAATGAAGAGCTCTGTGATTAGATAGGTACATGTAATTGAAATATATTAACCTTTTGATGCCTAATGACGACTATAGTGGTCGTACTGCACCGCTAACCTCTAAATGTTGCATTTTATATATTTATTCAACAAACATAGGTACTGAATATTTTAAACATGGTATATACTCTCCGTTTTTTCCTCTTCAAAATGCAGTTTGTTTCATAATTCTAACGTATTTGGTTCCTGTATTATTCACATTTTATATACAGGG
>Ga0123357_10008662_pt1 | contig 12740 bp, 5 predicted proteins | sample TergutEmb28metaG_FD_89873 | JGI IMG/M metagenome (GOLD analysis project Ga0123357, IMG submission 89873) | Embiratermes neotenicus P4 segment gut microbial communities from Petit-Saut dam, French Guiana - Emb289 P4 | ecosystem: Host-associated > Arthropoda: Insects > Digestive system > Gut ... | reverse complement strand
GGGCACCATCACCGTGCCGGCCGCCTTCGGCTCCGCGTCGGACGCCAGCACCGGCAGAGGGTACGTTGTCAGGCTGACGGAGTCGTCGCCCTGCAGGCCGTCGGTGATCAGCACCTGGCCCTTGTCGGAGTCGTAGGCCAGGGCATCGAGGTGGGCGCGCGCGTCGGGGCCCTGGAAGGTGATCGAACTGGACGGGCCCAGCGCCGGCACCCAGTTGCGCAACTCGGGCAGGTCGGCGAACTCGGGGGTAACCGTCACCGTCATGTCGGACGACTGCCCGGTTGCCTGCGTCGGCAGCACCGAACCGACGCGGCGGAACCCCGAGCCGAACACCGACGTTCCCGAAGCGCTCCAGCCCAGGCCGGTGTATTGGTCGAGGACGGCGAAGCGCAGCCGCGCCCCGGCGGGGGCGCCGGTGACCTCGGCCAGTTTGACGTTGTAATACTGCTGGCGCGTCTCCGACGAGAACTTGACCAGCCCGGGCAGCGGGCTGGGGTATTGGGAAACGTCGATGGGCGGTTGGACGTAGTTGCGCAACACGGTGCGCGTCTGGCCGACGCCCGGCAGGATTGGGCCAAGCAGCGCGCCGCCGGCCAGCGCCACCGCCACGAGGGCGATTCCGGAAACCAGTTTGGACGCGCGGGCCGAACCGGTGCCGATCAGGTGACGACGGCGATCGGTGCGAACGATCACCCAAGCCACCGCCAACGCGGCGAACCCCAGGCCGCTGGCCAGCAATGCGCCCGGGGTCACCGCGCCCAAAAGCGCGACGACGGCGAACAGCGCGACGGGCACCAGAAGCACCAGACGGGGGGATTTTGTGGCCCTGGCCACCCCATAGCCGGCAACGCCGGCGAGAAGCCCCAGCAGCCACACCAGCACCAGGAACTGCGAGTCCGCGGCGACGGGCGGGTATGTGGTCAGCATGGCCTTCCAGCCGAACACCGCCAGGCCGGCCAGGTTCAGCAGCGTCGTCTTGCTGGGGACGATGCCTGAAATGGTGTCGGCACGAAGCGCCACCGCGCCGCCCAGAACGAAGTAGAAGACTATGGCGATGCCCAGGCCGACCAGCCAGTGCCACCGCAGCGCCGAGGCGATGTGAGCGGCCAGGATGCCCAGCACAACGGCGGCCAAACCGACCAACAGGAATCGCAGCGTGGTGAAAGTGGTGATGAAGTTCAGAAACGCCACCACGGTCAGCGCCGCCACGAAACCCGCGTCAAGCAGGTCGGCCCCGTGTGGGCGCAACAGGCCCACCCGCTCTGTCAACGTGTGGCGGGTGGACGTGCGGGGCATCGCCGGGTCGACGGCTCTCATGCGGCAACACCCCCTCGCAGGGCTCGGGGCAGGTCTTCCAGCCGGCCGATCCGTACCTCGGCGAAACCGTTGGTTTCGCGAAGCGTGATGGTGGTATCCAGTTCCACCCGCACGAACACCATGCGCACCTGCATCGGCACCAGGGTGCGCACAAGCTGCAGCTCGCGGAACTCGGTCAGCGGGCCTGTCACCAGCACCATCAGCGACGCGTCAATTGCTATGTCGTCCAGCCGCTGCACGGTATCGCCCAGCGACATCGGCTCGGGCTGCGCCAGCGAGTACGTGTCCAAGGCGGCGTAGGGGGCAGGACGCGTCTGTTTGCGCGACCCGCAGACGACCGAAAGATCCATGCCGTCGGTGATGGTGCGCACCGCCACCGAGGCGCCGCAGGAAAGTGCCAGTTCGAACTCGTCGTCACTGGTGTAGGCATCGGGGTTGACGTCGGTGACGACGGCCACATGCGAACGCCGTGTGTCGAGGAATTGTCGGACCAGGAATTTTTGTTCGCCGGCCAGGGCCGACATGCGGGCTGAGCTCTTCCAATGGATGTAGCGCTGGTCGTCGCCGGGTATGTAGTCGCGCAGGGCGTGGAAGGCCAGGTCGGAGGCCGAGACGTCTTGCGTGGTCTGGCCCTCGAGGTCGCGTAACAGACCGGTGCCGAGCTCGTCGATGGGGGTGACGACGGGGTGGATGTAAAGGTCGGCGATCTGCGTCCAGGTGATCTGCCGGCGCACCATGCCGAATGGGTCGCCACGTTGCGTCCGCACCGGCCCGACGCTAACCACGCCGCGCTGTGACGTCGGGATCGTCACCCAATCCTCGTAGCTCGCGCCAGGCGCCAGCGGCGGGGTGGTGTAACGGGCGGCCGATATGCCGACGGGCAGTTCCACACCCAGGGCCAGCATGGGCGCGCGGGCGGTGTTCGTCAGTTCGAAATGGGCCATCGACGGTTGGCCGACGGTGACCCGCTTTGGCGTCACTTCCAGATCGACGGCCAGTTGCATGCGTCCGATGCTGAACAGGGCGCCGATGATGAAGAAGATCAGGCAGGCGGCGGCGATGATGGCCAACTCGCGCCAGCCCAGCCAGTGCGCGGCCACCCAGCTTGCCACACCGATGGCCAGCACCGTCCAGCCCAGCGGGGTGACGAATCCCAGCACCGTGCGCACCGGCCGCCACACCGGCGCTGTCATCTGCCCGACCCCGCGCAGCCACGGCAGAGCCGCGTCGAGCCACCAGGCCAATAGGCGTGCCCAAAGTGTCTTCATGATGTTCGTCCGCGCCGATTTGGCAGGTGTGTCCGGCTTTGCCGGTTTGGCCGGTGTGGCCAACAGGGTCGGCGTGGCAAACATTGCCGGCATCGCCGGCGGGATGGTGGGTAGGCCGCGCGCCGCCCGGGTGGGGGCGGAAGGATCGATCGGCGCGGTCATGTGCTGCCCTGGCTCAGGCGCCGCGCCGCTGCGGTGGTGCGACCTCGTCAAGCAGTGACTGGACGACGTCCTCGACGGTGGCGCCGGCGAACTGCGCCTCGGCCGACAGGATCAGGCGGTGCCCCATGATCGGCAGGGCCAGCGTCTTGATGTCGTCCGGGGTGACGAATTCGCGGCCATGGGCGACGGCCCAGGTTTTGGCGGCGCGGACGAAGGCCAGGCTGCCACGCATGGAGATGCCCAGGCGGACGTGCGGGTGCGACCGCGAAGCGGTGGCCAGTTGGCTGACATAGGCCAGGATGGACGGGTCGACGAATGTCTCGTTGGCGAACTGCGCCATCTGGTCGACGGCCTGTGCCGAGATGGCCGGCGTCACGGCGGCGGCCCGGTCTCGGTTGCCGGCCTGTGACAGCAACTCGACGGCCACCTGATGGTCGGGGTAGCCGACGGAAACCTTCATCAGGAAACGATCCAACTGGGCCTCCGGCAGCCGATATGTGCCGGCCTGCTCGATGGGGTTCTGGGTGGCCACCACCATGAACGGCTTGCCGACGTCGTGTTTGACGCCGTCAACCGTGACGGTGCCCTCTTCCATAACCTCGAGCAGGGCGGCTTGCGTCTTGGGTGATGCGCGGTTAACTTCGTCGGCCAGCACGATGGTGGCGAAGATCGGGCCCTTGTGGAACTCGAATGCCTGGGTGCGCTGGTCGTAGATGTTGACACCCGTCAGGTCGGACGGCAGCAGGTCGGGGGTGAACTGGATGCGCGAGTGGGTGCCCTGGACGGTGTTGGCGATGGCCTTGGCCAAGACGGTCTTGCCGGTGCCGGGGTTGTCTTCCAGCAGCAGGTGGCCTTGGGAAAGCAGGCATGTCAGCGCCAGCGCGATGACGTCGTCCTTGCCCCGGATTGCGACGGCCACATTGGCGGCCATCTGGTTGAAGCTCTGCTGGAACCATTTTGCCTGTTCGGCGGTAATTGGCATAGGGGTTAGCCTTCCTTGACAAACGTGTGAAACCTCCCGGCGACCAACCAATCATTCAACCCGTTTTGGGGCGTCAGGTGCAATGGGGAGAACTCCCCGTGGGGTTGGTTGTTGTGCGACATGACTACTTTTTGCCAGCCTCGCTATTGCCCCATCCGCTGATGGCAACATAGACCGATTTGCCCGGGTAATTGAACGAAGTCTCGCAGGGGTTAATTGATCCGTTGGCTGGTATGGTGGCTGAACAGTTGAAATAGGACTGGTATGTGCCATTAGAGGTGTTGTTTGTCATCACAGAGACCGAATACTTGCCTGCTGGGAAGTTGCTCGTGTTGAGAATGACGCAACTGGGTGCTCCGGCGCCGACGCATGATCCAGATCCGAATGTCACCCACGCCCTGGCTGCTGGTGGGGCCGTGGTTGTCGGTGGGGCCACCGGCAACGGGTCGCTGGCAGACGTCACGTCACGGGTTGCAGTTGGGCTGTCACCGCGGTCGGAGGTGCTGTCGTCGTTGATCATTTGGGCGGTGAAGTGGACGGTGCTGCTGGCGCTGGTGGTTTTGACACACAGTTGGACGTTGCCGGTGTCGCCGGCCGTGGAGTCGCTCGTTTTGTTGCCGGTGGCGCCGCCGGAGGCGTTGATCACCATATGGGCGGCCATCCCGTTGCCGTTGCCGTCGGCGCTGGCGCAGACGTTTCGGTCGCCGGAATGAGCGGCCCCGACCACGTCAAGGGACCCTTGGAAAACCGGCGCCGCCAGTGGTGGGTCGGCTGGTGAGGTGATGCCTTGTGAAACTGCCGCCGGATCAGTTCGCGGCGGGTTTGTGGCCGACGATGTCAGCGTGGCTGTGAATGTGACGGTGACGTTAGGCCCGCCGGCGTCCTGACAAATCTCGGGGATGTTCATGCTTCCAGACTGGGTAGTGGACTGTCCATAAGTTGTAGTGGCGTTGATCGGGACCGACAGCATCAATGTGGCGTCGCGGCCGTTGCCATCCCCGGAGGCGGTGGCACAGACTACGCGGTCGCCTTGGCCGCCGTGTTGTCTGGTTGTGATTGTCGGTGGCGCTAGTGGTCCGAATGGTGTTTGGTCGGCTGGTGTGGTCCAGCTGGTGGTGGTGCAGTTGCCCTCGTTGCAGGCTTTGAGGTTGAAGGTGACGGGTTGTCCGTCGGTCAGCCCGGATATCGTTGTGGTGGCGGTGCCGCCGGCGGTGGATGGGCTGGGGACGTTGTAGGTGCCGCCGGGCCAGGTGACGGTGACCGATGATCGGGCGCCGCGGGCTGCTGGGTAGTTGAAGGTTAGGTTGACTTGGCCGGAGGTGCCGGTGGGCGACGAGCTGATGCTGCTGTTGTCCCAATCGGCTGGCGTTCCGGTGGCTTGCCAGTTGGCTGATGCGGGGTCGCAGGTGTGGTCGCTGCCGCCGGTGGCGTTGGTGGCGGTCAGTGTGTATGTGTAGGTGGTGCCGTCGTAGGTGATGGCGTTGGTGTCGGACAGGCTGGTGGCTGTGGTGGGGGCGAAGGTGATGGTGCCGGCGGAACCGCCGGTGCGGGTGATCTGGTAGGTGGCGGGTGACGGCCCGTTGGGGTCGACGGCCGGCCATGTCATGGTGACCATGGCGGTGGCGCCCTGGTCGGCGGCGGTGATGGTTGGTGCGGTGCAGCCCAGTGGTTTGCCGGAGGATTGGCCTTTGGTCGAGGCTGTGACGGTGGACATGCCGGCGGCGTTTTCGGCGACGAGGTTGAAGGTGTTCATCTGGTCGTTGACCAGGCCGGTGACGGTGGCCGATGTGGCGGTGCCCGACAGGTCTTGGCTGCCTGTTGTGCCGCCGGTCCAGGTGAGGTGGTAGGCGGTGACGGGTGTGCCGTCGACGGGTGCGGCCCCCCAGGTCAGTGTGAGGGCGCCGTCAGCGGGGTTCCCGGCGGTGAAGGCGGTTGCCATGCCGGGCACCTCGTTGGGGGTGAAGGACGGGCCGACAGGCGACCAGTCGGACCAGTCTGCCTTGTTGTGGGCACGAACCTGGAAGGCAATGGGTTGCCCGTTGGGCACGTTCTTGATGGTGCAGTTTGTCAACAGCCCGCAGGACTGGTCGAACCGCCCATCCGAGGCTTTCACCTCGTACTGGTCGATGGCGGCTCCGTTGTCGGCGTTGGGGGTGTATGTCAGGGCGACGGCATGGGTCAGCAGTTGGGTGCCGGGTTGTGGCGGGTTGGGGGCGTCCGGGCGTCCGTAGACGGTCATCGTGAAGCTGGTGTTGACCTGGCGTTCGACCCTGGTCAGGTCGGAAAGATCTTGGGCCACGACGGCGAAAGTCATTGTGCCGTGGGTATCGGCGCCTGGGGTGAGTGTGAAACTCATGCCGGTGGGCTGGCCGATGGTGGCGGGCGGCCCTGACGTTTGCGTCACCGAGACGATGGTCGGTTGGGCGTCTTTCAATGGTGACGTCATGGCGACTGTCTGGGTGGCGGTGGTGCCCTGTTTGATGTCGGTCAGGTCGGCGACGGTGATGGTCGGTTTGGGTGCGGCGACCACGGTGATGGTGAGTTGCTGCGTGACGGCGGGGCTATTGGCGATGCCGACGGTCAGTTGGGCCGAGCTGTCGGGGACGGCAGCGCCGGCGGCCGTCACGGCCACGGTTGGCCCGCCGGTGGCGGTCACATCGGCCAGTGGTGTCGCGAACGCGGCGGTGTAGCTGAGTGCCGCGGCGGTGGCGGCGTCAGGGGTCCAAACGTGGCAAAGGGCGGTGATGTCCAAGACGAGGTCGGCGCCACCCTGAATCACCGACTGCGGTGTGGTCGGGCAGCGCAGCACCGGTGTGGGTGGGCCGATCTGCACCGGTATCGTCAGGAACGCTGTCAGGGTGGCGGGGTCGGTGGAGGCGCCGTCAGCTACCTGCAGCGAAACCGCCGCGGGGCCGACATAGTCGTTTTGGCTGGTCAGCGTCAACGAAGTGGTTGAGGCGGCCTGCGCGGTCAAACCCGACGCCGGGGCGGCGGTGATCGAGTCGGTCACGCCGATGCGAATGTCTTTGCCCTGTGGGCTGAACACGTAGTCGGAAAGATTGATCGTGGTGGTCGAGTTCTGGTCCATCTGGACGGGTTTGACGTTCGCGATCAATTGGGGTGCGCCGGCACCTGATTGGGGCACGAAAATGATTGCCGACGACGTCGCCCCGTCACCGTCCTTGACGGTGTATGAAAGGGCTTGGATCTGATCGGTGACGGGGATGCCGGTGACGGTTCCGTCCGCGTTGATTGTGCCGGCCCCCACGCCGGTCAGCTGAATAGCCGAGGCGGGCCCGTCAACATCCCACGCCGTCGCCAACGGGCTGGCCGACGCGGTGCCGTCCGAGCCGATTGTCGCCACCGTGTCGTACACGTTCGGCGGGTTCAAGAAGCTGTCTTTGGCTTTCACGGTGACGGTGGCGGCCGGGCCGTCCCCGCCGGCGCCGCGCAGCAGATACGAGAACTGGATCGGCGCATCCGTCTGGTCGGCTGGGGCCGTCAAGGAAAAAGTCGTCTGATCGCTGGACAATGTCACCCCGGCCGGCAGGGTTCCCACCGGCACAACAACAGGGTTGTCGCCGACAGCTATCAAATCATTGGTCATCGGCTGCACCGTCACCGGCGCCCCCGGCTGGGCTGTGACAGTGTCGTCGATTGCCACCGGGGGTGGGAAAATACCCGGCGGGGCAAGGCCCACCCGTACCGTGCCGGTGCCGGTCAAACCATACTTGTCGGCCACCGTGTAGGTGAAACTGTCCGTCCCGTCATTGCCGTCGGTGGGGAACGCCTGATACGTGATCGATGTCGGCGAGACCGCGGTGACCCGGCCCAGGGTCGGTGCCGACGCGATACCGGTCACAGTGACGGAGTCACCGTCCGGGTCGATACCGTAAATCGGAATGGGTATCACCTTCGTGTCCCCGGAGACGGCGCGGGCTTCCACCGGCAACGGCACAGGGGCGGTGTCCGGGTTCGTATCGCTCGGTGGGGGTTTCACGTCGATCGTCAACGTGGCCGATTGCGGGGTGCCACCGTCGGAAGTCGCCGCCGCATAGGTGACAGCCACCTGGATCGGGTCGGTGACGTTGGCCGGGGCGACGTAGCGCACCTCGTTACCCACCACATAGGCCTGCCCGGCATCGGGGGCGGCGCCGGTCGCAGACGAGCCGACCACAACCGCCGGCAATTGTCCGGACGGTAAGGTCGGGTCAGGTTGCTGCTCCAACACCAACGTCTTGCCCGAGGTCGACGAGTCATTGGCCAACACATCGATCAGCGCCGTGTCGCCCGCGCGGACCGTGGCCGTGTCGTCAGCCAGAATCAGTGAATCCACAGCCGGGGCCGCCACCTGTGTCACCGTGACATCACCCTGGACGGGGGCACTCAGGCCGTTCGTCACCATGTAGTGCACAACCTGAGGGTTGGGGGACAGATTATCCAAAGCCTGTATGCGCACCCAGCGTCCGTCGAACACCGCCACCGCCAACTGGCTCGGGTCGGCAGCGGTGGCCTGGGTGACGGTCAACACCGAATTGGACGGGTCGATATCGTTGGCGATCACGTCAACTGTCACCGCCACCTGGCCACGCACTGTCACCTGATCCGGCACAGCCACCGGGTCGGAGCTGCCTTGATCAGCGATTTCCAGACGGATCTGGCCCGGGCTGACCGCCGTCGAACCAAACGCGGCCGTATAGGTGAGGTTGTAGGTGCCCGCGGTCGCCGCGACCACCGTGACCGTGTTGGCCACCAGGTCGGTGGTGACCGACGTCAACCCCGCCACCTGCGCGACATTACCCGCCAAAGCCAGTTGGGCCGCCGGATCCCTCGGGTCAGCACCGGGCAGGTCATTAGCCAGTGGCGAGAATGTGACAGGTACCCCGACCACACCACGCACCAGATCGGCCTGTGCTTTCGGCGCCACCGCCGCCGTGTCATTAGCGCCCAACACATGGACAGTCACCTTGCCCGACACCTGCGCGTCGGCATGACCGTCCGAAACCGTGTAATCGACCTCCACGTCGGTGGCCTGATCCATACGAGGCGCGGTGTAAAAAATCTTGCCCTGCGGGCTGACGGGCAGCGACTGGCCGGCGGCAGTGGCCGAAACCACCGATATCGGGTCACCATCCGGGTCACGCCAATCCTGCGCCACGAACAGGCCCACCGTCGCACCGCTGGCGGCCGGGAAAGTCGTCGGCGTGAAACCGTCACGCAACGCCGGGGGAGAATTCTCGGCATCCGAACGCATCGTCACCGTGATATTCGCGCTGGCCGTCGCCTGGCCATTGGAAATCGTGTAGCCAAATGTTTGCGAACCGGTCAGCCCGTCCGGGGCGGTGAACAACACCGTCTGACCATCGGCTGAAATCGTGGCGGTGGCGCCACCCTGCGGCGCGTCCACAGCGGTGATGGCCAACACATTGCCGGCCGGGTCGGAATCGTTGTCCAGCACATGCAACACCGTGGTGCGTCCCGGGCGCGCGCCCAAATTGTCATCAGCGGCTTTCGGCGGCGCCTCAACCTGATGACTGGTCGTGTCCTGCTGGTTGGAATCCTGCACGCTCGGCGGTTGAACCGACTGCCAATCATCCAAACTTGTCGCACTGACCATGTCGAAAACCCGCCCCGTGGCCATGTCGTTCAACAACGCCCGGCCATGATTGACGCGAAACGTCGGCTGCAACAATGTCTTGTCCCGATCCAAACCAACACTTGTTGTCGGGGTCACCCCGTCGGCCGGCCCCTGCTCCAATCGGCCCGGGTCGCCGGCCCACGCCGCATCCACGTCGCCGGCCACCACCACAGGCCGAGCCGGCGCGCCGGCCGCGCCGGAAACCAGGCTTACCGGTGCGTCACCGCCAAGCGGCGCCGCGAACAGATCGGTCTTCGTAGCCACATACACAGCACTGGCCGCAGGGCCCGGCTGCTGCAACACCGCATCCTGCCCCGCCGGTATCAGCGACTTCTTGCCACCTGGTAGGTACAAATCACCGGTCGAAGTGTCCATCACGATCAACTGGTCACCCACAGCCGTGGCCGCGACACCACCCAAACTCGCCCCCAACTGCGACATCACCGGATCCGTGAAGCCATTACCCTGATCCGGCGACAGGGTAGCCTCCGCCCCCGAAGCAGACACGGCATACACAGTTCCATTCGCATCGATCGCCAAAGCCCCGGCACTGGCCAACCCCACCCCCGTCGGCGGGGCACCCAACTGCGCCAAAGGCTTGCCCGTCTGATCCAAACCCAACAAATCCGGAACATCACCCGGCGTATAACGCACCGCCCAAACATCACCGGACTTTTGATCCAGCACAGCAATCGACCCCGAACCCATCGCCACCAACGAATTCGCGCCGGCCGGCACCTCGCCCTTCACATTGTTCGCCACCGCCACCGGATCAACCGGAATCAACACACCATTGGCAACATCGTCTGCCACGACAGACGCGTCATCCTGGAAAATATCCAGGTTGCCGCTCTTGTTCACCCCCGGCGACAAGGTCGCGTCCAACGAGGCGGCCGTCATGTTCATCCGGCCATACACATCATCGGCATTGCTGGTCACCCAAATACCGGAATCATGCAACTTGACTTCATTGATCGGGTAACCATTGCTGACGACGGCGAAACCCACCATGGTGCCCACGGCCACGACCAGAGCCGCCCACGGCGCCACCTTCAGCCATTTCCTCCGAGCCAAAACCACTCCTCAACAACCCCTGACCTGGTTACCAATTCTCGTCCGGCACGTCAGCACCCCGCAATGGGGAGAACTCCCCGCGTGACGGTGGGTTGGCGCCGCCAGGGTTCGGCAGCAGTTGCAAATCCTCCCGGGTGACGATGTTGGCGCTGACGCAGTATTCGACCAAGCGGGCCTTCCGCGAGATGGCCAGTTTCGTCGGCCCGCCGTGCAAGCCCGCCACGCCCAGTTGTTCGAGCTTGTAACAGACGTTGTCGAGTTTGCGGTTGAACTTCGTGACGGCCCAGCCAAGGCGCCCCGCCGCGTCCTGCGAGGTCGGCACGGCGCCGACACCGCGGTCAAGGTTGCGCAGCACGTTTTCGGCCAACGCGACGATCAGCAGGCGCTGGTCGTTGGTCAGGCTGATCGAGCCGAGGGTGTCGGAGTCGTCGGCCGGGCCCACACCCAGGGCTATCGGCTGGAAAGGCGCCTCATCGCAAAAGATCTGGAAGTCGTAGGTGGAGTCGCCGGCCGTCGCGCAAACCATGAGGGCGGGGAACACCACCGGCAGGCGCCCGCCGGGCGACAACCAGGCTTCGACACCGCCCTGGCGGGCCGAAACCGTGACCGACAGGCGCGTGCCGACGTTGTTCAACCACCACAGGCCGTCCTGATTCTCGATAGACAAGAAAACGCGGTGCAGGAACGGGTTGGCGGCGTCGAGCACCAGGTCGCCCTCACGGCCGATCGTCAGGGTTTGCCCTGGCTGCAAAGCGTAGTTCTTCTGGAAACACTCGACGGTCAACATCAGGCGCACCCCTTGGGCGACCAGTCGTTGGCCGGGAATCGGCCGTCGGCGCGCACCACCTTGATCTCGACGCAGTATTGCTGGCCCGAGGCGGCTTGCGCGGTGTAACTGGGTGTCTGTGAGGTTGTTTGCGTGCCATCGGGCAGCAAGATCTGGTAGGCGTCGGTGGTCAGGTTGTTGGTGTAGTCCCAGGTGCAGGTCACCGAGGCGCCGTCCCCGCTGCGCGCACAGGTCACCGTGACCGGGCCGGGTGGCAGGTCCAGCCCGACTTCGGCTGGGCCGGTGGTCGCCGCGGTGGCGCTGTCGCTGGGGGCGGGCGCCGGTTTGCCGGACGGGTGAAGCAGCCACCAGCCGCCACCCAGCACGACGATCAAGGCGATCACTATGGCTACGATCACGCCGGCCTTTCCGCGTGGTTCGGCATCGGAGCCCGGGGCGGTCTGAACGTCGACCGTCACCGGCGCCAACGGATTCGGGCGAACCAGGGTGCCGGGGTCGCCCATGGCCGTCGCCGCGGACGGTGACTGGGCCGGGATCACCTGCGGTGCGGCCTGGCGGCGTGTGCGATCCTCCGGCCGGGGTGCCGCCGCCGGTGACCGCATCGTGGTGGCTGATGAACGCGCCGGCTCGTTCGCCTTCACCTTGAAGGGCGTCACCTGGCCGAAATTCAGCTCCCGTTGTTCGATGGCGTTGAGTGAGCGTGCCAGGTCGGCTGCGGTGGCGGGGCGCACACGGGGGTCTTTGGCCATCGTCGAGGCTAGCAGGCGTTCGAGGGAGGCCGGCACGTCGGGGCGTCCGGTCGATGGCACGGGCAGGTCGCGGGTGCGAATCATGACCGCGCTGGGGCGGTTGTCGCCGCCGGGCAGCATGTAGGGGGGGCGTCCGACCAGCAGGTGCCACAGCATTGCGCCGAGCGAGTACACATCGGATCGGTTGTCGACCGGTGAGGTTGAGAACATTGCTTCGGGGGACGCCCAATAGACCGAGAGGCTCGCGTCTTCGTCGCGTTGGTTGTTCATGCGTGAGGCGATGCCGAAGTCTGTCAACATGGGGTCGCCGTAGGCGTCGACCATGACGTTGGCGGGTTTGATGTCCCGGTGTAGCAGTGGCGGGTTGAGACGGTGGGCTGCTTCGACGGCTGAACACAACTGGACGCCGATGCGCAACACGTCTGGTACTGGCAGTGGTGCTTGACGGACTCGGTCGTCGAGTGAGCCGTTGGGGTAGTAGGCCATTTCGATGTAGGGGCGTCCGTCGTTGGTCATTCCGGCGGAATAGACTTTGGCGATGTAGGGGTTGTCGAGTGCGGCCATGGCGTTGGCTTCGTCGGTGAAGCGGCGGGTCAACCGGTCGCTCATGTCGGTGGTTCGCAGTACTTTGACGGCGACGGGGCGTTCCGGTGATTGGCGTTGGTACAGGTAGACGTCGGCGAACCCGCCGGTGCCGAGATCCTTCTGGTAGACCAGGCCAGGTATCTGGGGGTGTGCCATCTGTGCCATTTGGGTTCGCCTC
>Ga0123357_10008661_pt1 | contig 12742 bp, 6 predicted proteins | sample TergutEmb28metaG_FD_89873 | JGI IMG/M metagenome (GOLD analysis project Ga0123357, IMG submission 89873) | Embiratermes neotenicus P4 segment gut microbial communities from Petit-Saut dam, French Guiana - Emb289 P4 | ecosystem: Host-associated > Arthropoda: Insects > Digestive system > Gut ... | reverse complement strand
CGCGCCTCTGATATGTTTGCGCGCTTTTTTCTTCCCTCGGTGGGCTAAAAACACACACCACTCCGTTATATATATATATATATATATATATATATATATATATACATATATATATATTCTCAACTCCATAGCCTGCATAAGTTCGAGTGGAAAGACAAAAGTGAAAATGAATTTGAAATAACTGGTTAACGAAACATTTGAGGACGATTTTAAGGTACCATCAACCTTTACCCTGACACGCGTGTCGATGAAGGCAGCTGGCCTATGGGCCTAGAGTCAAACCTTAGACCTTCTAAATACAAAGCAGAAAACGGCCCACACCGACATTACTTCAATATAATAAACTGCGGATTGATAACTAAATGCACTTCAGTATAATATGTGTATTTGATCCAAATGAACACTACGGATAAGGTAGAGGTAAAGCAATACCATTACAGGCCTGAACAGGCCCTGAGGATTCCAGGAGGTTGAGGTCCCCTGATTTCACGACAATCGGCACATGAAAGTGGTAAGGTTGTCAGCCCTACGCAACGGCCCCCTTTATCCCCAGGAAATATTCCTGGTACTCATTTCTGTAAGAGGCTGAGTCAACCCCAGGGCCATAGTGCGGCCGGAAGGATTATGTCAATGAAAAATTATAGGGAAAAAGTAGAGACAGTAATGATTATGTAAAGACCTAAAGAGAGTGACGAAACACAAGACAAATACATCGAAATTTAAGCATGCATTACAATTGAACATGGTATCGGTCTGTTGTGATACGGGCCTTAGCTTTATACGGTGTACACTTAATTCTTCTCTGTAGGTGAAAGCGTTGGTTCTGCATTTGTCTCCTAATATTTGATACGCATGATTTTCCTAACGCAAGGCATCGTTCATTAGAGACAGCTACAGCTACCGAAGTACAAAGCACCATCAGTTTCCTCTATTTATTGCACTATCCATTTCAGACATTTACAAAACCTTGAAATAAAAACACGCAATTTAACATCGTACATTCTGGTATATGCACCTACGTAAACCAAGTCTATCTATACGCCGTTTTCTACACGAAATGTTCCAGATATCATCTGACGTATCATTGTTTTGAATCTAGAACCGGAATATTCATATCTGCTTCATGTTACACCGCATCCCGAGCTACAAGAAACACAATGCTTTCAACATGATACATTGTATTACGAATCCCCTTCTATCTTACCATTTGCACAAGAGAATGAGGCAATTCAGTGGTCGGTGGGGTCACAACCTCAGCTAAAGAACCTTACCGGAGGGAATCGCCATTTGTGTAGATCAGCCCTAGCTTATCTCCACAAACGGCGACGTCTTTGGTTTCTGAAATATAAGTGCGAGGACAACAGCAGCGATAGCATAAAGCAAAATGCATTACACTCGTTGGTCATTAAGATCTCTGCCTACTAACCATTGCAAACCCCTTTCACTACAGGGGGTGAAAGCAGAGGTTACTGCAGCAATAAAATAAGGACACAATTTGCTACTTCTCTCTCATATCTAAAATGTGCTTTTTTCCCTCCCTTAGTCCGATAATACGAAGCTGGGCTTATGTGGCATTATAATGCAAGCATGTGCAGATAATACTAGCTCTACTGCCACGTTAACGCGAATTACCTCTCATGTGTAATTGAAAAAAATGCGAGAATTTTATTTGTATATTCAAAGCGGATGGGAGGTATTAAATCGGAACGGGAGAAATCTGCTTGCACCTTGCTGCTTCTGGTTGCTATGGCATCCACATTCGCGTTTCACGATCGTTAGCAGGCGCAGTGAGAAACAGGCACAGTATTTCAGAATACTTAAAAATTGGCAGAGTGAGGATCGGGGGGGAAAAAAATCTGTCTACAGAACTAGAATTTTGTCTGTTATGTATGGATGGAAAGTCTCGCCCTGGAGCGGAAGAACATATTCTGGGTGTTTTAAGAGGATAAAATTTGAATCTGAGAGAAATAAAAAAGGGACGAGAAAATTACACACTGAGAATCTTCATCATTTGTACTGTTCATCAGATATTATTAGGAAGATCAAATGAAGTAAAATAGGCTGCACAGAACCTTTAGCACGCAGTCTCGGTGACAAATTCGTATCGCAATTTAGTCGGAAGAAGCAAAAAGAAAGAAAATCCGTGGGAGGAAAAAAGCTTTAGATAATATTACAATTTCTACATGAAGTGGTGTTGTTCAAACTGTGTTCCGCGGAACCCCATGGTTCCGCGGGTTTATTTCCCTTTTAATAAAAGTGATAAACAATCTGATAAACTGTAATCACATTTATTTTATTTTAATTCCGACCCTTATACATAAATATCGATGAGTTTCTTCCAGTCTTGTTATATGGCAGCGAAACTTGGACTATTAAAGCAAGTGGCGCCAGAAGAATAACAGCAGCAGAGATGAAATACATGAGAACAGCAGGATGCACTTGGAAAGATTACAAAACAAATGTACAAATTGCAAAGGAGTTAAAAATAACACCAATTTTGGACAAATTACAGGAATACAAGAGAAGCTGGATACAACATATAAACAGACGGCCTCGAAATAGATTACCCAGGGTAATGAAATACTACTCCAAAACTGGCAGAAGGAATCATGGTAGACCTCTGAAGAGACTTCCGGATACGTGAGACCGGAACGGGTCAACAAGTGACCCAACTCTATGAAAGATTATGATGAGTTTCTTTTGAGTGCAAATCACCAGCACACCTAATGACGTTCTGTTTTCCATAAACGTGCGTAAATATTTCATTTTTCTCAATAAAAGTTTGCGCTTTAAAAAATTTTATTTCATTTTTACATCAAAAGTACACTCTTACAGGTGTTCTACGAAATTTCAGTCTTAGTCCCAAGGTTACATAGATATTAAGCGTCTTAAGACCATTGATGTGTCTGACAGTCTTCAAATGGACCAGATCCAGGCCCAGTGGAGAGCTCGTATTATTATAGAAATAAATTTTACAAATTGCGGAGAATTCCTTGAATACTCGAACAGCTATCAACTAGTGTAATGAAAATTGTCACAGACACTGGTTTAGTGGATCGGTTCAGGGTAACTGGACCCGCATGACGGGCGGTGTGCCAAATTTCCGTGCTGCTATCTTTCCTGTCACAGGACTAAATCTCCCAACCTGTGTTCACCCACGACTGAGCCATTTCCAGACCGACATAATTCAAGTACGGGATGTGTTCGAACCGACTCTTGGCATTAGGCTAGCTTTCCTTAAGAGTTTTGAGTCTTATATCTGGTCCATGTAATCCTCAAGATCCGTAACAACAGTGGCTCGCAATCGGGGAGATAGACGCTTCGAATACCGGTCATGGTACCAACTTACCCGAAGTATTTCATAATTTTCCTCAATCGTTCCGGGATAGTAAAATGTGCGTCCATTTCTCTCCCGATTCCACAATTATAGACTTCATCTCACAGACGATGATGCAGGTTTGTAAAATTCCCGCAAAACCAGCCATCGGGTTACATCACCCAATGATGGTAGACATGCGGCTAACGATAATAATAAACCGATCGCAGAACCAGACAACATGCCTGTCTAGTGTTCCGGAAAATACTTGTTTCGAGTATCAGTCGAGGTACTGGCTACCGTGATGCAGAGTAAAGGTAAAGGTAAATCAGTCCCGTTACAGGCCTGGAGTGGCCCAGAGGGTTCCAGGAAATTAAGGTTCCCAGATTTCATGACAACGGTAAAGTTGTCAGCCTTACGCACCAGCCGCCTTTATCCCCAGGAAATGCTCCTGGTACTCATTTCTGTTAGAGACTGAGCCGACCCCAGGGCCATAGTGCGATCGGAAAGATTTTATGTCAATGAAAAATTCCAATGACACCAGCTGGGATCGAACCAGAGACCTTCCGATTTGTAGCATAGCACCTTAACCGCTGTGCCACCGCGGTCCCCTACCCTAATGCAGGGTACCCTTCCAAATCTTACCATATCACATGTAACCACGCTCTCATTTTATGTTGCCGCTACGTAAACCTACATCAGTCACCAAATAATTCATCACGAATGAGAGGCCACGTTTGCATGCTGAATATGACTGGAGCCTTAAAGTCTTATGAATCAGTACTGCAGTGTTAAATGTGATGCTGATGCAATCCATAGCGATCCGCGGTACTGCTACTGCCGGATTACGGTGTGAGGGACCTCTTATTGATCACCGGAGGGCAGTAGCTAGCTGCTACTGAGCGCTCAGGCTGCCTACAGCGCACGGATCTGCACTTCCACGCTTCTTTGTAGCAACAAAGTAACTCCATTGCAGTGAACCCGGTCACCTCTCACAGTCTCACTCCAATCCCAAGTATACACTGATATCACACAGCTAACCGAAAATTAGTATAAAACTTTTCGTGTAAAAAAATAATTAAACATGAATTTGCAATGTAAAAGTAGCCGAAAGAATGGAATATATTGTGCTTTTTGATTTCTGCACTGTCTAGTGGTTTAACTGTACATACTAAAATTGGCATACGTGTTGCCGTCAACCACAACAAATTGCATTCGTTTCGTGAATGTGTGCTTCATGTTTCAGTGATACTGACCACCTGCAGGTATTAAATACTTCACATATAAAACTCAACATAAATTGAATATATGTATATATATATATATATATATATATATACACACATTTTGTGGGCCGGGTAGCTCAGTCTGTATAGCGACTGACTACGGGCTGGACGGTCCGGGATCGAATCTCGGTGGGGACGAGATTTTCCGCCCGTCCAGACCGGCCCTGTGGTCCCACCCAGTCTCCTGTACAATGGGTACCGGGTCTTTCCCGGGGGTAAAGTGCGGCCGGGGCGTGTTGCTGACCACTCACCCCCCTCTAGTGCCGCGGTCAAGGAAGAGTAGAGCTATAACTCTACCCACCCTCTGGGCCACACCGGGGCTGTAACGGGAACACTTTACCTTACCTTTTATATACATACATTTTAAATTTGTGAAATCTCACGAATTGTATAAGTCAAAATAAATTTTACGTAGTAATTAATACATACGTGTATATTTTAATCGATAAAACACGTTCCTCCGAAAATTCGAAACACAACTTCAGCGCCCACTTAAATTCAGTAAACCTGAAAATTAAGGCATGATGTTCCTTCGGAACGTCGGAACATTTAACCACTAAATGGTACAAAGCCCAACAGCCGGCCATTATTTAATCAACACCGCCGTGAAAACCTGAAAACTTACAGCACAAATAATCGCAAAGAAAGACGAGCTTAGCGTATTTCCGGGAGTGATGCCACGTCGGGAGAGACGCCACACTTGCTGTACTTCGCACTTCTGACAGAAGGATAAAGTTGCGCATGCATCCTACTGATTTAATACTTATTTGTGGAAAAGTTATCGTCATGTGTCACTCGTAATTGTTTGCGATTTAAAATTTCTGATAAAGGAAGGCAGGTTTTGTCATTTTATACATAATTCGTAAAACATTTTTATTTCTTCTGTCACTGCATTCGTTAAACATGTTTGTGCCATCTTCGCGACTTTGGGGATTTAGTTCACGAGGTAGCCTTACTATTACGTCCATTTCAGCCACACTGAAACGTCTGTAAGTCATCTCATGGACACCGACACTTCAAGATGAGACCACCATGTCGTCTCGAAACGTCGGGCACCAATCATCCAGTGATGCAGAGCCACAATCGGAAAGAAGTAAGATATATTTCTCAGTTTTTTTCATTTTTGTTCCGTGCAATCGTTTATGATTGTAAATATGGTCCAACTACTTGCACTGTTTTATGTTATTAAAATATTTATTTACATAAAATAATAATTATTTTATGTAAATAAATATTTTAATAACATAAAACAGTGCAAGTAGTTGGACCATATTTACAATATTTCTCAGTGTTTAGATTGAAAGCAGTAAAACAGTCGTACATTATGCGGAATTCTTATAAAATAAGCTTTTATTTTCAGATCTCTTTTTATGTGTACAAGCCAAAAGAAAGTCGACAGGAAAATCTAATAGCTTATTTGTAGCTTCAAAATTATCGGCATATGCAGTAAGCCAATAATTAGCAGCAAAATCTCGAAATTAAAGATCAAAGATTCTCTTACTGTCAGATGTTTCGCAGTGCATCACTTGCACACTGGAGCCAGGCTAAGTGCTTCAATTTAGACAGATGCCAAGGTGGGTAGGAAAATAATTTTACATTGCTTTTATATTTGGTTCTTTATATTCACCTCTAACAGGAAGAGTACGGATTTCACTGCGCTGTTATCCTACTGCTTTTCCGCATACTTCCCACAATAAACGCGGCATTTATATTATAGTGAAACGCGATTTTCTATTCCTTTTAAAAGAAGTCCTCAATGGATAATGGGGTCCTTGAGCTGGACTTAAAAGAGGCCCAGTCGTAAAATAATCTACTCATCTCCATTTAGTCCAGAGATGATAATTGGAACTATACATCTATTCATCCACATACCTTTATGGTGTACATGGAGAAAACTTTTTCCATTTTTGCCACGTTTGCAAAAGTGCGAATAGCCACTATTGGCTTCATGTCTATGCGTCCGCATGGAAGAACTCGGCTCCCATCGGACGGATTCATGAAGTGTGATATTTATGTATTTTTCGAGAATATATCTAGAAAAGTCAAGTATCTTTAACATCTGGCAAGAATAACGGCTACTATACATGAAGACCAATATATATTTATGATCATATCCCACTCAATTATACTTATAATGAGAAATGTTTCAGACGAAAGTTGTAGAGAAAATCAAAACACACATTTTAGGTTCTATAACTTTTTTCCACATATCGTGGCGTTTATGAGATAATGTGAAAAAAAAAATATTATACAGCCGGACAGGCTGTATAATATTTTACAGTATGGCTGCATGCCGTACACCTAAGTCTTCAAACGCACACTCAGAATAAGTAACACTTACTGCTTTCCCACTGCAACAATAGTTTCACGAACAGTGCACCTCAATGTTACGCTATAGGTACATTGCCTATCTTGTTTACTTTATGTTGATGCTGAAGGAAGTTTGTGTACTCTGTTTCCAGTCATCGTGTCATAACTATTTGTACCTGACCGTCGTCTTTAAATCTGTGGCCACCAACATATTGCATCCGCGCCAGAAACAGACAATAATTGTTCGAAGACGAATGGTCCTTGTGTAATCAGAATAAGTGTAGTTTTTGCTGGCTATGAAATAATAAGCCATTTAAACCTATATTTCCTGACCATGTATCGTATATTAGGCTGTCAAGATTAATTTGATACTCGGACAATTATAGCGTTCAATTTTTATTATCCTTTATTTAATTTGTTCAGTAATGGAATAAGATGCATGGCAAGATAAAATTCAGTGCTTGGCAACAGAATGTAATTATAAATCAGATTCGAATAATGTGTTTCTCATGTCTAAATAAATATACGATTTTAATTTATTATAATTCTACGTTTATTCTCCAAAAGTCAGTATTTATAAATTTCTTAGGTGGTGTTTTACATAAACATGGTCATCTTAAAAAATGTTCAACCATCAGATAATCGCATGCGGCCAGAAAATGAGTACAAGACAGGATGATTAAAAGAAACTGAAGAGAGAAAGAGAAGACCCGTCTTTCGGCAATAAGAAATTCACCTTCCCACAAGGTATGCCACTCAGACAGTCGACACAGGTCTTTCCACTCTCATTACTGAAACAGACCGGCTCAGCGACAACGGACATCAATTTTATTAATGACACAGATTGGCTCTGCAATAATGTGCCTTAATGCCTTGAACTTTATCACTGGTCTTCGACGTTATTAACGTAAAACTGGCTCAGCTAGAAAGGGCCCAAAGGTTTCTTATAGAAACAATCTAGCTCAGGGAACCTAAGCCTTAATTTTGCTATTGAAATAGACTGGTTCAGCGAAATTGATAATGATAACAGAACTTTGTCATATTACTGAACAACAATGACAGTGACAAGCGCCTGAATTTCATTACTGCAGCGTAGAAGCTCACCGACATTGGGCCAGAATTTTATTCTGGTGCTAATGGGACGATGCTGTTGGTAATCTCGCATTTTAATTGCCATTCATGTAATTATCGCTACAGTTCCTCCAGAGAAACCTTTTCTCAGTCTTACATCATTTCCAGCTCAGTTAAGGCATCGTGACAAAACTGGTGCATTTTTCCCAATGGACGAAATGTTAACATTTAAAGCCCAATGGTGATTAAAAATACTCCCCAAGTTTATCACTAAAAGCTCAGTATTATGTCCATACAGTGTAATCGTGATTTCCGCATGGTTCCTCTTCTTCTTTCCCAAAATAGCACCAGCTAACTAGTCCTCCTAATGCTTAATGGACTATGTTCTCTGTGAGGTAAAAAATAAATTTGAGAATAAACGGTACGTGCTTATTAATTTTCGTCTACAAATGGTTATTCCGTCGATCCTGGCGGCTGTGTGGTCTAAGGCAGAGGTCTGAAGTCGCTTGTTTGGAGGGATTGCGGGTTCGAAACCCGCCGAACATATCGATGTTCGCCTTTTGTTTGTTGTGTAAGTAGTGGTCTCTGCGACTAGCTGATCGCTCGATCAGAGGAGCCCTACCGTGTGTGTGTGTGTGTGTGTGTGTGTGTGTGTGAGAGAGAGAGAGAGAGAGAGATCTAAAAACTTTAACAAAGAGTTGGCCTAGGTCCGATATGATCTGTTGAGACACACACATACATACGCACACAAAAGGTTATTCCAGAGTCTTTAACATACGAACCAAACCACAAAATAGCAAACATTACTTTTCAGCCTTCGGTAATCCTGTATTTATGCAATACATCTCGTCCTGAACTTACAAAAGCACAAGTTCACCAAAATGTAACCAATGAACGTCTACGACCCATAATTAAGTAGCTATAAAGCTCGACTTTCGAAATCAAAGTCACAAAGCGTTGGAATTAAAATGTCACCACTGAATTTCGTGAAGTAGCCAATGCCTTGTGATTCATAGTTAAAGAAACAGGGGCAAATTATAAATTCAGACAAAAAGAACTTTGTTTCTCGCCACAATAAGGCAAATTAAGGATGTCTAACACGGCAGCAACGGTAATGACAGTACGTGTTACAAGAGCCACTGTCGGGCTATATTCATACTACTCGTTCCAACACTCCGAAATATTGCATTGTTCCTTAGAAATCTGCCTACAGCAAAGCTCTTCACATTTTGCTCGCCCTATCTAGGTTAAGATGAGCGGTCTATAATGCGTCTGACAAGCAAATTTTACTTCGAAGTATTGCTTGCTTAGACGTCATCTCCAGAGACTCCTTGAGAGAGTTCTCTTCAGCCACACAATGAAAACTTAAAACTGATTGCACTTTATTATAGTCAGGAATTAACAACGTTTTTTTCTTATGACTAAATACAATTCTTGCAAACGTAGGGAAAATAAAATGTAAAATTTTGCTTCGTTTGTAACAAATGACAGACTGCCAACGTAAATAACTTCTGCATACCGTTACTGAAACCAAATTTACAAAAGCTGATGCACATTTCACAAATATTATGTTTCAACTAATTTCAATGGAAATCGGCATCAAGTGCGTAATACACGTCATACTAAGAAGACCAAGTTCGATCAGGTCAAATTATTCTAACAGCTACAATATTTCCAAACAGTTTAAGCATTATAAATTTACATTTACGTTTATATTACGCAAAGATGTTGACCATATTATACAGTGTTATAGTGCGAACATGGAGCATGCACGGGAGACATAAACCATGCATTCTGCATCTTCACTGGCAAGTTTCGAAGGAAAGAGACCGCTTGAAAGAACTATGGAATTTTATGTGTGGCGGTATCTTGATGGTGGCAATAAATCAAAATGCCGTATAATAGGGCATTTTACAAACTTTCACGGGCAATACGTAACGGTGGCGCTATATCATGGGCGCTAAGTGAAGGTGACCCTACATCATGAGAGCTCAGTAAAGTTGGCGTTATATCATGGGTGCTAAGTAAAGCTGGCGTTCTATCAGGGTCACTAAGTGAAGGTGGAGGTATATCATGAACGTTAAGTGAAGGTGGCTCTGTACCATGGGTGAAGGTGAAGGTGGCGTTATATCATGAGCGGTAAGTGATGACAGCGCTGTAAATTAAAGATGGCGCTAAATGAAGTTGGCGCTCTATCATGGGCTCTAAGAGAAAACAGCGTTGTGTCATGAACGCTAAGTGAAGATACCGCTGTATCATTGGCGCTAATTGAAAACAGCCCTGTATTTTATGTTTTGTTGACCGTGCATCCTTGTATAACCTTATAAATAAAGCCAAATTGGTGCACAATTTTTCTTAATATGTTTATTTCTTTTCTCTGCATGCTACGGGGCCTCTATGTGCCCATCATCAGGAGAAATAACTACGCTACACTCGGTATTTGTCACTCTGTGTGGATGATTCTCTGGTATGCAGGGTGTCGCATAGATACGGTCATTTCTCCTGATGATGGGCACATTGTCGCCCGAAACACATAAAAAAAGAAACAAAAATAATAAGAAAAATTGTGCACCAAGTTGGCTTTATTTACAAGATTATAGCGCTGTATCTTGAGCGCTAGGTGAAAGTAGTGCTATATCATGGGCTCTAAGGGAAGAACGTGCTATATGATGGGCAATGAGTGAAGATAGTGCTGTGTCATGGGCGTTACATCGGGGTTTGACAATATTTATTTATTTTTCTTAGTTTTGGTTCGGCTTATCTAATTGCCGGTGTAAAAACGAATGAAAGGACGACTTAGGAAACATCAATTGTAAAGAACATGGAAAGAAATTTTGTGGGTAAATTTAATGTACAACTAATATTCCGGTGTTTGCCTGCAGATACTGAATAAAACCATGACATATCTCAGCAAGGATAGCCTGTACGCTAGCCGAGATTCAAACCGAGCACCTTTCGAATACCAATCCGAAGCGTTACAGCTTCGGTCATGTTTCTCGGTCAACTTGTATTACATAAGCTACTTTATCCATCGCTTACATGAATAGTGAAGAAGGATGAACTCATCTAGCACAGCACAAGGCACAGTGTCAGTCTTTGGTAATGAGGTCACAAACCTTCGGATTGTACATACACAGAAAATGTCTTGACCACGCAACAACTGCTCCAGAGAAAGGTTTGTCTATCGTTGACCACGGTATGACAATAATTCTACCTAGATACCCATCACAATAAACCACTTTTCTATAGTATACACGTGAAGATGGAAGTAGAACTTAATTCCGAAACGTAGTGAAAACACAAAACGACATTTGCAATCAGTGTGAATATTACGACAAAAAATCGCACCCCATTTCCGAGTATCATATTGCGTCACTGACGCCGTATGCAAAATATCCGCTAAATTGGACGGATGATCAGGCTCTTCCGGAACAGTGAACCGTTCGGTCGGAGTGGAGGCTGGTCATTCACCTCCAACTAATACCAATGTTAAGGGTGCATTACTTCTTCATTCCAGTTTATATGCACATAGATATCACACTCAGAACTACAGGGTGAGCATAAAGTCTTTCCCTGCTTACAAACATTTATTACAAGAAAACTACGTGGAACACAAATATAATTTTTTGCCATTACTTACGTTAGTTTCTAAAATGTTATGTCATGTGTTCATTGTAACATTTGTAACATTTGGTTTTTGGATGCAAAATTTCCAAACTGGTTGATTGGGAGAGATGGTCCGACACCCTGGCCACCACGATCGCCGGATATCACCCCCTTGACTTCTTTTTATGGGGGTATGCTAAGGACAAAGTGTTTTCGACACCAGTTCCAGATATTACAAATTTGAAGGCAAGAATAACAGACGCTTTTGCTACAATAACTGAAGACATGTTGGAGAACACAGTGGAGAGAAATTGATTATCGAGTAGACGTTCTCCGTGCAACAAAACGAGCACATGTTGAAGTGTGCTAATGTGTTGTAAAAAAACTTCTTGAGTTATATTTTGAAAAAAAAATATATGTTTGTATTCCACGTACTATAGTTTTCTTGTAATAAATGTTTGTAATCAAGGAAAGAATTTATATTGCGATGTTGAATATGTTCATCGTGCGGTATTTAGATACACAAAAAAATAGCACAGAGTTTCGGCAACTGGATTTGTATCCGTCTTCAGGAAAAATGTTGGGGAAACCTACGGTAATTCTATAAAGATGTAGCAGTCGTAACGCAACTATATATCAGGGGTATATATCATTTATCAATATCAACTACATGTTTCGGCCATTGCTGCTGTGGTCATCTTCAGGTTGGATACAATTTTTATCGGAGAAGCTATATAAATATGATATAATATAGAACAAATTATTAGTGCAGGTAAGGAGGAACGAGATCTCTTTTTACACAAAGTCGATGGGCGTGTGTGCAGATGGTAAAGACCAAGCATATAGCATGTGTTATCTTGTTTGTCTATGACAATAAATTGTATCCAACCTGAAGATGGCCACAGCAGCAATGGCCAAAACATGTAGTTGATATTGATAAATTATATATACACCTGATATATCGTTGTGTTACGACTGATACGCCTTTATAGAATTACCTTTTTTTTTTCTAACAAACACAACGGGGATGACGCAATATTTCTCCAACGATGGCCAACTACAGGCAGAACCAATTTAGGAAAAAACATTTAAAAAGATAAAAAGGCTTAATGACATCGTGTATCCTGAGGCGACATTTCATTGTTTATGACTG
>Ga0123357_10008660_pt1 | contig 12742 bp, 14 predicted proteins | sample TergutEmb28metaG_FD_89873 | JGI IMG/M metagenome (GOLD analysis project Ga0123357, IMG submission 89873) | Embiratermes neotenicus P4 segment gut microbial communities from Petit-Saut dam, French Guiana - Emb289 P4 | ecosystem: Host-associated > Arthropoda: Insects > Digestive system > Gut ... | reverse complement strand
ATGGTAAATAAAATCATTCAGGTGGTTATAGCGTCGGGGCTCCACCTCTTCCCATTCCGAACAGAGAAGTTAAGCCCGATCGCGCCGATGGTACTGCATGTTGTGGGAGAGTAGGTAGCTGCCAATTTTTTGAAACCGGATGTAGTCTTAAATGATTGCATCCGGTTTTTTTATTTCACTCCTTTCACATTCATCCGTAAACAGTATAAATATTGTGAAGCGGTAATAAATAGCGTTTGCATGTCTTTTCCTCCAAAGCAGACATTAGCAGACCATTTGGCTTCGACCGGGATGTGTTCAATTTTTTCGCCTCTCGGATTAAAAACGGTAACGCCGTTTCCTGTTAAATAGATATTCCCTTTGCTGTCAATGGTCATACCATCGGAACCCATCTCAGCAAATAACTTTTTGTTGGTCAACGAACCGTCCTTCTGTATTTCATAACGATAGGTTTTACCGGCTTTGATGTCGGCAACATAAAGAAGCTTTCCGTCGGGCGTACCGATAATGCCGTTGGGCTGCTCCAGATCCGTTGCAACCGGAATGAAGGTTTTGCGATCCGGAGATAGATAAAATACATATTCTCCCGCCTGTTGCCTTTCAGGGTTGCGCGTCCAATAATTGCGCGGATAAAGCGGATCGGTAATATAAATTCCACCGTCGGGACGTATCCACAAATCATTGGGTCCATTCAGTTTTTTCCCATTGTAATCAGTAACTAAAATCGTGTGCTCCCTCTTCGGGTTGATGCTCCAAATTTCATTCTCCATATCGGAACAGGACAACAAGTTCCCTTTTTTATCGAAATACATCCCGTTGGCACGTCCGGTTTTATCAAGGAAAATGGAAAGTTTTCCATCGGTCGACCACTTCAAAATCCGGTCGTTGGGTTGATCGGTAAAAAAAACGTTTCCTTGCCTATCAACAGCCGGTCCTTCGGTAAAAAGAAAACCGTCTGCCAATTTTTCAACTTTTGCTCCCGGAGCAATGATTGACTTGTTATTCTGACCGGCGGCAGTAAAAGCCGTAATCAGAAGAGTTAAAAAAAAGATGTGTTTTATCATAAGTTTTATATTTTTGGATATTATCTATTTCGCATCGGAAGTATCTTTCGGAGCCTGATCGATTAGATCCATAAACTGATCCAGATTCGGGGTAATAATGATCTGGGTTCTGCGGTTGCGCGTTTTCCCGTCAGGCGTGTCGTTACTTGCGACTGGATTATATTCTCCGCGTCCGGCAGCCGTCAGACGCTGAGGATTGACCCCGTAGGTTTTTTGCAACGCCTGAACGACTGAAGATCCGCGTAAGGCGCTTAAATCCCAGTTGTTGCGAATATTCGGGCGGGAAATAGGATCGGTATCGGTATTACCTTCTACCAATACATCATAATCTTTATAGTCCATAATAATTTTGGCGATCTTGGCAAGAATTTCTCCCGCCTTATCACTGATCTCATAATCTCCGGAACGATACAGCATTCTGTCGTCCAAAGAAATATATACCACTCCTTTCAGCACTTGAATATCCAACCCTTGCATTTCGTCGCGCGTGAGCGAGCGGGTGAGATTGTTAACCATTACCAGATTCAACGAATCGGATTGGTTTTTAGCCTGTACCAGATGTTGGATGAAACGATTGGATGAATTGATTTCATCTACTAATTTAGCAATGTTCACATTCCCCTGAGAGCTTTGCGCAAGGCTCGTGTTCAATGACTTTTGCATTTCTGACAGGTCGGAACGCAGATTATCGTTGTTTTTTTGAGCTTCAGCCAATCTGGCGTCAAGACTTGATGCGCGAGTATTACATTCTGTTAATTGTAATTGACTTTGCTGATAATCTTTCTTTAAACCATTATGTTCTGTTTTTAAAGCATTATAGTCCGCTTCCAAGTTTGTAAACTGTTTCTTTGTTACGCAACTTGTAAAAATCATGCTTGCCGTTAATACCAGCGATAATAAAAAATACTTCATAAAATAGATATTATTAAAATTATTATAAAAAAATGTTGCTAATTATTTGCAAATATACTCAATTATTTTGACAAAAAAAAATCGAATGTTCAGTTATGGCATTTTTTCAACAATTTTCATTTCCAAATCGAGTTTAATTGTATTCACCTTTCCCCGTCTCTGACATCGGCGCCCCACAGGAGTTTCTTTCTCAAAGTTTCGTAAAAATTTTGAGGATAACGCTTCACAAGCCGGATAGTAAAATCAGCTTTCCGGATGAAAAATTCGCTACCCGACGGGTAAATTTCCGAACGCCCATCTAAAGAAACAAGAAAATTGTTATTCCGGGTTTCAACTTTCAACCGAATACAATAATCTTCGGGAATCACCAGCGGGCGGACTGTCAGCGAATGCGGAGCTACCGGGCTCAATACAAAGTTGTTCGCTTGAGGAATGATTATCGGTCCATTGACGCTCATCGAATAAGCCGTTGAACCGGTTGGAGTGGCAATCAATAAACCGTCGCCCAGATAATTTGTTAAAAATTCTTCATTCAAAGAAGTATGGATAGTTATCATGGAAGAAGTATCCCGTTTGAGTATGGCAATTTCATTCAAGGCGTAATTATACGTTCCGCGGAAAGGCGGAGCGCTTTCCAGTTCAAGCACGCTGCGTTTTTCGACCGTATATTCCCGCCGGAAAATTTCATCTAAGGTTTCTTCAATATCATCGGTATTGATATCAGCTAAAAAACCCAGCCGTCCCGTATTGATTCCAAGTATAGGAATATTTTGCCGCCCTACCCAAGCCGCAGTCCTCAAAAATGTGCCGTCGCCGCCCAGACTAATTGCCAAATCCAATGCCAATTGATCGGATTCGATCAAACCGCCAACGACAGGCGTAGCATCTAATTGCCGGGCAAGATAATTATAAAACCGGCGCTCTACATAAATTTCCGTACGCAACGCTTGCAACTTGTCAAAAAGCGATTGAATACATTTCTGTTTTTCAACCTGATATTCATTTCCGAATAAACCTATCTTCATATTTCATTATTCAAGTAAATCCATTACTTTTGTATTGCTATTCCGAAACTAATAGCATGCAAATTTAGTTATTAATTACAAAATATTATAAGCATCATGAAAAAAGTATTTATTTTTTTAGCCGAAGGCTTTGAAGAAACCGAAGCGATTGCCGCTATGGACGTAATGCTTCGCGGAGGATTGGATGTAACATCAGTTTCCGTTACCGGAAAACTGCCCGTAACCGGTGCGCATGGAATTGCAGTTAACGCCGATATACTTTTTGAAAAAGCGAATCTTTCATCGGGAGATATGCTGGTTTTACCGGGTGGAATGCCGGGCGCTTCGAACTTGAACGCGCATGCCGGACTAAAAAGCGCTTTGGAACAATACGCGGCAAGCGGTAAAAAAATTGCCGCTATATGCGCCGCTCCGTTGGTCTTTGGCGGATTAGGCTTGTTGCAGGGGAAAAAAGCGACTGTATATCCGGGTTATGAATCGACTTTGAAGGGCGCTACTTATGTTAACAGCCCCGTTGTCAAAGACGGAAATATTATCACCGGACGAGGACCCGGATTTGTTTTTCCGTTTGGATTGGCAATTGTTGAGGAATTGCAGGGAAAAGCGAAAGCAGCCGAAGTTGCGGAAGGGTTGCTGCTGAGGTAAATGTCTTTTAATCAAAATTAATAATGCAAATATAGTTTCATACAACTTTGGCAAATCTTCTGTTATTGTCTGCTAAACCTGCTTTGTAATAATCATGAACAGGCATTTTGCGTATACCGTGGCGTTGGGCGAGCGGACTTGACAAAGAAGAACAATTTGTGTAAATTTGCAGACTAAAAAATAAAAAAATATGTTACGATTTTATCCAAGTGAAATTTTTAAAGAAATTGAATTAGAAAAAGGACTTCAACTTCGCTATGCTATTTCAAATTATGGGCGATTAGTGAGCTTTGCCAACAAAGTTGAGGAAGGACAATTTGTAAAAGGGAGTAAGCAAGACGGATACAAAATTTGGCGTTATCGAGTCCGCGATGAAAATAACAAACTTCGGCATAAGCATAAATTTTTTTACAAACTTGTTGCGGAGTACTTTATCCCAAAGACTTCTGACGAGCAAGTTTATGTTTTGCATTTGAACCGCAATCGAGCCAGCGACCACGTTAACAACTTGCAATGGGCAACAAAAAGCGAAATGTTGGAACATAGCAAGAAAAGTCCGTTTGTAATCGAGGCGAGAAAAAAACAACTTGCTGAACTTCAAGAAAAACGGAAACATAAAGGCAACAAATTGACTTCGACACAAGTAATGTTGTTGAAAAAGATACTTCTTAATCCTAATCGTAAAACACGGTTGAAACTTATTGCAAGACAATTTGGAGTTACGGAAATGCAATTATATCGCATAAAAACAGGCGAGAATTGGGGGCACATAAAAGTTTGAAGTACATAAAATAAAGAACAGAGAAAAAAAACAGGAAGACAAAAAGTATAGTTAATGAAATTCTATAACAACAAAAAGGCGCAATGAGAATTATTTTTTTCATTATTTTAGTAGTAACAATGTTTAGTTGCTCGGGGGTCTCAAAATCGAAAGTGAACACAAACGACTTGGATCAAACCGAAACGGCAGATACATTGACAATTTCAAAAGATGCCGTGCCTATTGTTTACCAGCGGCATATCTATATTCCAAGTACTGTTGATTCAATATTAGGTAATTTTGTCTTTGATACAGGAGCTGACGGATTATATTTTGACAGTACTTATTACGTGAGTAATTCGTTTCGCAAATTCAAATTTGTAAATGCAAAGTTACCCGGAGCAGGTTCCGGTGACCCGCAAAGGGTAATTGTAATTACCGATACAGTTAGTTTTAAGTTTGAAAATTACAGCAATAATCTTACATTTATTCCTGTATTTTCATTAAAACCTATTTTAGGAGATTTTGCAGACGGTATATTCGGGAAACAAGATTTTGCTAACAAGATTTTGGAAATTAATTACTTCCATCAATTTATAAGATTGAATAATGATTTCAGCGCTGTTGACATATCGGATTATATAAAAATAAGCATGAAAAAAGAACGTAATCGCTTATTTGTGCCGGTTACAATTCAAATCAATGATACTGTTACAATTCAAGATTACTTATTGTTGGATATTGGTTCGGGGAGTAGTATAACAATAACAAGTGCAGCTGCCAATAAGTACAAATTATCAGATAAAATCAATAGCAAAGTCCCACATTATACAAAATATGGAGGTATTAGCGGGCATTCTTCTTCATTCGATTTTAAAGCGGATTCTATAAAAATTGGCAAATATAAACTCAATAACGTAACAATGAGTTATTCTGAAGATAAAAGCGGAGCATTGTCAAGAGATAACTATGCGGGACTGTTGGGAAATGGAATACTCGAACGCTTTGATGTTATGATTGATTTTATTAATAATGACCTTTATTTAAAACCTAATCCGAATTACAACAAGTCGTTTAATTTTTCTAAACTGGGTTTTGGATATGTGGACAGGAATGCTACAATGAATGCCTGGATTGTAACAGGACTTTATAAAGGCAGTAACGCCGAAATTGCAGGATTAGAAATAGATGATAAAATCATTTCGGTTAATGGAAAAGATATACACGAAATACCTTTTATAGAGCAAGCGGATTTTTGGAAAAAAACAAATAGAGTCTCTCTAATTATATTGAGAAACAGTGAAGAAAAAAGGATAGAATTTGATTTAAAATATGTGTTGTAAGAGCAGATTACTATGCAGTTGGAAATTTTCAGGATGAATAATTTTGGAATCATTGGGAAGGCTGGTGAAAAAGCCAAAGTCCCGCTTCCGGTCCCATGTTAAACAGCAAATCGATAATGCTGAGATTCGTCAGAAAACCATACCGCGTCTCAAAAACCTGGTAATACGGACGGAAATCCTGCATCAACAGTTCCTTTTTCGGATGTATTGTTTCCCGCAAATCCAAAACATCTTCCGGAGGAGAGAAAACATATTCGGATGAATAGGAAACTGCCGGTGAAATATCCAGCAAAGAACAAACCAATTTCCTTAATTCTTCGTTGAAGTCAAATAAAAATCCGGCAGGCTTTTCATAAAACGGGCGAAAATCATCCGCATAATACTCAAAAAAAGGAGTGGAATTATAAGCCGAAACAATGGCATTCCAATGCAGATGCCGCCAGTTGCCATGCTCGGCAATGCGAATGTCTTTGGTAGGACATTTCAACGAATCGGGTTTGACAATCGGAATGCTCAGCGTTTGACATCCATTGGCGGAAGCAATGGCGCAACGATTGCGGTAGGTCTGTTTGATGTAGTTACAATGCGCCTCAATCGTTGCTTGCGGATGCCGGCACAACTGAACGTAATATGCTACCGGAGCCAGATAAGCCGTTGACAGAAGGACGGTTCTTATCATTATACCGGTATCTATTCTTTGCTTGGCAGCCTGAAAATCCGGTTCCAGCGGATTCCGCCATCGAATAAACCGCGGTCTTTGTCGGTCGACAGCCAAATCAAAATCGGTTTACCTACGATATGGTCTTCCGGAACGAACCCCCACGAACGCGAATCCTGCGAATTATGCCGGTTGTCGCCCATCATAAAGTAATAATCGTACTTGAAAGTGTAGGTAGTTGCCGGACTTCCGTTTATCAGTATTTGATTATCTTTTATCTGCAATGCATTACCTTCATAAGCTTCAATACAGCGGGAATAAAGCGCCAGATTTTTATCATTTAATTCAACAGTCGCTCCTTTACGGGGAATCCAAATTGGACCGTAATCATCGCGCGCCCAACCTAAAGAATCAACAAACGGATACAGAGTATTGACGTCTTCTCTATAAATATTACCCTGATCAATATGAATCGAGCGCGCCCAACCGTCTTTTTCCAATTTTTGCAAAGCGCTATTTGTTAATGGAATCAAATACACCGGATTGAATGAACCTTCCGCATTTCTTTCTATTCCAACCATTTCTAAGTATGAATCCGCATCCTGAGGCGGTCTGTTTAACCAGTATCGGTCTTCCATACTGACATTTAATGTTCTAAATTGTCTATCAGACAAAGGATTGCCTTGTGTTTCTACGAAATAATTGAATTGAACATTTTTAGGTAAAGGTAAATGTGTTCCATTGATATAAACTTCATTATTAATGATTTGAAGCGAATCGCCTGGCAAACCGATACATCGTTTGACATAATTTTCCCGTCTATCGACCGGACGATAAACAATGTCGCCAAACCGTTCTTTATCCGACCAGACTCGTTCTCGTCCGTATTTCCTAACCGAGTAGTAATAATCCTCGTTCGACGGACTGTTTAACGCGACCGTATCACCTGCCGGATAATTGAATACAACAATATCGTTGCGCTTCACTTCTCCCAATCCTTTCAGCCGTTTATAGCCCCAGCGAGGCCATTCGATGTATGATTTTGTATTGATAACAGGGAAAGTATGTTGAACCAGCGGAAACGACAACGGTGTGTTCGGAATACGGGGTCCATAACTTAATTTATTCACCATCAGATAATCTCCTACTAGAAGCGATTTTTCAAGGGAAGCACTTGGAATTTTATACATCTGGAAAATAAACAGATTGATGATATAGACCGCTACCAACGCAAAAACAATTGCATCAACCCATTCGGCGACTTTCTTCAAGAATTTGTTATTGGGATTTTTCCATGCGCCCCAAGGAATAAACTTAGAGATATAGATATCAAATATAACAGGTATTCCCAATAACAACCAATAATTTCCATCCCAGATAATAAACGCGAGATAGAGGACAGCGACAATGGAAAAGAGGATCCATTGATTTTTTGTTGCTTTTTTCATTATTATTCTATTTGTTAAAAATCCAACATATCATTCATACTCAAAAATCCTTTTTTACCTTTCACAAATTCGGCTGCCATAACAGCGCCTAAAGCAAGTCCCCTGCGATTTTTAGCGCTGTGCCGGATACGTATTTCGTCAACATCCGATTCATAGACGACTTCGTGAATGCCGGGGACTTCGCCTTCTCTTTTCGCTTGAATCAGCAAATCTTCATTCGTTCCTTCCGAGCTTTCTTTCCAGCGTTTTTTCCGGTCGATATTTTCCAGAATATTTCCGGCTAAAGAAATTGCCGTTCCGCTTGGCGAATCCAATTTATGAATGTGATGAACTTCTTCCATTCTGACATCATAAGCCGGAAAATTATTCATTATTTTAGCCAGGCATTTATTGAGGGCAAAAAAGACATTCATTCCGACGCTGTAATTCGACGCATAAAAAAAAGTTTGGTTTCCTTTCGTGCAAAGGTTTTTAATTTCATCCCAATGGTCTAACCACCCTGTAGTTCCAGCTACAACCGGAATATTTCGCTCAAAACATTTCCGGTAATTATTGAAAGCGCTTTGAGGTTGGGAAAACTCGATGGCGACGTCTGCCGAAAGAAATTGAGGCGAATCAAAATCCCCTTGATTGTCAATGTCAATAACAGAAACAATCGTATGTCCCCGTTCCTTGGCGATTTCTTCAATCGTATGTCCCATTTTGCCGTAGCCAATCAATGCTATCTTCATGCAGGATATTAATGAAATTAATTTGCAAATGTACAAAAAATTTTGTTTCAACCTGCTAAAAAAAACATTTAGACCGATAGAAATAAATCCTCCATATTCGTTCAAAGCTAAATAAAAATTGTGCAACTGTTCTTCTTTTGTTGCATTTTCGGCGCCCGACATAAAAAAATCGAACTTGTTGCGAAAAAAATATTTTACCAAATAGGTTTTCCCTATGCGCCATCTTCAAGCGAAAAGATGTATCTTTGCACACTTATTTATCACAGATATGCAACGCTATTTTATCTATTCGGCATATAACGGAACCAATTATTGCGGTTGGCAAAACCAGCCAAACGGGATTTCCGTTCAGCAAAAAATTGAGGAAGCTTTGCATACGCTGTTACGAAAACCTGTGTCGATCACCGGAGCCGGACGAACTGATGCCGGAGTTCATGCCCGCCTGATGGTTGCCCATTTCAATTGGGAGGGCGATCCCATTGATTTGACTTTCCTGATCGAAAAAATGAATTACATGCTGCCAAAAGATATTTCTATCCTGAAAATACTGCCGGTCGCGTCTGAAGCGCACGCCCGTTTCGACGCTTTGTCCAGAACTTACAAGTATTATGTTTGCAAAGAGAAAGACCCTTTTGCCTATCCGTTTCATTATCGAATCCGATCGCTTCCCGATTTTGGAAAGATGAACGAAGCTGCGGCTATTCTTTTTGAATACACTGATTTTACAAGTTTCAGCAAGTTGCATACCGATGTGAAAACAAATAACAGTAAAATCCTGCAAGCCGGATGGACGCAAGAAGAAAATGGTTGGGTTTTTACGATTCAAGCCGACCGGTTCCTGCGAAATATGGTGCGGGCAATTGTAGGAACGTTGCTGGAAGTTGGACAGGGAAAACTTTCGTTAGACGGCTTCCGGCAAGTAATCGAATCAAAAGATAGGGGAAAGGCAGGAGCTTCGGCGCCCGGAAATGCTTTATTCCTGATGAATATCGAATATCCGGATTCTATTTTCGCAGTTAATTAAATAAACAAATATACAATGAAATCGAAGATTATTTTTATAGTTTTTTTATTAAGCTTCGCTGTTCGCGCAGTTCAAGCGCAAACAATCAGAGATTTATTTGCCAAGATGCCTCAATCGGAAATTTTACCGTTAACCGTTTCCGACCGTTTGGATTTAATCGACTTGTATAATGCGGGACAAAAAGCGGTTGTTAAAAACCGATTGGACGATTCCTGTTCGATAGTCCGTATGACAAACGATTACCTGCAAATCCAAACCGGCAAAAATACGACGGAACTGTTCCTGCTTCCGATGGTTAACGATTCTAAAATTATAGGGTTGATTCAAACGGTTTGTGCGCCTGCTTGCGACAGCCGTCTTGAATTTTATACGGCTTCCTGGAAAAAATTAACGACTTCCATGTTTATCACTTTTGCCAATAAATACGATTTTTTGAAAGACGGGATTAACAGGGAAGACGAAACGGTTAAAAATGTGCTGATTCCTCTCGACATTTTTCTGATGCAATTACATTACGACCCGGATAAACAGATGTTGCAGCAATATTATACGACGCCGGATTATTTGAACGGGGAGGATAGAGCGAAAGTAATGCCGTATCTGACCGGAACGCCGAAACAGTTCAAATGGAATCAAATGCGTTTTGAATGATTTGGACTTGCTGCACCCAATCGCGAAAACTCGTTTCCTTTTTATAATCCGGAATATATTCCAGCAGTTTTTCCAGTTTGAAATTGTCCGCTACAATTCCTGCGCCGGCAGAGGAAGCTTCAAATGCGTTACAGGCTTGTTCAATGTGCGTAGGCACCATCATCGCCGGTTTGCCCATATACATCGCTTCGCACACCGATTCAAATCCCGCAGTCGTAGCGTAGGCTTTGCAACCGGCCATATAATCAATAAATAACCGGTCGTTCAAACGGAAAAACGACAAATGGTCGTTAACGACTGTTCTATCTTCCACGCCTTTCCTGTCCCAGAAGAAATTGATATAAACATCGGGATGTTCCGCCTGAAAACGGATTATCTCGTCGGCATAGGTATCGTTTAACATATAACCGTGAAGATAATTTCCATCGCTCACTGCCGCTTCCAGTACATCCTTTCTCAATAGCGGGGGGACTACGACAATCCGGCTTTTAGGAACATCGTCCATCTTTTTTATCGAAAGCGCAAACAGTTTGGAAGCTTTGATGCAAGTGACGCGGGTAAAAAAACGCAGCAATCCGAGCTCCACTTTGTTGGCTTTCGGAAATCGAAATTCGGGATGCAGGAAGATATACTGATGGGCAATACATACATAAGGAACTTTCGGCGGAAACAAGGCGTAGGTTAATCCGGTCAGCATTTCATAAAAATTGACGACAATCTCCGCATTGAAATCCTTAATCTGTTTGCGGATAAAATAAATACTTTTCAAATAAGTGCCGGTTTTGAGAAGATTATAGACAATACTCGGCCAGATATTGGTTTGCTTATTTTTGGATGCAGGAAGAAAATTAGGACTTTCGAAGCGCAGGATCTCCGATTGTATATTTTTCATGAAGAAAGAAGGAAGCTCCCGTCGATTGCTTTTTCCTACTAAAACCGCTACGACATCGTGACCATTTTTTGTTAACAATCCTTGCAAAGCAATTGCCTGTGTCAGATGTCCTCGTCCTTCTCCTTGAACTACAAATAAAAACTTCATCAGCGCTTTTAGTTCTTTTATGAGGCAAATATAAGCCTTTTCCTTAAGAAAATAAAAAAAGATACGGAAAAATTTTATTTATAGAGAGAAAAGTCTTACTTTTGCACTCCTAAACAATCATATCAAATAAAATAAACCCATAAAATAATGGCAAAAAAAACGAAAAAAAACTCCACGCAGGTAGAGGCAAATGTAGGTGAACTGTTTTCGAAATCCGAAAAATTCATTGAAGCATACAAAAATCATATTATAATCGCAGTTGCAGCAGTTATTCTGATTGTAGTAGCTATTCTCGGCATTCGCCAGTATTATTTCCTTCCGAAAGAAAAAGAAGCGCAAGCTGCTATTTTTCCTGGAGAAAATTACTTAGCCGCTCAGCAATGGGATATGGCGTTGAATGGAGATGGGAAGGATTATCTTGGTTTTTTAGGCATCATAGAAGATTATGGTATGACTAAAACAGCCAACCTGGCAAAGGCGTATGCCGGAATCTGTTATTACCATTTGAATAAACCGGAAGACGCCTTGGAATATTTAAAAAAATATAGCCCTAAAGATAAAATCGTTGCGCCGGTCATACAAGGATTAATAGGCGATTGCAATATAGACTTAGGAAAAGTAGAAGAGGGTATTAAGTATTTTAACAAAGCCGCTTCCGAAGCAAACAGCGACGCCTTGAGCCCAATTTACCTGAAAAAAGCCGGAGTTGCTTACGAAAGCGTCTTTGATTATGCTAACGCTAAAAAAGCGTATCAAACAATTAAGGATAAATATCCTAATTCGCAGGAAGCAAATGATATAGATAAATACATCGAACGAGCCGCTTCGCTCATCAAATAATGGCTACCCGATATCAAAGTTTATCCGATTACAATCCGGAGTATGTGCCGGACGCCGGCGCTATGCGTTTTGCAATTATTGTTTCCGAGTGGAATCCGGCGATTACCGAAAAACTGAAAGAAGGCGCTTGTAATACTTTGCTTAAATACGGCGCCAAAAGTAATAATATCCTTGTGGCTTATGTGCCGGGAAGTTTTGAATTGATTTATGCCGCCAAGCGAATCATTGGAAGCGTCAAGCCGGATGCGGTTATTGGAGTAGGATGTATTATTCGCGGCGAAACGCCCCATTTTGATTATGTTTGTTCAGGAGTAACCCAAGGGTTTGCACAATTGAACGCCGAAGGAGACATTCCCTGTATCTTCGGATTCTTGACAACTGAAAATCTGCAACAGGCAATCGACCGTTCCGGCGGAAGATACGGGAATAAAGGCGACGAATATGCTGTGACGGCAATTAAAATGGCGCATTTGACACATACATTCAAATAATTATGAATTTACTTGTCATCCCGCGCTTGACGCGGGATCTCCTACGAAAGGCATTATCAGTTATAAGGGGATTGCGGGTCAAGCCCGCAATGACATAACAATTTAAAATAT
>Ga0123357_10008658_pt1 | contig 12742 bp, 6 predicted proteins | sample TergutEmb28metaG_FD_89873 | JGI IMG/M metagenome (GOLD analysis project Ga0123357, IMG submission 89873) | Embiratermes neotenicus P4 segment gut microbial communities from Petit-Saut dam, French Guiana - Emb289 P4 | ecosystem: Host-associated > Arthropoda: Insects > Digestive system > Gut ... | reverse complement strand
TGCGAAAATCGACTGTTAGCTTCTTCATTGCTGTCTGCTCCTCCGTCCTTTCATCCGCATGGAACAACTCGGTTCCTAATAAACGGACTTTCATGACATTTGGTATTTGAGTATTTTTCGAATATCTGTCCAGAAAATTCAAGTTTCATTAAAATCGGACCAGAATAAGGAGTATTTTACATAATGAGCAACCTTTTTTTTTCCGAATATTTTCGTTTATGAGATAAAGTAGAAAAATATTGTATATCCGGACAAGCTAAAGATAACAATAAGCGCATACGCATTGCATGCTTGATATCTAAGGCTACAAGCAAATATTCAGAATATGTAACCTTCATTGCTTTTCCATTGCAGCTATGGTTGCACGAACGTGCCTCAAAGTTAAATTATACGTACTGTACACTGCCTGTCTTGTTAAAACGTAACAGTGAAGCTATTACAGATTCATTTACATTCTCAACATGTTTTCAAGTTCATTGTAATCTGTCATTAATGACAATCATTTTCGTTACTTTCGGTTCATAATCAGTATCCGTCAGCACTGACTTATCTAGATCAAACCTGCTGCCACTAATCTCGTTACAAAACTCAAGTTTGTTATGCCTCCGATTTATTGTCGGCATCAAGTGACTGCAAAATCATCTTGATATCAGCAAAGATTCATGAGTCTCATACATTTGTGTTAGTTATATACAATTCAATAGGTTTAGACACAACTATATTTTATTATAAACCAATATTTACATATTTATAATTGTCCAAAGAGATGCAACACAAAGTAGTCTATTTATTATTCTGGAAGTTCACTCTACATGTTTCGGGTGTCAACCACACCCATCATCAGGATTACACAAAACTGTAACCGCAGTCTCCGGTACCGGTCATATTTTTTGTGCAGTTACCTCCGTCCAACGTGGCCTATTTGGCCGTGGCCCATTTGGCCACGTTGGACGGAGGTAGCTACAGAAAAATATGGTCAGTACCGGATACTGCGGTTACAGTTTTGTGTAAACCTGATGATGGGTGTGGTTGACACCCGAAACATGTAGAGTGAACTTGCAGAATAGTAATTAGACTGCTTTATGTTGCATTTCGTTGGACAATTATTAATATAGATCAGCGATGTACGGAACCATAAACATAAAATTCAATATTTACATGTAACCCTAGGTTTTTATATCAACAACACCTCTGACTGTGTTCCACATGCACTGCTCCTCCTCAGACTTAGTTGTTACGGACTACCTGCTAGTTACATGACCAATAGAATATTACTTGTCCCTTACTGTGGAGTCCTTTTACAGCTTCTATTGTGATAACTGTATTGTCACAACTGGTTTTGGGGGCCACTCTGTCTCCAAGTTTCTAGTGAAAATTTTTGTGTTATGCTTTCAATTACCTTCTTGATGCGGACAATCAATAAATTTTCCGAGAACTAGAGATACCTTATGTTCTCTCGATAGAGTATGATATTAGTTCTAGTTCCGTGAAAATGACCACACAAAATTCCTTCTCAAATTGCATTTTCTATTAAACGAACCGACCTACCACAGACCTAGCTGTACTTTCCGTTACTAAACTTCATTACAGCATTACATTGTTCCCATATTTTAAAAAATCATTAGATTCTTTTGCTTAATTAGGACTGTAACTTTCATTTTCCTCTCTGGGCAGCATATTGATTCTGTATTACTTCTTCTAAATAAGATACGCTTGAAGGGGAAGTTCTTGTCCTTTTATAGTTACTGTCTCTTTAATCATGCACTGTAAAGTTACCAAGTGTTTTAGGGCACTTAATATTTCACAATTTGTGTGTCAGAAGGAGTGGCCTAAACGTTCTTTTCCTTATCGTTTACAATGTACAAAAATTCCGCCCTTCCTTTTTGGACAATGTCGGCCCTGTGTGTCAACTCGAAACCTCAGCGATCTCGCGTGTAACGTCCGCAATCCACGCCGCAGCTCTCTCCAGCTATAGGCACATTCGCTGAGCAATGTCATCTCGAGGCGTAATTATGTATTGGGGAAAAAATCAAGTACTTTTATCAATTTAAAGCATCAATCGTGCTCATAATACAAATACAAATGTAAACTCAACACATATCTTTCTCATACACTATGTTCAGTTGTCTGCATGCAAGACTTTAAATTTTCTACGTCACAAACCTCTGCAGGTAGCCTAAATGTAGATAGTCTTCAAAAAATATGCGTGCGGTAGAAAAAATCTTACTTATTACTTGACTCCTAATATAAGTTGTTTCTTCTTCTTTTTCTTCTTCTTCTTCTTCTTCATCTTCTTCTCCTTCTTCTTCTTCTTCTTCTTCTCCTTCTGCTTCTCATTATTATTATTATTATTATTATTATTATTATTATTATCATTATTAGGATGTCTCTTGTCATGGGTCTTTTCTTCTTGGTACTTCTCTAGAACCAGCGGTGATCCCCACCGCTTCAGGCTTCAAGCAGAACTTTCCGTATTCTGTGTGATGTTCCAAGTATAGCTGTCTTTATTATTATTATTATTATTATTATTTTATTATCACCATCATCAGCATAATCATCATTATCATCCTTGTTATCACCTTCATGCAGAGTATTTACAGTTATATACCTGAAACAAACCATTTTCTAGGGCATGTAGTATTGCAGCTGCTCTTTACTTACAAACTGTGCTACATGTTACTTCGCCCGTGAAATATGCTTTGTACTTTTACATTAGCACTTTCCGTAGTATGCGTGCAGTGCCCAATATGGCTGATATTTGCAGTTCCTTAATTTCGTGCTTTCCTGATATGTTGTTCAGGAATTGTCTGAGTGCTTTTGAAATGGTTCCAGTCGTTATTATTATTATTATTATTATTATTATTATTACGACAGCAGTTTGTTTTTATATCAGTAGCATTTATGTTAATATTGTACTTGTTGTCGTTTTACGCTGTACATCACACATAGCACTTTCGTTTCTTTTCAACTTTGATATTTTACTGAAATAACTACAGTATTTTTTTCTTTATTTCATACCTTGGTCCTGCTTTGTTTGTCTTGATTGTGTTTGCTGGTCGTCTCCTTGCACATGGAATGTATTTGTAATTGGCCATTAGGCTGCTGAGTCAGCACGTACACGAATACAAAACTGAACTGAATTCAGTTATTATTGCTATTATTTTGTTATTGCTTTGTATAATTTCTCGTCCTTATAGACAGCGTACTGATGGCGTAACTTGACTTCTTCAAACCAGAGTTTGAACATGCTTCTGGTGAACGCAGCAGTACTATTGGCTCCAACTAACACTTTTAGACGGCACAAAGGAATTTATCATGGCTCTGCTAGAAAAATATTTGCTATAAATTCAATAATATTACGTTCATTTATCAGAAAGCTTAAATATTTGGGCACAATGCAACTTCTCGATGCCTTTTAAATTCGTAATTAAAATAAAGACGCGAATTTCACATCCTTCTTCCAGAAACAGCCGAAACATTTGTTGGTATTCGGGGCATATGTATCGTTTTTACGTTCATTTGTTCCTCCGTTTATTGTCCAACTACCAGACTGGAACTCTTATTAAATGCAGTTTGTCAATCTTTCAATGTCTGTGGAAAAATTTCTTTAATTTAAGTAACAAATGGCATTAACTGTTTTGTTCTCTTATCGTGTGTTTTTATTTGCGTACGTCCTGACTCTGTACATACGTCCAATTTCCTACTAAACTGACTCAGCACCAAAATAACCCATCATCATCATCATCATCATCATCATCATCGTCGTCGTCGTCGAGTCGTTATAATCATTATTATTATCATCATCATCATCATGTTAAGTCTGGTATCCACCAGATGCCACTACTCAACATAAGGGCGGAAACGCTACGAGGCATCCTGGCTGATCTCAGCATAACTGCTCTTACAAAGATGGCAACATTATTCAACTTCTTTCTACAGTTTTTCTGATATTTCTATTAGTTAACCTGCATTTAAATTGATGTGTCCTGATTGTAACGTCTTAATTTCTTCTGGGAATGAAAATAAGCTCCAAAAAAATCTAATTCATCTTCTCGTATCTTTAAAAAGAAAATTCTCCTCTGATGACAACTAAATTTTATACAAAACGTTCGATGTTTACGATTGGTCTTCCCCGTGCAATGCAACCTCTGTACGTTGTGGCACAAGCAGCTGATACAGATGTTCAGATTGGGTGAATTAGAAAGCCGAATTTTCCATTTGTTTTTCCCGTGAATCAAATTTTACAGACGCGTCGATATACGTCTAATTACTTACACGACAAGTTTGTCTTTTGCCATAAAACAGTTACAGCAACCATAAAGTCTTATAAAATTCAATGGCTTGAACCTTCTAATAATAACATCAATACACAAAGAAAGCAATTTGAAAATGTGGTTATTTAGTTATAAAAATGGATAACAAGTCCATACAACTTGAGATTGAAGGAAACCCTATTTCCTATCCTTGTGAAGTAGCTGAGGATTTTGATCAATGCATTAAAACTGTCTCCAATAATCTTTGCCTGCGCTATTTTCCTGCTTCTTCTTGGGACTCACAATCCTTGCCCTTATATCCTGTCTCTGATTGGGACATTCATTAAACCATTTACCATCTACGAACCTCAAAAGCTTTGTGACTTGAATTTCCTGGCTTTACCGTATAGAATGGTTCGGATATTTTTAGAACTGTCTTTAATTTCAATTTTAACCTTAATTTACGTTCGGCAGCCTCACTACTATTTGAAAAAGAATTGCCGTTTTTCCTGTTTTCAAAACACAACGTCATGCCTTACTTACTTACTTACTTACTCCATGGGGCAGAGTCCTTCTTGAGAAGCTAACTGGTTCGGCAGCTAGTCAAGAAATTCCCCGCACTTTATGGAACCCGAAGGTTCATCACCGTATTCACAAGTGCCCGCCACCTGTCCTTATCCTGAGCCAACTCCATCCAGTCTCCACCCCTCCCACTTCCCAAAGATCTATCTTAATATTATCCTCCCATCTACGTCTAGGTCTCCCCAATGACCTCTTTCCTCAACGTCATGCCTTAGCAATTAGAAGTGTATTTGTATTCTAAAGCATTTATCCAGAGTGTGTTAATTTTTTATTCAAGGTCATATTTTCACTATATGAAGAAATGCCATAGCTGTGAGCATGGCCTTATCTAATCAATTTCCACTATATCCAGTCTTCTAATATACTTTCAAATTTTGGTCACGTTGTACATTCTCATTGCGAATTGTATGCTATTTATTTTGTTTCAATGAAACCTTTCTTTTTCAACACGCACTGCCCTTTCGCATACTTAATAAGTATGGACAATGTGTTGTTTATATTAGTTAAGTAGTTCTTCTTCTTCTTCCATTGGCACTACAGCCCACTGTGGGCCTTGGCCTGTCGAAAAATGTTCTTCCATTTTTTCCTATCTGCCACCAACTCTCTCCATCTTCTCACTCCCAGCACTTGAAGATCACTTCTACTTCTTCTTTCCATCTTTCCCTGGGTCTTCTCCTTCTTCTCGTCCCTTCCAGTTCTTGGATGAAGATCTTTTTGGACATCCTATCCTCCTCCATTCTCTTTAAGTGACCTAACCAGCTTATCCTTTGCCATTTTACTATATTTTCTCCTTTGTTCATCACTTCTAGTTCTCGATTCGTCCGACTTTTCTATTCCCCGTTTCCATACTTAGTACCACATATTCTCCTAAATATTTTCCTTCCAAAAATTAGCAGAATTTTTTCTTCTTTCTTCGTCAAATAGTTACGTAGTTAACTGACAAAAACAAAATCACTAGTCTCTACTGTGGAGCTCTTTCTTCGCCTTATACCGCGCTGTTACCATAAGAATCAGTTTTGGCACAACCCTTTTTCAACATTCGTATAATGACCTGCACAATGTAGTACGGGTTTCGAATTCTCTACATTCAGATAATGGCATAAAAACTTTTCCGGGGAAGGAAGTCTCTCTTTGACAGTTTCCGGCTTCAGTCGAATATCAATTCTGTTCGTGGTTGCTGTACCACTAACTTCATAAGGCTTAACATTAACAAGACCAGAGTTATTTAATTATCGGGAGAAACTAAGTTTCTCGGTTTTGAGTACAGCCTGTGTGAATATCGCGTTATACGACCTGATACCATCAAAGATCTGGTAGCACTTTACTGATTTCAAGCTTCCATTCCATCATAATGTTGATTACAGTACATTTTCTGAAGCAATCAGGTTTTGGAGTTTAATTCGGGGCGCGATATTTTCCCCTTTTTCTCTGGAAGGCCTTCTGATGCTGTATTGTACCGTAATTTGAAACAAATATGAATATGCCTGTACTGCGTGGAATTCAATACGTCTATTTCTACTGAAACCAACAAAACTGAGCGCGTCCAGTGGAATTTACGTTCGTTTTCTCACCGTCGTTTGTGCCGTCATTTGTAATATAACTGCCCTAACGTTTTAGTTCACCCGAAATTGCACATGTTATGCGTAAGGAGGAGCCACTTAGACATGTGGGCTTAAATTCTGTCATCCCCTTGTGACGCTACAGACGTTCGTACCCTGACTCCCAAACACAGACATTTAATTTTGCACGATGTTGGTCAGAACATTGCAACAGTTTTTTACTAGATGTTCATCAATTGCTGATTCCGTCTGCAGAGATATTTGTATATTGATGGAAAATCAGTTTTTTTTTAATTATGTGTCTACCACATATGCTAATTATAAGCCATTACAATCTTGTTGTGTTCGTATTACTGTTATTAAGTTGTTCTTGTTGTTCTTTCTTGTAACAGGCGTTTTCTTCCTGGTTCGTCTTCTCTGCAACCAATGGTGATTCTCCCCACTCAGGCTTCACTGTTCATACAGCAGCAGTTTCCTTATTATATGTGATATTCCTAGTACACCTGTGTTTGGTAGTGAGTCTGTTGAATGTTTTCCTGGTTGGATACACAATTTTCATTAAGAATTTTGTTACTATTCCGGTGGCTCTAATTATTACCCGGTATTAATCACACATTTCATATTCTAAACTCGTTGTATCTGTTTACGTAAACTATTATTTATTTTTAGTTGCTTTTTGAGTCAGCAATAACACTTAACTGACTTTGTTTCAGTTACGTTTTTGTTGTGTAACTGTGCTGTACCTGCTTACACGTAGCACCGTCAACTATTCGTGCTATCTTTACAATTGGCCATGAGATGCTAACCCATTACTGCAATGAAATGAACTCAACTGAATTAACTGCTAATATATTGAATAGAAAAATATATTCTTTAACCACCTTTTAATTTAACAGTTCTATTGTTATTCCGTTGCCTGGTGTGATTGATTTTCATAAGCTGCTTTCTATAAATTTTCGTTTACGGGTTGTTATTTAATGTATTTTCTTTTATTGGCCGTGCTGTTTAACCTTTTAAAGCCTACTGGTTTCGTGCACCGACAGATCTAACACTTATGAATTATATATTCTGCCCATACTCTATTTGTTGTGTATTTATCTCAGAACAAACAGCGACTTGTGCCACTTACATCATAAACTGATGGGTTTTTATAACCGAGATGAAAAGTGTTTACAACGCGGTACGGACTGGGGCTTTAAATAAAGCAGTCTGCGCTTCGTCTTTAAAGGTATTCTGCGTTTTTGCTTTTTCTGTGAACTCACTAACAAAATTAATCGTTATCATCATCATCATTATTATATTGTTGTTGTTTTGGGTTGAAATTTTCAACCCTTCTATCCAAACTGCAGTAGCTGTATGAAATTTTGTCACATGTGCCTTTAACGGTAAGTTTGCTCACTCAACATTCTTGACATACGCAATTTACGGAACATCTAACGGGTCAATCAGGAACCAATCTATCTTTAGTGTCAAGCTTTGAGTCAAGGTTAGCCCCTCAGCGAGATATTTCTGCAGTTAACGCAGTCTGCAGATACTGTTACTTCAGCCGCTACATGTATTTCGTTATCTGACATAATTCTGTCTACCAGTAATTAATCACTCACTGTATTAATTACTTCCTGTTTGTCCAGGCGCTTCGCTTTATTTCTTGCTTCTGTGATCTTGTCACCTGTCACTTCTTTTGTCTTTCTCTTTGTATCGTATTCGATTTAAAGCTTTTCTTATATTTGGTCCTTTTCAAGTGCCTGACTGTGACTGGCTGTATTGTTACCAAAGATCTTAAACTAATTTAACCAAAATTATTTAATATTTGTCATTTTATGCGTTATACCCAACCGCTTCTTTCAGCAACTTATTCTTTTTAATAATCCAGAAGATGACAGCAGCAAGTTTCTTGGAAGCGTAGATAACAAATTACCAGTCAGCAACGTGTCATATCCAATAAGACTCGAATCCTAAAAATCAATGACTGATTGTCACGGTCGAGTAGCATGAGCCTCAATTTTGTTACAGTTCCGAAGAAACAAAATTTAAATCTCGGTTCGGCGACGTGTCGGCTACCTTAACCAAGGGTTGTGTAGTTTGATAGAACAGTGCCCTTAAACGGGTAGCGGCCATCCTTCAACATAGTTTCCAATTCCCTCGTCCGTGTTTCAGATGAAAGGAGCTTCAATTCACTCGTATACGTATATATATATATATATATATATATATATATTTGCGTAAGAAGGAGTAAGTCGCTCCAAATTAAAAACATATTGAAAATGATGTTTACTGAAATTTGCGTACAAATTTACGTATCATTAAACCCTTCACTTCGTATGATAATTGCACCTAACATCTTATTTTCTTGGTAGAACTCCTGCTACCAGTTTCCTTAATGATATGGAGAACTTAAAATCACTGACTCTGTCAAATATTCCATAATATTCATTGAACTGGTGGAAGATTTATTCTAAAAATTTATCACCACTGTTGACTTATCGCAGCATAAGCCCAAGATTCAGGAAATTTTTCTTAGGTTTCTCTTTCTGTGAGGACATGCATATTTCCCTACTGAGCAGTAATTTTTAATATTCATTTCTGTCAAAAGAAGACATTACAATTGGAGGGGGGAGGGGGGGGGATATAGGTGGAGAAGAGTGAGCAGAACTTAGGAGAAAAGAACGAAAAGAAAAATTTCATAATCTTTACGCCACTTCAATATTAATATTGTCCAGAAAATCAAATCCTCTTTCTCGATTCTGTCACTGGAGACACTTGAACGCGTGTTCTTAGAAGCATATGAACCAATGATAAGAGCGACTGGTGGTGCAGAAGAATGAATGCTTTATATCGCCGTCGGTGTCACAAGGACGTGAATTTTATAGGGAGTACTGATAAAAGGGACCATAGTGTAGGATGACCGACTGTTGTTGCTGGGGGCCTGCGAGACTTATATTTGTTTGTTGGTAGCAGAACTGAAAGGAAAATGTAATTGAGCGTCTATAGGAGAGACAGTGACAAGTTGGAAAATTAGAAAACGGACAGAAATAATCAGCACTGAACTTTCGTTGCATCTGCGCGCCTTTATCGAAGTATTCTTCCTTTCGTTTCGTGATTCCAGATGGTCATGTTCGATCACTCAGTCTTTGTGACATGGGCTTCTCAACTACCACCGTTCACCAGAAGGCAGTACTCAACTCCTTGCCAACGTAAATTTCAGAAAGGCCACGCCAGCAGCTTCAATTTTATCTTATGTGCAGATATATGAAATTGAACTGGAGGATGAAACTGACACAACAAAAAACCGTGGCCAATGATTGATTTCATTCTTACTAATCCTTACGCATCCTTCCGGCCGTGAATACGCTGTACTTCAAATATTACAATTTATTATTTAAGAAGACCACTTCCTTCAGTTTATTTGACTTATCCTTCTGCTGCTTTTATGAATTCGGTTCTTTGGCCTATTCAGTTTTAACTTCTAAAATAATACATCTTACAGAAAACTGTAACGAGCCAATTGAATAACAAATCTGCACATCGCAATGTTTCTATGTGTGGACAGATTCTACCTTGGGCGAGCGGCCTGTAATGGGCACATTGTCCATTCTCGGGTGACGGATGACTGAGCAATAATGGAATGATTAATACCGGAATGAGCAATAGCAACAAGTAACGATTTCTCATATAAACTCCCGTTCAATGGCACTATAACACAAATCTCACCTTTGATTCGAACCTCAGCCCCCTCAGTATGAAGCCGGCCGCTAACCTTCTTAACCGCACGGTCACAAGTCCTATACTTACACACGTCAAAACAAATACAGAAAGAACCACGACGTACACTCATGATTCAAAATGGATCCAAATCATGGCAAGTGTTCCAGCAGTCGAAGATTGTACGTACACTGATACTCGACCTCACGGCGAAGGTATACGTCGATTAAACAAATATGCAAGGCAAGTAAATAAAATCTAATGGCAGGGATGGGGCATGTTGCATACATGGAGACATGAGAAGTTAATGTAAAATATTAGTCGGAAAGCCTGAAGTGGAGGGACTGTTTGTGTGATAGAAGAGTAGAACAGAGCACGAGAGGATACGCACCAAACTGTGTGATAAAAACGTGATGTGACAATGTGGACTTTATATACAATTCGCTAAGAACAAGACACAGAGTAAAGGGCTTTCAGGTCACAAAAAAAGATAGGGGAAAATCTTTATACTTCAGAAACTGTTAGCTTCTGAGAATAAATTCTAGTCAATGGAGCTACTCAATTTCATGTATCGTTTAGGTTAAACGAATGTGACCGACCAGCTGAGTAGCTTCCCGACAGGGACTGCGGTCCATGGACTCAGAAAGTAGAGCTACAAAAGAGGAGAAACTTAGTTCTAAATTTGAAAGCAATATTTTTATCAGTATAAATATTGTTAATTACAGATTTCATCCCTTGGTTAGCTGAAACGAAATTAGTCACTTTAATTGCAAAAAAAACGTAACCTATGCCTTCCCATGAGAATGTAATTGTTCCTTAAGACCTTTAAATTTTGCTTCATCAAATAATATGATTAAATCAACGTTATTAACTTCACTAAACTCATCACCATCCTTCATCACGACCGTCTTACATACTTTTCTATGCTCCTAGTTGTGTTACTGTCAGTATCTATACAGTTCAACATAATACCACAAGCTGAGACTTCGTGATAACAGTAATGGAATTCGGGTTTTATGAGACGGAGTATTTCTACCAGCAACTCTTGTTTCGAAGATCGGTCCGTAGCCTTTCTTGCAGTATAAATATAAATAAGAGTCTATAAACATAATTATAGCTGACACGTCTATGCGTAATTCAGTGCAACATACAATTAATGAACATTAAATTTCAATCATAGTCAATAAACCCCTCACCCTTTTTAGGCCTAATTTACCTTCAAATCTGATAAACATCTAAATAACGTATACAAATACTGCTCCCACATCACCAAGAACACAGTGTTCTTTCGAAAGACAAACACAGTAATGTTGTGTTATACAATAACCGTTATTGATTATGAGAAACACACGAACACAAACATACCGCGAGGGAGAAAGTAGCGTTTACTGATATTAGGGAACGTTCTGAGGTGTGTCATGCCCGTTGTGTGTGAAAGACTAATAGTGAGGTAAATTCAGTCAGAAAACACAACTATAATTGTATGCTAGATGATGGTATTTATTAGCAAAGTAAATAGCTAAATGTTTCGGCCAGTAGCGGTCATCTTCAGGTTATTACAATTTTGCTAAAAGAGTGTCTCGTGTATATATATATATATATATATATGACATTCTTTGAGCAAAACTGTAATAACCTGAAGATGGCCGCTGTAGGCCGAAACATGTAGTTATTTACTTTCCTAATAAATACCATCATCTAGCATACAATTATAGTTGTGTTTTCTGACTGAATTTACCTCACTATTAGGGAACGTGGTTCATACATATGGCACTGGCCTTGAAATGGTTATTATTATGAACAGTGAAAGAGGGAAAAACTGAAATTATTTCCGAATTTAAGAATTTAGCAACTTTGCAGGTGCTGCACAGGTAAAGGGACATTGACTTTCATTTCCGGGTCGGCATAAGCAAAAAACGCGGAATGTTCTTTGAAGGCCTGTGATCTGTACAGAGCAGGACTCTTATCGACCGACTTGTCTTTCGAACAGTCCATGCCAGTATTTTTTTTTATTACCCACAAACTATAAAACTGAGGTAAAATGTCGACTTATCAAACGAAACGAAATATAAGAACGAATAAAGAAAGCACACAGCTGAAAGTCATGTAGATAATATTTACAAGTGCAGTTCGTACCTAAAAGAAAATTAGGATCAGTCTATTGTAAAAGACAAAAACGTGCGAAATTTTAGATTTCCAGAGCGGTGAAGTTGAGCATAACCGTCTTCCGAGATAAGACGCTGTGCAGATTCGTAAATACTTACCGATATTTCGGGGAAGTTTGGTAACTCCTTTTGCAGGGTATCTCAAGAAGAGTTACTACTTTGGGGATTAGGTTAGTCAGCTCTTCCAAACGGTTAAAACCCATTCAACAATTTACATGACGGATCTTTCAACAACATTCGAGCTACACTGCTGAGCGAATTGACTGTAGTTTATTCTGAGAAACAAAGGAAGCACGTGTATGCGGTACTTGGACAAAATGAATAGCTTTCTGATGTTAAAGCAAATGTTACGTAGTAGCCGCCGTGCTTTTAATGACATATCAACACCAACACCAACCCCCCCCCCCCCTCTTTTCCCACCCCCAAAACAAAATTGATCAAACCCTAAACCTTCCGAAGTTTATTAACTGTAATTTATGGA
>Ga0123357_10008656_pt1 | contig 12745 bp, 8 predicted proteins | sample TergutEmb28metaG_FD_89873 | JGI IMG/M metagenome (GOLD analysis project Ga0123357, IMG submission 89873) | Embiratermes neotenicus P4 segment gut microbial communities from Petit-Saut dam, French Guiana - Emb289 P4 | ecosystem: Host-associated > Arthropoda: Insects > Digestive system > Gut ... | reverse complement strand
TTATCTATTATTTTTTTTATTTGTGTATAGACTTGTTTAAATTCTTTTGTTTCATAATTAGACGGCGCAACATTCCAATTAAAATCGTTTTGATAAAAAATATCCTGAATATCGGCATAAGGCGCAAATGCAATTTTTTCGTTGTCGTAACAGCCCAAAAACGGCGGCGGCAAAATCGCATCGAAAGTCCGCGCTTTGCCGATAGTCAGCACAAGTTGCGTGAGCATTACAAGAACGTCGGTAGGTTTTTGCTTGGCTTCCGCCCAAAGAAGATATTCATTTTCAACAAGGGGGCATGCCCCCTTGTCTTTTACGGCAAAGTCAATATCTTTAATAATTTCGGTACAATCATATTTGCCGAAAAAATCGTGCGCAACTTTATTTTTTAATGCTTCTTCGCGAATATTGGGATATTTCATACTTTGTTAATTTATAACGATAAACTATCTATAAAATTTTTAAACAAAAATATTCTTTGAGATTTCTCTTTATCAAACAATAAATGCTTAAAATCTTGTGATTTCAATTCCAAATTCGTGGTTGCAGTCACTCGCAGCAATTTATCTTTCAGTTCAGGGAAATTTTTTATATTGCATTTTTCCGACAAATAATTATAATCAGGCGGCGTTTGTCCTAAAAGAAACATTACATCGTAGAAATCCCTCCCTTTTTGACGGGAAAGCAAAGCTGAAATTTTCATTGCACAAAGTACCGAATCCGGCGGAACAGGAAAAGGAAAGAAAAATCCCATTCGCCTGATATTTGTCATAACAGGCTTATAATAAAACCCTTGATCTTGACTTTCAACCTTTATTAAAAAACGTTCTTCTTTGTAAGCCGACAATTCCAAGTCGAACAATAATTCAGGAAAATAGATATTTCGACGAAAAGCTTTTAACTTTTCATCTTGCTTATCACGCGTTTCAATACGAAAGCCTGAACGTTGCAAAAAAATAAGAATCTCATCGGTCATTTGTAAAAATTCTTCCATGTAAAAATTTTTGCAATCAAAATCCAAATCTTCGGAAAAACGGTCAATCCCCTTTACCAAACGCAAATTTGTGCCGCCAATAAACGTGATTTTCTTTATGTATTCCGAAGCTGAAAGAAAATCCAAAATAAGCAGTTGTACGTATTCTTTGAACATATATTTCCGTATAGCGGCATCTTCTTGTAATTCAGAAGGAAAATAATTATTTATTTGTTGCAAATCAATCATATATCATATAAATTCGTAAGAATCTCAACTCTTTTTGTCAATTTTTTATTATTAAATTTATCCAAATATAAAGATAATTTACCAACATCCAATTCATTACATACAAAATCTTCGTCAAAGCGTAAATTTGCGATTTCACTTTCGGTATTGTAAAACGGATACAGATAAAGCAAATCGAGTATTGCTTTTTCAGGTTGCGCAATATGAATGCTATGGTTATTCAACGGTAAAATGTTGTATCCGAATATTAATTTCGGTTTCATTTTCATGTAGGAAAAAGAACCGAAAGGATTTTCAAAATCAGCGGTTTTAAGCGCTGAAACGGCTGTGATTTGCGTAACAGCTTCAGGGATAATGCCATAAAATGCAAGCGCTGTATGTAAACTGATGTAAGACGGTCTGTAGATATAATTGGATACAAAAAATCCGTAATTGGGTTGTGATTTGTATTCAGGGAAAGCATAAAAGCCCTGCCGCAACTTCACAAGTAACCCTTTCCGCTGCCAACGCGTGAGGTTGTTGCGATCGAAACCGGGGAATGTCGCATCAACCTGATGCACCGAAATGCAACCCAATTCAACAAATCGATTTCTAAAGTCCAAATAGTTCATTTCGTTTCTATTTCTCTACAAAAATACGGAATTATAGAAATAAAAACACTAAGAATCCCGATTTATTTTTTATCCTGCGGATTAAATACTTCCAGCGATACGCTGTTTCTTATAATTTCTCTGATTTCCCGCAATGATTGAACAACCCCCAGCCCTTTTGCCTGCATCATCACATTGCCGAGAGCAGTTGCTTCCGACGGACCTGCTACTACGGGTATTCCGATAGCGTCGGCAGTCATTTGATTTAATAAACCGTTTTTTGAACCACCGCCAATAACATGTAATTTTTCTATCTTGAACGGAGCCTGTTTTTGCAAGTCGCTCAAAACGTTTTTATATTTCAACGCCAGGCTATCGAAGATGCAACGGATAAATTCCGCAGGATTGGCAGGGATTTTTTGATTGGTTTGTGCGCAATAGCCGGCAATAGCGCGAGTCATGCTTTCGGGATTGGCGAACGAAGGGTGATCCGGATCTATCACGGACTGGAAACTCTCGACAGAGCTCGATAAAGCAACAATTTCGGGATAGGTATACGCTATCCCTTCCGATTCCCATTCTTTGCGGCATTGCTCCAGCAACCACATACCGGTAATGTTTTTCAAGAAACGGGTAGTACCTTCCACGCCGCCTTCATTGGTGAAATTTAATTGAAAAGTTTCGTCCGTAATAATCGGTTCCGGAACTTCAATGCCCATTAGCGACCAGGTACCGGAACTGAGATAGGCGAAGTTTTCGTTTTCAGCCGGAACGGCAGCTACGGCAGAAGCCGTATCGTGCCCAGCAACGGCAATTACCGGAACCGATGGCAGTCCGCATTCTTTCGCAATGCTTTCCGAAAGATTGCCGATCATCGTGCCGGGCATAACGATCGGTTGCATAATTGCAGGATTTATTTCCATCGTTTCAAGCAATTCCCGTTCAATGCTTTTTGTCGTTGGATTCAACAATTGCGAAGTAGAAGCAATGGTATATTCACATATTTTCTTTCCCGTCAGTAAATAAGACAGAGCATCGGGCATAAACAGGATATCTTTGGCCGCTTTCAGAGGCGAATAGTTTTCACATTTCGCGGCATATAACTGGTAAAGACTGTTGAAATTCATTATCTGGATACCTGTCCGGTCATAGACTGTTTTTTTCGGGACGAGTTTGAAATATTCTTCCGGTTTGCCGTTGGTATAAGGGTCGCGGTACGAACGCGGCAGCCCCAACAGGCTACCATCCTCGCCCAAATAGACAAAATCCACGCCCCAAGTGTCGATTCCGATGGAGTCGATACGGATGTTTTGCGAAGCGGCAACAGACAGTCCTTCTTTCAGCGCTTCGTACAAAGCGAATATATCCCAATAATACTTATCGCCGACACGAATGATTTTGTTAGGGAACCGGGTTAATTCCTTCAGTTCAACTTTATTCTCCTGCAGGATGCCTAAAATGGAGCGTCCATTAGTGGCGCCCAGGTCGAATGCGAAAAAATGGTAAGTTTTCATGATACAAAAAATTTAATATTTCACCATCACCCTTCCCCCAGCCGTATGCGACACAAACTCCGGCGCATACAGGCATTGTATCGTAGCAATTCCGTTTGAATAATCACCACCTGCATTCGCATACAAAGGATATTCAAAAACATACGTTCCTTTGGGCAGATTGTAAAAGTAGAAATTCATTGAAGCATCACGAATCGTTTGATAATAGATGGCTTGCTGCGCCCAGCGGATTCCCGACAATGTTTCTGCCGGTTCAAGACAGGAAGCGCGCAGGTCTTTCAACAGCACGTATTCGTAATCGCGGTCGGCGCGTACCACCAAACGCACAATCACTTTGTCGCCGACTTTCACCGGTTGATTTTCCGTAACGGGAAGCAAGGTTTTTCCCGAATCCGTCACTTTTTCAACAAAAAGGGATTTTTCGACATTCAAACCGGTTTTTGCCGCTGCGATTTTATCCAAATCTTCAAAATATTGACCATAGACAGCTCCCCAGCCGGGGCCTGTTCCTCCTTTGGAGATTTTAATGCTGTTCATATCCGGCGTAATATCTTTGGCATCGAACACGGTTTTGAAATAGCCGGTTCCGGCTTCGCCTTTATGAGTGTCGATGGTTTGATTTCCGATTTGAATCGATGTCTTACCTTCGCTTTCCAACCAGTTGCTGCCGGTTTGCAGGAGTGTGTTCACTGCAAATACGGTGGCAGGGACGCTTTCCCATTGTTGCGTTTGTTTCTGACGCAGCAGCCAGAGTTTCATTTCGTCCATTTCTTCCGGCTTGCTTCCGGTTTCGTAAAACGCTTGCATCATAAAAGTATGAACGCAGGTAGCGCTTTGGAATAAAAATACTTGCGCCTGATTATTCGCCCAGAACATTCCTTCGTCGGGCTGATGCGTGGCGTGCTCACGAAGCGATTTTATAATGGCAAGCGCGGTTTTTGCATTTCCGTTTCTTTGTAAAACCAAAGCGGCTATGGCTCTATCATACAGGCTGGTCGATTTCGCCCAGCAGTTGTTTGTCAGCTCCAGATAGAACCGGAAAGCTTCATTGGTTTCTTTCAATGGAATATCCTTATACATAGAGCGAACAAGTAAATATTCCAGCTCGTAGGTAGAAACCGTTTCCGGTTTTTTATCCGGATTGGATTTTTTGTAATCGTCGTAATGACGCTTGAATTGCTTATCAATAAAATCCACCGCCTTTGCCTGCATATCTTTGGTTGCGTCCGTATAATTTTCAACATGGAGGCGCGACAATTCGCCCATTCCGTAAAGTATCCACTGTGTGATGGATACTCCGGCAGGCATTCCTTTGAACCAAGTCCAGCCGCCTTCTTCCGTCTGGAGCGACCGGAGTTTTTCAATTGCCTGATTGTTCAGGTAATCGTTGCGATTCATATCAAATAAAAGACTTAACCGTTGCCGCTGTTCCGTTTCGTCCTGCGCTTCCATCACCCATGGCGTTTCTTCCAAAAGAACGGCTTTTAATTCCTGATTTTTCTCTAACTGCGAAAGCAGCGTTTCTTTTGTTCCGCCCTGTTTCGTCCAGGTGTCGATGATTGATTTGATTTTCGGCGTACTGTTGGCAACATGCACCGCCCATGCGTTGGAAAAATAGGCGGCAAACCACGACAGGACATTGTCTGATTCGGGCGTAGTCATTGTCGGCAACGCCTGAACGGCATACCAGATCGGATTGCTCGCAAATTCCAGCGTCAAACGATAGTTCTCTTTTGTCGGCGAATTGGTTTTGTCCATTGCATGGAAAGTGAAAGTTCTGGTCTGACCGCTCCGAATGGCCAGCGGCAGACCTTCCGTGACCAGCATCCGGTTGGGCAGAATGGGAATCAGATGCTGCTCGCCGTCGCTAAACTCTGCCGAACGGGCAACGATTTTCAAAGCAGTCAGGTCGATGCCCGAAGGCACATTGAAAGTCCACGAAACGGTAGCGGTTTTTCCCTGTTCAACATGGAACGGTTGAGCGCTGTCAGTGATTGCAATATTCGTTTGGTTGGTTGCAGGATCGAAACATTCGATTTGCACGGTTCCGTCGATTGCTTTTTCCGACAAGTTGGAAATTTTCGATGAAAGCGTCACTTTATCGCCTTCCCGAAGGAAACGGGGAATATTGGGACTGACCATCAGTTGCTTTTGACTGATCATGCTTTCGATGATTTGTCCGAATTTCATATCTTTGGTATGCGCCAATCCCATCAGTTTCCAGGTAGTGTTGCTTTCGGGAACGGTGAAGGAAATCAACGATTCTCCCGCTTCATTGGTTGTTAACTGCGGATAGAAGAATGCGGTTTCGCTGAAATTCCGGCGGATTTGGATTTCGGGTTGAGGAAGCGTTTCTTCGGCTATGTTATTATTCGTATCAGGGGAAGCGAGTGCTTCCATTGATTTGAGATCAACGGAAGTCACCTCAGCGACTGAATAATCGGCGTCTTCTATCACTTTATTAGCTTCAGCAGCTCCTACTTGAACAGATCGCATCATACTGGGCGCTCTTCCGGCAAGCGCACGGCTGTAAATATTCCACCCGAACCAATTCAGTTGATCAAAAGCAAATACAGGAAGTGTCGAATTATCGGTCACATTTCCCGCAAAAGAAGAATAGGTGCGATCAAATTCTTTGCCGTTATTGAGAGAAGGCGCCGATAAATAACTAATCGGAATCGGATGAAAGCTCCATGAATGATTTTGAATTTTATCTAAGGAAGCATCATACATCACCGCCATTAATTCGGCTAAAGCAGGATTTTTTTCAGCATCTTTCACGGATATTTTCCATTCTTCTTTTTGTCCGGGAAGCAACCGGTCGCGAAATACTTCCATTTTCAACGACAGGTTTTTATCCGGCTGTTTTTTGTAAACGGCAACTTGCTTTGTAAAAACCTGATTGTCTTTGATAAAGGTAAAGCAAACCGTCATGCCGTCGCCATAATCTTCAAGGAAAGGAATCGTCAGTTTTTTGTTTTCGTTATTCAGCATGAAACGGGAGACTGCCGCACGTTTTCCATCTTGTTTAAAAATCTCATAAAGCACATATCCATTTTTTGCCGACGATCCATAAATAATTTCAGCGTTTTCACCTACGGAGCAAGTCGTTTTGGGCGTCATCAACCATTGGTAAACCGGAACAGGTGGGCGCTTATCGGTTTTGGAAGCCAATGTAAAATCGATTTGTATTTCTTTTACGTCTTTGGCAGTCGCTATTAAGCGATAACGACCAAAGGATAATGATTTAATCAATGTCGGATTCATTTCTTTTCCCGCTTCAAAGTCGCCGCTTGCTACTTTTTTATCTTGTATCCAATCTTCAGCAGGAGCATCGAATTTCGCCGGACTTTTGGATTTCAATGAATACAGTTCATAGCTTCCTTTAGCTTGAACCGGGCGGCTGTTAAGATTCAAAGCGTTAATTGTAAAACCGGAAAAAGCGTCTTTATCTGTAACATCGCTCAAACCTTTCACATCTAAAAAGGCAGATACATCGCCCATATTCACATTCGTTTGCGACTGTTGAGTTTCTCCGTTGGCGTCTGTAATGGAAGCTTCAACGGTATAAGTGTAGAAAACGTCTTTTCGATCCCTGTCTTCAAAAGCGCGATCGGGAGTAAAAATGATTTTGAAATTTCCGTCATCACCTGTTTGAACAGTTCCTTCGGCGACTTGAACCGGAGCGCTCCAGCCCCAACGATAATATAACCAGTGGTGTCGGCGGGTAACTCGATATTTTAGAACGGCACTTTGTATCGAAACTCCCGAAAATGATTTTGCATTTCCTTCGATCGTTACCGGCTCGCCCAGACGCCAGGTTTTATCATTATCGTTAAACCGGATATCGAAAGCAGGGCGTTTATATTCTTCTACACTAATTGAAGTTCGTGCGTTGTCGTTGTCTGACTGAAGCAAAAACTGTCCGTTCAGCAGGCCTTGAGGTAATGGAAATTCGCCGGTGAAAGAACCAAATTCATTGGTAATTAAAGTCTTATTGGCTACTTCTTTGGAATTGGCGTCACGCAAAGTGATTGTATATCGTTTATTCGGTAACGCCTTGATTTCATTTTTATTTGTTTCGTAAGCAATACCTTTATAATATACCGTTTGTCCGGGGCGATAAATACTTCGGTCCGTAAAAAGTTTCAGGGTTGTGTAGGTTGTTGCCGATTGTCCTGAATCGTAAATCCAAGGCGTCGGAGATAAAATGGACGAGGTATCGCTCTTGAAGGAAGCTTTATAAAACAAATTATTCTCGGCTTCGCACAGCGCTAAACCCAGCTTATTGGTCGTTGCTGTTTTTTCATTGACTAATTCAAACGAATCGCCCGTTCTCCGGTAAAAATGGATGGTTGCACCTTCCACGGGTTTTCCGCTCAGCCGGTCGGTGATTAAAAACTCCCTTTTTCCGTCGATGGCTCTGACTACACTGGCCAGGCGGCTAACTGAAAATTGCTTATTGATGGGCGAATCTTTCGAAGAAATCGAATCGGCATAAATGACATATTCGTAATTACCCAATTCGTTGATTGGAATCTTTACGATCGTATCGTAGAAAATATAAGGATAATCATTCTTTAACTTGATTTCTTTCGTTTGAATTAACTTTCCGCCCTTTACGTATTGCCCTGCCTGCGCCCAATTTATGTAGGATATTTCCGGCGCGTCGATTTTATAAATTTGGATAAACAGTTTTTTTATATTCCGGTAATGCAGATTGAATTCTAAATTGGTACCGGGATAAACGACATTGCCGGCATTCGAGCTTAAATCCTGTTCGGTAATTGAGCTCAACATATTTCCAAGGAGTTTGATTCGTTCGTATTGGGGATATTTTTTTATTCCTTCCGAACAAATTTCATAGATTTGCCGGAGATTTTCTTTCTGCAAGGTGCTTTCTGCAATGCCCGATTCATCGACAAAGATTTTAGTTATTCTCACGGGATCAATTAAAAAGAGCGCTTTTTTATAAAGTATTTCAACGCAATAGTCCTTGCCGGCATAGCGGTTTTCCAATTGTTGAAGCGCATTGAAGTAAAGGTCTCCGGCATTCTCCAATTGAGAATTATTGTAAACAAATTCAAGCCGGTCTAAATCGGCAATTATCAATGCTTCCTGATTATTTTCCTTCAGACGGAAAGCCAATAAATCCTGATACATCTTCAGTATTGACGGAGCAAAATCAAACTCGCCTACCGGAAGTACATGATTGACAAAAGCATCAACCGGAGCAAAATCAGCGTTATCCGACAATTTCGTTTGTGAAAAAAAGTTCTGTATTTTGAGGTTATCCACGAACCTGTTCAAAAGATCAATTCCTCTGTAAATAAGAAAGTCGTATAAAGTAGGGCGCAGGTTTCGGGAAGATTCGCCTTCCGTCACGATTGCACGATATTTCAACACATCTGTTTTTTGCAACTCTTCGGCAGGAAGCAACGATAAGCGGACATAACCGGCTATTTTTTTGATAAAAAGATTCGCCGACCATTCGCGGATATCGTCCGGCACATCGCCGGTAATAGCCGTTCGCTGGTTGACGCTGTACGAATTTGCATTGTAATAATTAGCATACAGCTCGGCAACGATGGAGTAAAGCATGGCCTGCTCTACCGGGTTTTTATCCGATGGAATCCACTGTTCCAAGCCTGCAATTTTATCAGGCAACCGGTCCTGATCGATGGCCGTTTCGTATTTGAGTTGATAAATCAGGGATTTGATGAGTTCGGGACTGTTCCCGTCTTTGATTGCGTCCTGCTGGATTTGATTGACTGTTTCCAGGGCGGATTGGGGCAACGATTGCCTTTCCAATTCATCTACTTGGTTCCATTTCTCATTAATCATAGGTGCTGATATTGTTTGAGCTGTTGATAAATACACGAAAAAACAGGCTGCTGCTATCAGAAAATACGTTTTCATACGCCGATATTTTTGTTATTAATTCAGGATGCTAAGATAGAAAATAAAAAGCAAATAAACAATAGCCGGCGAAAAAATTATCGTTTGGAGCAGGAGAATTCCGTTTGTATTCCTCAATTGAAATAAAATACCAGCCCTAACGAAACAGCTTTTACATCCGGTCCTTTATTGGATTGAAAGATGCCGAACGGCGAATATTTGGCATAAACCCCCAACCAGTCGTATCCAGCCTGAAGCATGTAATCGAGGGAAAGAGGCGTTGTATTCAATCCTCTGTCTTCCACGACGGTCACTTTTTTGCCGGCTTCGTTTCTATACTTCACTTTATACGATGAAAATGTTTTGACGCCGCCAACCACTCCCGCCGAAAGAAACGCCTTCCGGGTACCGGAAATCGTCGGTTGCCATTCAAGTAATAACGGGATATTGATATGCACAACCATTAACCGGCTCAATGAATATTGAATGTTGTCCGGCGCCGGATAAACCCCGGTTACTCCATCCACATTGACAAAGTGCGTATTTTTATCCAAGCGAAGATTCAGCCAACTCATTCCAACACCGGAAGTAATCCCTAAATTGTTCCGGTAAAGAGGTAACGTCCAATCCATCAGGTTGAGGAAAAATTCAAAAGAAGAACCGGCATTAAGGCTCACGCCATTCACCTCTGTCATAGTATTCAGTGACTTGTCCACCATATTGGCAAAGCCGAACCCGATGCCAGCCCCATGGGAATTCATTTTCGTTGAATGCCTTTTTTTTCTGGTTAAGAAAGGGATGTCGAAACCGGACGCTTCCCTGACCGTCCATTTTTCATAACTTTTATCGTCGCTGTAAATCCCTTCATACAGCTGTTTGTAGGGAACGGTATCGTTCGACTCGTTTTCTTCATATACTTTTATTTTTACCTGATCGTTGCTATCGTCTACATGAATATATTTCCGGTTGTATTGGAACGTAGTATCTGCCGAAACGGTTTCCGCTTTCGCCCAACAGGTGGCAAGCCATACAAGTGCTGAAGTTAAAATTATCTTTTTCATCGTTTTATAAATATTAATCATTCCTTTATTTCTTTTCTAATATCATTTTCATTATTTTTTCCGTATCCATCTCCGACTCTATATAAATGAGCGTAAGCTCTTTCTTTTCATCCGGAGATTCATTGTAAAGAATCAGCCGGTTTATATCTCCCTGGGGAGACAGTTGTAAAATGATCGAGCCGACTTCGCCGTTTTGTACCACTTGCTTAATTTTCTTCGCTCCTTCCTGATCTTTGGCTACACATTCGCGAGTAAAAGCGACGGCTGCCGGGTCATTCTTTATAACGATGCTTTTGAAAAAAGAGAAATGATACTCCTGAAGCATTTCCTTTGTCAATTGCACCATCACTACTCCTTTCTTTTTGCCATAGCGCTCAAATACTTTGCCAATCTGCAAGTCTTGCTGGGCGGTCAGTTGCCCGGAAACTGCAAAAGCCATTATCGCGATCAACCATAAGCCTGTTTTCCTTGAATGTACCATGTTATTTTATTTTATAAACAATTGAAGTTGTTGATTAATTAACTCGTCCGTATCCATATTCGAATCCTTATCCGAACGGTTCCACGATTGAATGGATGCAACGGCTTGCTCCTTTACCTGTGCTATATCCGTTATTCTTTTACCGTCGATATAGGCGTAAGAATCGAATTTGCCGGGAATGAAAAAATGAATAACGAGTAATCCGATGACTACCGAAGCGGCCACACTTGTCCAAGCGATTAACGGAACCGTTAGCGTTTTGCCTTTCTTTTTTTGGGAAGTAAAATATCGCAGGATTTCCTTATCCGCTTCCAACCGTTCCGGCAAATGCTTTTGTGATAAGAAAGCATGGAGTGTTTTTTCTTCTTCCGTGGAAGTAAAGCCTTCGTAATACCTTTTCAGTAAAACGTCAGCCTCCTGTATTGTCATTATTTTACGCATGATTTGTCCTCCTGTATCTTGATAATCGTATATATTCTTCTCTTACTTTTTTCCTTGCCCGCGAGAGATTTACTCTGACGGCCTCCGGTTGTGTTCCGGTAATTTCTGCAATCTCCTCGACTTCGTATTCATCCACATCTTTCATTGTAATGATCGCTTTTTGTAACGGAGGCAACGCATTGATAATTTCTTTCAATACCTGTTCCGTATTTAACCTTTCCAATTGCAGGTAAGGATTATCCGGCGTTGCCCTTAATTCATTATCCTGTTCACCCAGAGCCACCTCGCGGTCGCGAATACGTAGCCGGTCGATACAAAGATTTTTAATCATTGTAACAGCCAATGCCGAAATGCTGTCATACGGATGGAGCGTATCGCGTAAGTTCCAAAGTTTCAGGAAAACTTCCTGTACTACATCTTCTGCTTCGCTCTCATTTTCAAGCATTTTTTTAGCTACATTCCAAAGATTCCGGCGTAGCGGCGCTACTTCCTGCTTAAATTGTTGAGCATTCATCTACTTCTATGACGAGGGAAAAAGAAAAATATAACATCCAAACGGCGTTTTTTTTTAGATGCTTGATGAAATAATACCGTATCAGGGGATTGCGGGTCAGGCCCGCAATGACAGCACAAAAGGGGATTGCGGGTCAGGCCCGCAATGACAGCACAAAAGGGGATTGCGGGTCAGGCCCGCAATGACAGCACAAAAGGGGATTGCGGGTCAAGTCCGCAATCCCTTTGTGCTTTTTGTGTCGTTTTCGTCTGATCTGCCCTCCGCATCAAAAATAGTTTCTTTTATTGTTGCAAGATACAAATCTTTTTTGCAATTTTGCGGATTATTTTTATTTCTACTTTAAAACATGAAAGCAGTTAATAAAAACGAGCGTTTAATTTAAACAACTTCTGCATCATTCTTAACACCTCAATTTTTTATTTTTAAAGGGCTGTCTCAAAAGTCGTTTTTGATGAGTCTGTCATTGCGGGCTTGACCCGCAATCCCCTGATAATTAACCTTCTTTTTTCAGGGGATCCCGCGTCAAGCGCTGGATGACAGGCTTTTGAGGCAGCCTCTATTGGTAGCCCCGAGCTGCGCTTCGTTTGCACGGGGTTATCCACGTTATACGCCTTCCGGCGTAGGCTGCTGCCCTGATTTTTGAAATCTCTCCTAATAACATCTTTCTTTAACTCCTTTCCATTTCTGTCTAAATTAAACGCTCGTTTTTGTCAACTATTTTAATGGCTTAGAATAAAATGAAATATAAAAATATTAAATAAAATGAAAAAGATTAATGTAATTCGAACAATCATGCTTCTTAGTTGTATGGCGTTGTTTTCGTTTAGTTTACACGCTGGTAATATTACGATTCATAGTGGCGGCTCAGGTGTCAGGGGAGCGCTTTATGATGGTTCTCTCCTTGACGGCGACACCATCTTTTTAAATCCCGGTACTTACTCGAGCACAGGGAACACCCAATTGAGAATCGAAAAGAGCATTACAATCTATGGACTTATCCCAACCCCTACGGATTCGGTATTCATCG
>Ga0123357_10008655_pt1 | contig 12745 bp, 7 predicted proteins | sample TergutEmb28metaG_FD_89873 | JGI IMG/M metagenome (GOLD analysis project Ga0123357, IMG submission 89873) | Embiratermes neotenicus P4 segment gut microbial communities from Petit-Saut dam, French Guiana - Emb289 P4 | ecosystem: Host-associated > Arthropoda: Insects > Digestive system > Gut ... | reverse complement strand
TGTTTGTGTGTTTTTGTTTGTGTGTGTATATAGTATGTTAATTAAACCCTAAAACTTTTTTTTTCGTTAATAAAAACCAAAAAAAAAAAGCACCAGGTATTCGAATTTCTTGAACCCGTACACTGAAATGCTTTCATTGAATTAGTAATTGATTATAATGTTTTACTAGTTTGCGATTTTGGTATGGAGGGCATTTGTTTTATTTCTTCTGGCCGTTTGTTTAATTTGTATGTGTTGCAAACATGTTTTTGTCATTGTTATGAGAGTTCATGCATCTGTGTATCCGCACGTAATCGTCTCAAAGTCGATGTGCGACGCGAGAACAAGGCATTAGACGAATGTGCCTGATCCTGGGGTCTCTCGATATGAATTACTCTAAGGCGTATGTAAAGTTAATGTCATCTCGCTGTGAACGAGTCGCGGCATGAATAAATGACTAATACGCATGGAAAAACGTACGCTGATACGAATAGTGTAGTGCCATAATTACGCTTTACTAAAAGCAGTTTATTATTTAATGCACGGCTGCTACACTTACAAGTAACAAGATTTGGAAGGATGTAATCCATAATGTAAGGTTAGTACGTGACATTCAGAGTGGTATCTTTTTGCAGTTTGGAAGCTAACATTCAGTCTGTTCATCCATTTGTACGCTCGCCAAAATGACGGTGGGTCAGTATGCATGAAAATCATAATTTCCCGATTACCCTTAATGAACGGCTTCCATATTGAATATGTAAGTATCTGAAACGGGTTGCATGCTGTGAGTAGCTTACGTACAGAAGAACAAACAAGATCTCCACATAAGGCACTTATGTTACTTTGCAAAGATGGCCTAAAATTACTGTGGTACTCGTCTTACGTCGGACTGTACTGTGCAAGAACAAGGACCAGGAATGTTTTAATTCGTAGCTGTTACTGATTGGTACTAGCAGGAGGGGAGAGGAAGTGTTGTTAAAAATCGTCTGCCCACCACAACTAAAGATCTTATCGGTAATAATTTTTCTGCGCGATAAGTGCGGGCATAAAGCTGTTGTTGATAATTTCAGAGGTTTCAAATGGCTCATTATTTTTATGTAATGTTGAGAGAATGAAGTGCGCAGTTTGACTGTGACTGAAAGCGTAAAATTTGGTGTTCATTAAGCAGTTGGTTCCTAAGAGTGAGCCAAAGAATTAGTTATGTTTCTTTTCCTATTGCTGATAAAGATGTTGATTGCATTGCTGACCATTCTGCTTAATGATACTCTGTCCTCGTTCCTGACGGACCCTCGGCGAACACCTGCTTCGCGTGTTGTATTCGTGGAACTATTAGAAAAAGGTGTACATGTTGTACTAAGTCCTGCGTTCTCGACTCTATACAATTAATTCTTTTATTCTACTCATATAGGCCGTGACAGCGTAGTCGTAACTAAGCTACGGGCTGGACGATCCTGAGTTAGAATCCTTACAGGGACAACAGATTTTTCCGAAATATCAACGCCAGTTTGGGGCCCACCAATCCTACTGTTCAATGAGTACCGGGTTTGTTTCCCTGGCCCAAGTCGTTCAGGGAGCGAAGTTGACTACCCGTGTCTATTTAGTGCCGAAATTAGGAACGAATGGATCTGTACCTCTGTTCTCCCCCTGTATGCCCTTATAGCGCGGACTTTATCTTGACCTTTTGTAGACGTATTTGTAGATATACATTAACCTAACAGCCGTAAATTAATTTCGGTGTCATGTAATGTGTTGTTTACTTAATAAAATTAAGTTAATGCTAGAGAAGTACTCGTTACACTAAGTAGACAAAAAATCAGCTTGTGGTAAATTCTTATTATGAATACATATGTTACAAGAAGCAGAATGTTTCTCTTTCCTCGCCTGATATCAATCCAGACATATTTCAAGTATTTATTGGCAACAGATCTATATTATGGTGGACTTGTAATTAACGTTTACAACTTCCTGGTTCGTGAGGGAGGAAATATACGCAGCCTGTACCGTCAAGCAAACAATGTAGAATGGCTGCTAACTCAGACAATACCTAGTGGTTATGAGAATGTCGTATGCCATGGAATAGAGGCGACGGGCGGCTGATGCCAATGTGTAATTTTGAGTGTGATGATGTTGATAATGCGACCAATAGTTCACAATGTAGCCTGTTTCGTCCAGTTGTAAGAATGATTACTGGATGATGGATTGAAAGCAATGTGTAAAGTGGCTGTGGAGTAATTGATATAGGCCTACTATTCTGGCATGTTGTGACGGGACTTCGGAAAACACGGAAATTTTCATTTAGATTGCGCTGCACTTGGGCTGATATAGTATCAAGACAACTGATTACGAAACAGAATGACGTGAAGTGTTTAATAGTGAGTTACGGGATTGTACAGCTGTTTCTCAGCATGGTATTTAGGGACACGGATAACGTGCTCCTAATTTTAAATAATATATCTCTGGTATGAAGCTTTCCAGTGAAAAGGGACCCAGTTCAAATCTTGGTTACGTTATTTGCTAAGAAACTCCAAACGAATGTCGCGTTGTACTTTAACAACCCTTACCAAGATTACTGCGTCTGCCATTTAACAATGTAGGTAGTGTTAAGGTGTTCTTTTGACCTTGTATATGCCCCAGGTCCATTTCATAAGGAAAGAAAGAAAGGAAGAAATAAAGAGAGAGAGAAAGAAATGTTGTCTTGTCCATTTTCAGAACTTTCAAACTATTTTGCTTAAGTTCCACTTCCGGATGATTTACGAAAGCGATGTTGAGGGAGATTTAGTAAATTCCTAGACCATATGACAGCCGAGGCTGTTAGCATGGGACTTACCTTGGCAGAATTCCGAGTTCTATCTCATGAGAGTTGTAATGTTCACGGAGTACAGGTGGTTGAGAGTGGACCGAAACCGACCGCTCCGTTAGTACTACGGAAAGGGGGAAAGGATTCCTACCGTCATCGATGGTCCGTTCGGATCAAGAAGGAGGTAGCGTGCCACCAAAATCAGGGGACCTGATTCGAATATGGTTAGGATCTAGAACCGTATGACCCAAGTCAAACGACAACAGCTATGGTTAGAAGCTAAATTCTATTTACTACGGTTATATAAAGTTTACACATATAAGGGTCAGTGTCTTCCTTAGCAAAATTACACTCGCATGTCAGAGTTCTAGAATTTGCACAACTAGCCGTCTCGCCCTTATATATATATATATATATATATATATATATATATGTGTGTGTGTGTGTGTGAGAGAGATTTTCCGTTGAGATTTTTTAGCGAAGTAGTTTTTCCGAGGCTGGGTTGCTGGCCCTGCGCTCAATCCCCGCTTCCTTGGAGGAACTAGGATTTTCTGTCAGGGTAATCTCCCTTAGCTGGAGTGTCCTGATTAACGCGTCAGGAACCCGCGTTCCACCCTTGCATGACTTAGCCGTCCGAAGACGTTGCCCAGGGTTCATGACGTGGACATGCATGCATCGGACTTGGCAGGAATAAGTGGCATTTCCCAGGTTTTAGTAGTGCACACTCCCCAGCAGAGCGTGCACTCCTGGGACCACATACTGCCCTATATATACGTGTATATATATATCCAATTTATCTCGTGAATTCCCAAAGTAAGCTTTCGAATTTACTTCAAAGTTTAGTTCAACCAAAGCGACTCACCTTCAGTAACCAAGAGGTACGCTTCGGAAATTCTTCACGGCTGATAATCTTCTTCAAGACAGCGGTATAGCGTCAGTATTGTTTTCCGACTTCGTTGATCGACAATTACGCCGAAAATCAGTTAACCAGTCAAATATTCGTGAGATTATATAAAAGCGATTTGCTCGTGTCATGCATTTTTGTGTGTGTTAACACAACCTTATATCACCTTAGCTTAGTTTCATACATCCCATACTGTAACAGTCTTTGAAGCTCTATGGAAGTGGAGCGCTGATGTCAGCTCTTTCTCCACTCGTTGACATAACTTTCTGTAACTTGGTCCGTTTATATTGTGGTAATCGCTAAGCTCAGCTTCTGACAAAGTGTGTCGTTCCTTACTTTTACACAATGTCCCATTTTCAAAGTTACCAAATCATAAAATTACAAAAGTTTCTAAGCTTTCGAAATTACGAATGTGCATTACAGAGTCACTGTGGGATTTATGGCGAATAAAGTAGGAGCGTTAATATTCAGATTTCCCCGTGTCAATTGTCATTCTATCATGTTTTTTTTTCATTTATCATTCGTAGGATTGACAACGGACTCCTTAGAGGCCGCAGTTGAACAAAAACCTGATAGTCTCAACACAACATGAGGTTACCGTAAAAGTCTACGAAAGAATTCTAAATCAGAGTAAAGCCCATGCAGCCCTACATGTATCCCAATCAAGTCATAAGTTAGAGATCAGTGCTGTTGATCTATGTTACATTAATTTGTATGTAATTCAGCAGCTATGTGTTTATATATGTAAGTTATTGTTAAATTCTAAGAGAAAAGGAAAATAAACTGGCTTAAATAGGTGAACAATGCAATGCTGTTTATTTAGCCACTCCATATTGCGAAAGTAATGGAAGTTACTTATCAATCAGTGTTATGCCGTTTACTGATTTTGGCCAGTACCAGAATCCAATCAGTTTGCATTTGTATGCTGAACATGGAGAGAATTTAAAGAAATGTTGCTGAACGTTGCTATGGAGTTGGCAGTACTCTTGATTCCTATTGGGATGGTCTCGGGTTCAAACAAATAAATAAGTCCGTGACCACATGCATTACCAAGTACAGTTTTTTTCTCTTCGGCAGCTGCTGATGAGTGTCATGAGAGGAGTGGTATTTGTATGTTCAGATAAATAACTTGGTTTTAGGTGCGGCAGGTGCACCCTATAATTACGGATCACGTCGGTCAATAGTTCAGTGTCTCCCTCCTCAGTGGAAGAGCATCCACTACGCGACTACAGCTTTCATCTCTTTCTATCTCTGTGCTCGATTCTTATGGTCATTCACGCTCTCATTGTACAGGATGAAGGAGTTGAATATTACGCAGTAGTGAGAAAGCAATATTTCGCTGCATACTGTATCCAGAGCAATGGTGACCGAACTTTTAAATTACAAAATATGCCTTTTCTCTCTTATGTTTTAATCGGACTCTTAAAAGATAGCAGGGAGACTGAGGGCCAGACTTAATGCTTCGCTTACGTCGAATCTCACATGTATAAATATGATATTAAAAGAGTTTTCAGAAAATTGAGAAAGAATTGAAACCGCACCACAAAACTGGAGTTTATACGTAAATGCCAGATACATGTGTATGGAATAGTTTTATTTTTTAAACGGAACATTCGTAGGCCTCTTGATGATGACGATGATGAATATTCTTTTTAAAGATACTTAATTTGTTTTGTGTACAAATATTTGTATATACTTCCTAAGTTCTAAAACTGAGTCAGTGTTTGGTTTCCTAATTCGAGGTCTTTTGTTCTGTAATTTCAAATAGTTTGTGGTTTGTGTAAAGATACAAAGAGAATAGTTTAGGATATATTAAGGCTGGAGTGAAACATGAACTGGTAATCTTATGTTTATTGGACCGTGCATCACTGTGATAATTGAAGAATAAAAGACCAACTTGATGTAACTTGCTATTTTATATCTCTTCTTATGTGCTCAACATGTGCTTCAGCCTGCAACACGGATACTACTCCAACACAACCACACCGAAACTCCAATACATATCGAACCAAGAACAATACGACAAATGTGGCAATTCAACAGAATAGTTGCAAGCCCCTGATGATGGATATATTAATGTCCGAAACATGTTGAGCACATAAGAAGTGAAATAAAAAAGCAAGTGACATCAAGTTGTTATTTTATTCTTTAACTATGGACTGGTAAGTGTGCTCAGCACTGCCCTTGAGTTTGTTCCTAGATTTTCGGTAAATTTTTACGCCCGTGTTTCAAATTATAAATTTATTCCTTGTTCTTTTTACTTTTAAATTTTTGCCGTAGAATATTTCATGAGAATTCTCGGTGTGGTAATACTTGCATCGTCGTGCGTATCAACGCGTATGGAACCCTTTTAACTGAAATGGCACGAAACGGCTTAGAATTCGGTACCAACACTGGCCTGAGATTACAGATGTTCTAGATCGACTAGGTCTAACTTCGCTCTTTCCACGACATGTTTGCAGTGATGTCGTGAAGTACATAAAGGGTGTACATGCATTACGTGTTTGTGAAGATTCACCAACACATGCAACATATTCGTACTTACACAGTCATAATACATTAAAACATTAAAAATTCCCACATGTTTCGACTTCACGTGAGACATTCAAGGGGAACAAATCAAACTGTTCCCAGATACAATATTTCATTTGCCATTGTACATGATTATGTAGTTTATCTCAGGGTGAAATACTCGTTCTTTATGAAGTAACCAACGACGAAAATGTCTTAAAGTAATAGGTTATATTTGCCTTATATTTTTGTTCTAAAATTATTTCGAATGAAGTTTACAAATTACGAGCATATTGGAAATATTCAAATTTCTAATACAAATTTATTTTCAATGACAATATCTTGTTGGTTGTTACGCAGATCCAGTGTTCATGAAAGTTAAAATTTTTGTCTAATTGAATTCTACTAGATTTTATTAAATACTTTTATGAAATTTACTGGGCAGTAATATAAAACAAACTAATGCATTTTTTCATCAGTTTTTCCGTTTGTATTTCTGTTGTCGCCTATTCTGTACTTTATTATGGCGTCCAGAAGACGGAATCTTAATGTAAGCAAACAAATAAACACATAAATGAATTTGACAAGTTTTCTTGTGGGGTTCAGATTCTATTAAAGTCTTAATACTGTCACTCACCTGAAGTTTCCTCAGCGTGCGAGACAGTACCATTGCTAACCCAACTCAACATTGCTGTACACCAAAATAAACAATTACCTTCTCACAAAATTTGAATGTTCGTAGCACATTCGTACTCCGGAGAGCTTCCAGAATTAGACTGACTTTAGATCTGACATGCACTAGATTATAAATAGTTAAGTACAGTAGTCTAAAACAAATTTTTATGTACGCTTAGATGTGAATTGTTGAAATTTCGGAATTGATTGCGGATAAACAAGCTATTTTGTTAGGTTTACTAGAACTCGGTTGTGTAGTCATATTTTAATGCAGCCGTATTAATAGTGATGTTCCTATTTTCGGTATTAAGGGCACTGTATGCCAAATAAAACGACTGGATATGTACCTTGGGACAGAGAATAAGGGTACAGAAGATCCAATTCTTCTGGGACGTAACGATGTGTCCGACATTTAGCAGGACGATTTTAAGAAGCGTCTTATTGTACTTTGGGCTCCAAATATGAAGGTAATGCTATCATTTCAGACGTCGGGAACTTTGGTCCCATCGACACAGCTCCATATACCGAAAGAACTGAATCTTCATCCGTACTGTTATGGAAATTTCTCGCATGTTTGTGCTGTGTAAGACCAGACTTCAAAAGATGTAAAATAAGTTGCATAGACAAGTGGTATTTTATCTTTATGCGCAGATAAATAAATTGGTATGTCTAAAATCACGATCCTTTCAACATAACATGCTAGTATGTATATCCAAATATTTCAAGCGAAATATCATGCCACTGGTATAATCTATTTTTCCTTTTACATATGAACAAACATCTTATAAAAAACACCTTCTGTAGATAAGACGGATTATACTTAATGACGTAACACTGGACGAAGTAATTACCTTATATTTTAATGCATTTTTGTTATTAAAAATTCTACTCTTATTCAACTAGAAGCTCCATACGTGAAATTGGCGTTCTGACATTAAAAAAAACCATTCCCCTTTGTCAGGTTATTGATGTTATTTTTTGCTTCATTGAAATTCGACAGACTCGTCTGACAGACACAGTTTTGTATAAAATGCATGTAGTTGTGATGTTGATGTATAATTCAAACGTAAATTTCTAAATATGTTTAACTTTTGGTCTACTTTGTATCTTAAACTAATTGGTCTATTTTGTGTAAATCACCATGCTGCCTGCGAGTGTTGCTTCACTGAAACTTCTGAAAAAATATTTTTTATAAAACATGACGTGTATGTGACTCCATTGAGATATCATCCCAATGCAATACATTTTAATTTCTTACAGTCAATAATAATAACATTGTGGATTTTCGAGTTTATATGGCACTAACGACACTATTCTTTTTATGTGACTTACAGACATGTGCCACTTTTGTTAAAACTTAATATTCTGTTGTGTATATACATTTTTTTTGGAAACTTTCATCCTTTGATTCGTTGCTTTTCAAAGAGAATTCTAAAGAACTTCTAAGTCAGTTTCGAAATTTTAGTATGTTTCCAACTGAGACGTTTGAAATACGCTATAGGATAACTTGACGTAGCAACACATGTATGACGTATCGTTATTAATGACACACAGTAGCTAGTGTTTGTATCTTACTAATTAAATGGTGCAAAAGTAACAGTATTCACCGAAAGAAATATTTGAATAGGCAGTAATTTCTTTAACAAAGAAAAGTAACGATAATAATAAAAACATAAACCCAGAGGACTGTACAACCCTGGAACAGGAAAGCATGTTGCATGTTTTGCGACCCGAACATCTCTTTCTAAAATTAATCGAAAAAAGTCAACCTTCGGTTTGTCTGCGCTTATGTAATTGTCACTCGGACTGAACACTCCATAGTCCCAATCGCACTCAATGAAGAGTTGCGCAGTTTGCCCAATAAATATTAATGTGTACCTTATTCATATTTAATAAATCAGTAATTTTACGTGCGACAGGGGTTCCCAGTGGACCACTTTGGGCACTGTGATGCCCATGGTGTTCGTGACATTCAAACATTTCTGGAACATTAAAATAAAACTTATTTTAACTTCCCTGAAACAGGTCGAGAAATCAATATTTAGTATTTGTGAATTTAGTGTCAAAACAGGTGTCTGTTCTGTTTGGTATTACATGCAGAGGGGCACAGTGATGCGGTGTACTTCCTATCAAGTGTAGTTATGCTACCTCTAATAATTATCTCGTTTAATATGACGGAAAGCAATTTGATTGAAAACTTCGAAGTGTTATGAAATTTTTATACCTTTCGTAATCTTCTAGTAACATGTGTTATTCAGCTGTTTAATTCTTTTGGGCACATATTTAAAATCTGTCCGCCCTTTCGTATATATTATGTGGGAATAAAAGTAACAGTAGTTATGGCACAGATACTTTATGCAATAAATAAAGATTTGTTTAGAAAGAAATATGCATTGAAATAAAAATAGAAATATGAAGCAAAAATTGACAGTGAAGTCGTACAATAATTATAGGCAATAAATCCTTCCAGAATTTTTAAAAAGGCTAACACACAGAATTTAGTTTTATGTTAGAATTAGGCGCGGCAACTAAGTTTTAATGATAACACTTATGCGACTAAATATGTATAAACCCATCAGTTAAATAGTTGTAATGAGACAACGGTTTTGCATTTAGCTGTGTCTATGGTCACTGAATCATGAGGGAATAACACAAATGACAGGTGTCAGAAACATGGAGCTTAGGAAAGTATTCGGAATTGGGATTATTCAGTAAGTAGAAAATTTAAGATACTACACTAATAAGAACTTCATTGTTTATGGAGGATTTCTAGGATTGTAGAATGTTAAAATACAAAAGGCTGTGATGTGCCTAGCAAATAGCTAGGAAGAAAACACAATGTATACTACAGACTTTTGGAGTTGTATTTGTGAAATCCTAAAGGTTGTGGGAGGATGACTCGAACTTGTATCTAGGGAGTAGTTTGGTAGGATTAGGTGGCTGGAACTGGTTCAATATCACTTCCAATGACGGGCTTTGTAAAGGTAGAAAGTAAAATTTTTCCTGTATGGAAGAACAGAATTATAGCTCCATGCGTTCTTAACATCGGCACTAGATTGAGGCGAGTGGTCATTTTCACGCGAAGGCCGGTTTATACCCCGTAAACGCGTCCTGTATGCCAATTGAATAGCAGACTTTACTGCAAAAAGTTCCCAGCCCGTCTAGACGCTTTTGATTGTCGAAGAATCCTATCCCTCCTGGGAATTGATCCATTGTTCCTGGGTTTGAGTAGCTGGTGGTGCAGACTCTTTACCGACTACGCTACACCGGCTATAATGAAAAGCTCTGTAGTTTTACAATATCATTCTTTCAGTGTTGCAGTGTTGTTGCTTTATCGTGTTATCATTTGTCACAGCCAAAAACTGCGACAAAACGCGTAGTCAATACACAGACGTAAAGAAAGAATTTGGAAAATACTTTTACTTAAAACCCGACAACTTCTTTCCTTTTAGGTCTTAGAGATCTGGCTCATTTACAGTCGTACAGTACTAATGTACATCTGCAGATCTCTGCCGACTTTTTCCGTTGGTCATAGTGCCAAACTGGAGTAGCAGGAATGGAATGACGCTATGCTTGCAATCAGTTGCCTAATATTTTAAGATATGTACGACTGTAACATTAGACTAAACTTACACATTTCTCGGAACCTGCGTTTCTGTAAATTGTATCTCGAGTATATTGAAGTAGGAAGATACATTTGCTGGCAGCGGATAAATATCTTAAAATCCGTATCTCTATATGATACCAGATACAGATATTTCTGCACATTCGAACATGCTGTAAGTGCCAAAATAAATAATTGTTGGTTATCTGTAGTCCTACCGTCAATATGTCTTTGTTTATGTAGAATTAATTACCTTTCAAATAGAATTTTGCTGTTGAAATATTAAAATGTATAGCAGTGTCCGAGCAAGTGGAATCTTTTTTTCGGGAAGAATTTTGCAGATGTCACCAAATAATCCACAACGGCAGATTTCCCGCAAATAAATTTCGCCGCTCATGCTGCCCTTGTATCTTGTTTTTACACCAAATGTTAAAATACCATTGTTCCAAAATTCAATTGAATCCTTAGAGTCAAAAAGAGTTTACACGAAATTTGTTTAGACTGCAGTTTTTTCCCCCCGATAGATGAAATATGCAACCTGAAATGAAAAGTTGAGTTATTGTCTTATCACTTTAAATAATCAACCGATTTAAAATGCGCACACAGTCTTTAATGTTGCATTGCGGGTTGTGGTCACACTCGGGGCATTATTATGTGTTCATTATTTATGTGACTTTGTAAAGGAAAGAGGGGACCGTAAGTGTGGCACCATACCGCCTGTCTAAATAGGGTCTCTGAAATAGGTTGGAGTATCCCGAGACTCGAACATAGTTATAAATACGAGAGCATTAGTGTTATTCTTGTTTAATTTTACATTCGCGTTATCAATTTGTTGTTTGTTACTATTATGTGACAAGTAACGGTATTCGGTCACACCTGAAGTTGTAGATTGCTGTTGTAAGCAGACGCGGTAGTGATTTTAGAGAATGGGTGGGTGTTTGGAGAAGAAGGGGTGTGCCATGCTATAGGAGACAGAGATGGAGATTTGCTGGCCGTCGGACTATAAGTTGTGGAGAGCTGTCACTTGCAGGCGTATGGAATAGGCTACCTGCCGAGCAGCTTCACAATAGTGAGAGTGAGAGGGGAAACAGACCTTCAGTGATAACTTAATAAGTTTGGAGCTACGTAACAATGGAACAGGGTGGTAGAGCATTACTTTTGTTTCCTACCGTCTTTCTCCATCTCTCTTCTCTCGCTCTCCTCTTGTCCCTCTTTCCTTCTGATCATATATTGTATAGTCAGGAGTCAATTAGAGATCTCTGGGAAATTGAAAGTTGGAGTTAAAATGACATAGAAAGCGGTCACACGCTGCGGACGGTATGTACAGCTGAAAATAAAACTCTTGTTTGGAAGGGATATGTGTTGATGTTTGTGGTTGAGTAGTTGTTTTACATCGGCTTTTGGTTGTTCCAAAGTAACGTTTTGTTCTATTGAATTAAAGCAGTAAAGCTAAAAAGTATTTGTGGTGTATTAGATGACAGGCCATCGCCAATACGCACATTTACATTAAAACACTCCAGAAAGTTAAATAGAGTCAGTCTTCGAACCTACCTCAGACAGTTTATATTTTGTATGCACTCTTTCGAGGTATTTTTTCACTCGAAAATAGTGTCAAGAAACAGACCACGTTACTTTGTCTCCGGTGAGGTTCGTGGTTGGATTTCTTATTTGTAGCATTCGCTTTAATGCTCATTTCACCTAATCGTAGCTACTGGAAAGACTAAAGCGACCTCGTCTGCACTAGGTTCAACAGTTTCTTCTTGCAGCAGCTACTATTCTCGCAGCAGGAGACTAATATGATAGAGAAATAGAGCGCAAAAAAAAAAATTCATATTATATACGTTTTTCGTCATGTGTTTATGCTGTTTCTCGTTTCAAAACTCGCACCCTCTTCTTATGACGAATATGCTTTATGTGGCTGTGGAATAATAATAATAATAATAATAATAATAATAACAATAAACTTTTCTGGGCCTCAAAACACCGTAATAGTTTGAAACGATTTTTAAAAATAGACATCAATTAATCTGTTCCATTGAGTTAAGAAGCTTGAACTTTTCATTGCTGTTGGTCTATTGCAGTATATACAGGGTGCGGCAGAAAGAACACTCCGATTTGGGAGGGGCATAGCTTCGGGTGAGGAGCGCGTACAGTGGTGGGGATCACGTCGTCGAACAGCGGTGTACGTGCCGTTTTCAGTGTATACCATGGCGTGGTTGGGAGAACATCGAGCCTTTATTGTTGAGGAGTTTATAAAAAATGGCGGGTCGCCGGT
>Ga0123357_10008653_pt1 | contig 12746 bp, 8 predicted proteins | sample TergutEmb28metaG_FD_89873 | JGI IMG/M metagenome (GOLD analysis project Ga0123357, IMG submission 89873) | Embiratermes neotenicus P4 segment gut microbial communities from Petit-Saut dam, French Guiana - Emb289 P4 | ecosystem: Host-associated > Arthropoda: Insects > Digestive system > Gut ... | reverse complement strand
CAGATTAAATTCGTCGGCAATCGTTTCCACATCAGCCCATCGCGAGGCTGCTTGCTCAGGAGTCATCGTTGCCTGACCAGCAATATTCGGTTCGTTGAATCCCAATATATATTTTATCTCGGGGTGGGCAGTTAAAAAAGTACGCACGCTTGTCATATTGCTGATTCCGCTCCATGCCATTGGAATATAATCGACTCCATTATTCGCAAGATCGTCATAACTGCCTGTCGTCAGTCCCCAATTATAAACCCATGAAAGACCCGGCGATAATAATTCAATTTCCTGTTCGGTCATATTATTAAAACCGACCCCTCTCTTGAAACTTTTGGTCTGTGCGTGGGTTGCAAAAGAGAAGCCCAGCAAGCTAATAAATAGAATAATCAGTCCTTTTTTTCTTTTTGTCATTTGTATATCCTTTTTTTTAATATTTCCTTTTTCCATTATATTTTGTTAAATGTGAAAAAACACCTTTAATAGTTAATGGTCTGAATTTCAAGACCGGCATTCCGTCAGGAAGGCATCGCTCGGTAGAATGAAAATACAATATTTTCCATTGCATCCCGTCAGGGATGCATCCTTAACAGGATGCAGAAGAGAGATTTTACGGTATTTTCTACCGAGCGATACATCCCTAACGGGATGCCGGCTTTGAAAAATTTCAATCATCGAACATAAATCATTATTAGGTTATTTATTTTTCTCAATTAATATCTAAGCCTGTTAAAATTAAAAAAATCCTTTTCATGGGTTAAAATTTTATACATTCACCACAAACTTAAAACAAATATTACTCAAACCGTTGCTCTGAAAGAGCGTTATCAACAGGATAGGGCAACGCCCTATTTCAAAAATATTCATTGCTACCTTAAGCCCTGACGAGGTGTAATCAAATATTGCGCCCCGTCGGGGCTTGATAGAATGATATGATATTCCTCTCGCAGGGCGATGCCCTACGCTATTGATTTAAAGGCTTTCAGCCTTATTTAATAATCACTTTAGCCGCCGCATTACCCGATTTGATAATGTAAGCGCCCTTGCTCACTTCATCCACTCCGAATACCGGTTGCGCGTATGTTTTTACTTTAACTCCCGCTAAATTATAAACATCAATGGGACCCGTTGCATTGAGCACGTTCACCGTTTGATCGGTTACTACCACACTCAATTTATTGTTGGCATTCACATCCTTGATACCGGTGTTTTTAGGCTCATAATAGAAAATGGCGTCAAATGCCAAATTTTGACCGGCAGAAGTACCTACCAAAAAGGTAAAATAGTTACCTATAAAAGGAAAGAGGTTATCCCATCCCAATGCATGCAGATCAGAAACAGGAATGTCGATCACTTGCCATTCGTTAACCTTAAAATTCGGCGTAAGATTTGGGCCGACATACTGCTGAGTGCCATTGGGATCTCCTACTTGGAACGATGCACCTGTTTCAGAATTGGTAGAGCCGCCCATGCCGTATAAATTGATTTGAGCTGTTTCTGGATTCGACTTTCTAATATCCATGTGGAAGCGATAATCTCCACCGTGCATTCCCATTCCTGTAAAATCAATTTGTGTAGCATCGCCATCCGGCGGAGTAAGGCAAAATCCGCCGCCGCTCCATGTGGCTGCCGGCGCAACAGACCAATCAATATAGCCTCCGTTATATTGTCCAAGAGTTGCGTCAGCATTCAAAGTTGCGTCGTTACCAATCATTGTGCTTTCCCAAACTTGAACCACAATATTGCCTGTATGTGTTCCACTTCCATCCGTGGCGTATTCGCCATTGGGTCGATAATCTGCGGCAATTAGATCTGCGGTTGGACCATACCAATCTTGAGCGGCAGTATTCCACCAAATTAAATAAAAATTGGAAAAATCCCCATTGTAAATTTGATCCCCAATCGGATCAATAAATTCATCTTGCGCGTGAAGCGGTTTTGCGCACAAAGCCAATAACGCGACTGCAATAAAAGTAATTACTTTCTTCATAAAAATAAATTTTAAAAAATTAATAATATAAAATTAATAAAATATATACCATAATTAAAATATTAGTATCCCGGATTTTGCGGCATCGGATTCAAAAGAATTTCCTGTGTCGGAATCGGGAATATTTCATTTTTCCCTTTCACAAAGGGAGACATAAGACTGCCAATCCACGGCTTGGTGGTTGACTCATAGTGATTCATAACCACGTCGAGCAAGCCCCAGCGTTTCAAGTCGAACCAGCGATGTCCTTCCATAGCAAGTTCCACGCGGCGCTCGTGTTGTATGGCAAGGTACAAATCGTCGGCATTGTCCTGCAACTGTTTTGTTCCGTCCTGTCCTACGCCTTGCAAAGTAATAGTGTAGTTTGGGAAGGAAGGCAGTACTGATCCGCCTCCCGAGAATGCCCGCGCCCGCGCGCGAACCTGTTCCAGCGCCCATTTTGCCTGCGTCAAATCAGGCGATGATTGTTTAACGCATGCTTCGGCATACATCAACAGAACGTCGGAATAGCGAATTTCTTTGTGATTAAGCGTTCCGCGCGGATTGGTCGCATCCAGTAGAATAAATGTTGTGTCGGGTTCCATCATCGCATATTTGCGCGAATGGTAGCGGTCGCCCAGATAAGTATTCAACGTAGTTGTCGATTCGCCATCGTCGGCTACCATATCATAACTCGGATTGATGATGGCTGCATCGCGGCGCATATCGCCCGGTTCAAATTCATCGTACAATTCCTGAGTCGGACGATTCCAGCCCCAACCAAAAGCCTGACCATTGAATGCTCCCGCTCCGTCCGAAGCAGGCATTCCCCAACGGGGGCGCGTCATTACAGTCGTCCAACTGGCGCGGGTAGAGCCGAAACTGCCGCGTCCGTTGTCGTTCCAGTCGCCGTTGCCATTATCCATGTATTGGATTTCAAACAACGATTCTTTATTATTCTCATAGAGATAATCGAAATTTTGATTGAAATCAGCCAGCAATTGATAACGGTAGGGATCAATCGAAATTATGCTGTCGCCCTGCAACTTGGCGTCGTCATACCGACCCATATTCAGATAGACTTTCATCAGTAATGCCCGCGCAGCGCCTTTTGTAGCGCGTCCCAAGTCGGCGGCAGTATATTTGTCTTGGGTAGGGAGCAAGGCAATCGCCTTTTTCAAATCGCCTTCGATAAAAGCATAGACATCCGCTTCGGAAGCCCGCGGCTGCTGCCATTCGGCTTGAATCTCAATGATATGATCAGCAATAGGAATCCCCCCGAAAATCCGGACTAAGCGGAAATGATACATGGCGCGAAGAAAATAGGCTTCCCCTAATATACGGTTTTGCAAGCCTGCCGCAAATAGCGACGAATCCATTTTCGCCACATTCTCAAGCGCAAAATTGGAACGGAAAGCGCCCATATATTGAGCCCGATAATAATATTCCAATATTGCATTATCGGGAGTTACTTTGAAATTATCCAAATTATAAGCATTCGCATCGGCATCGACCGATTCGCCGCCTTTGAGCGCATCGTCGGAACAGACGTCGCCGAACCACCACTCATAAATAAAGGTGCCGTAACCATATTCCCATTGCAGCGGACAATAAGCGGCAGTTATCGCTTCAGTGGCATCTGTAGAAGTATTGAAAGCGTCGCTCGCCAACGTTACAGCCGGTTTTTGAAAATCAAGATAATTGTTGCAGCCAGTCGTAACAATCAGGCAACCAACTGTAATCAACAAATTTTTTATATGTTTTATCTGTGTCATATTCAATTAAAAATTAAAAATTTAAGTTCAATCCAAAAAGTAAATTACGCGATTGCGGGTAGTTTCCCCAGTCAGCGCCGCCACTGCCTACTTCCGGGTCATAACCCGGATATTTGGTAAAAGTCAGCAGATTGGTAGCGGAAACATAAAAGCGCAAGCGGTCAATGCCTGCATGAGCCGTAAGCTTCTGGGGCAAGGTATAACCCAATTGAATTTCTTTCAATCGCAAATAGGAAGCGTCATCGACAAATCGACTGGACAAAGAGTTATTGTTAACGGAATTACTCGAGCCCATTGAACTCGTCGGATTGGGAATAGAGCCATTGGAACCCGTCATGCCGTTGATATAATTGCCTGGGTTGTCGGGATCCGGGACAGCGAGAAAGACATTACGCATCTGCGTGCCGATTATCCCATTTACGCCACTCCCTTCCAGCAAGTTTTGACGTAAATAGTCATACACTTTGTTGCCCGAAACCCCTTGAAAAAAGAACTGAAAATCAATTCCTTTCCATTCCAGCGAACCGTTTAATCCGTATGTAAAATCGGGGAATGGATTCCCTGCATTGTATCGGTCGGCGGTCGTAATTTGTCCATCGTTATTTCGATCTATGTACTTCGCATCTCCGGGTCTGGCGCCGGGTTGAATTTTTTGTGTAATGCCCGTTGTAGGATCTGTCCATGTATAAGCGTCTATTTCCGCCTGATCTTTAAACACGCCTGCATATTGTATCACATAAATGGTGTTCAACGGATAACCTTCATTATTTAAAATTGGCGCGTAATCCAACGGGTTGGCATTGTTGAGCGCTATCAATTCATTTTTGATATACGAAACATTTCCTGTAATACTGTAATTCAATTTACCAATCTTGTTTTGATGCGTAAGCGACAATTCTACCCCGCGATTTCTGACGGTAGCCGCATTGGCTGTAGGGTCAAAAGCGTATCCTACATTTCCCGGAGGGTGCATGCCCATAAGCATATCGCGTGTATAGCGTGCGAAAAAATCAAAGGTGGTTTGGAGTTTGTTGCGGAACATTCCGAAATCAACTCCTGCATCTACCTGATCGCTTTTTTCCCATTTAAGCAGCGATGGAACTTTTTCAAGCGTCATTCCCTGAATGATAGCGTTAGGAGTTCCCAAAGGATAGCCGACAAACCATTCTCCCGGTCCCGTAACATTTTCCGTAGCGCTGGTTGCATTCAAAGAATTAACATTCCCGATACGTCCCCATCCTGCACGTATTTTCATAAAATTGAAAGTATCAGCCAAAGGTGCGAAAAAATCTTCTTCACTGATTTTCCATGCTCCCGCCACAGAAGGAAATACATCCCAAAAATAACCGGGAGGTAAATTAGAAGAACCATCTCTCCGTAAACTGGCGGTCAATAAATAACGGTTATTGAATGTGTATTGCAACCGGCCTAAAAAGGAAACCATTCGGTATTTACTCACTCCGTCCCCGCCGGTGCGCTGCCCTTTTTGTGTAGTAGCGTCAATGTTGTAAAGACCGTCAGGCGCTTGGCTGACATACCAGTTTTTGGGATCGGTATTTATCAAATCTACTCCGGAAGCGTTTACCGAATAGTAATTATCATCTTCGGTAGTTGCTCCGAGCATAAGCGTTATGTCATGCTTTTTGGCAAAAAGCCGGTGATAGGTAGCCGTTCCCTCATAAATCAGATTCATGGTGCGCCCCATTGAGGCGTCCACCCGATTATGACCTACTCCTTCATAAGTTACACTTAGTATCGGAGTAAAATTACGGGACATTCCGTCCCAATATTTCATGCTGATATCGCCGCGCAGCGTCAGCCCTTCTATCGGAGTGAGTTCCAAATACGTGTCGCCTACGATATCGATGTTGCTGTTATATGGTTTTACGTTGTATGCAGCGACAAAAGGATTCTGTACATTTGCAAACAAAGTAGGGGTAGAGTAAACACCACTTAAATCAAGCGGTGTACGACCGTATGACATCGTTCCTTGCGGATAACGGATCGGGTCCCATGGCGCCATCGAAAGAGCGCTGTATAAAATACCGGTAAACTGTCCATTTCCGTTTATATTATAAGTTGAAGAATTAGCAAACGACAAATTTTCGCCGACTTTCAGCCATTTTCGCATTTGATAGGAGCTATTGAGCCGCAAGGTCAAGCGCTTGTATGATGATGCAATCAGCGTTCCCTTCTGGTCGAAATAGTTAGCGCTTAACATATAGGTTCCCTTGTCGTTACCGCCATCCATCGAGAGGTAATAATTTTGAATCGGCGCGTCCTTCACAAATACGGCATCCTGCCAATTGGTATCGATTTGATTTAGATCCAAGCCGTTGGGATTAGCCGTACTTTGGAGTTGAGGATAGAACGTACTCGTGGTGCTCCATTTATATCGGGCAGCCCATGCATTCAATCCATTGGCGTCCAAATAGCTTTTTGTGCCGGCAAAAGTGGCAAGCGTATTCGCCAATTCGTCCCGTTGCATAACGTCTAATTTTTTCCAAACGTTTTGCGTGCCGAGATAAGTTTCAAACGTAATTTTGCTTTTTCCGACGGCGCCTTTCTTTGTTGTAATCATTATAACGCCGTTTGCGCCGCGCGACCCGTAAATTGCCTGCGCCGAAGCGTCTTTCAACACTTCTACCGATTCAATGTCGCTTGGGCTTAAAAACTGAATATTGTCTGTAATCAAACCGTCCACTACATAAACAGGGTCAGAACTGTTTAAGGTTCCAACACCGCGCACGCGAATGGTTGCCGCCGAACCGGGCTGTCCGCTATTGTTATTGACCGTAACGCCGGCTAATTGTCCTTGCAAAGCTTTATCCACGCCTGAAACCGGCGCCGTTTTCAGTTTATCGCCTGAAACGGAACCAACCGCGCCTGTCAAATCGCTCTTTTTCACCGTTCCGTAGCCGATAGCCACCACTTCCTCCAACATTTGCACGTTAACTTTCATCACAATGCTCAGGAAAGCATCGCTCTTAACAGGCACAGCCTGTTGCTCGTAACCAATATAAGAAAATACCAGCGATTTTCCGGCAGGGACGATCAACGTGAATTTGCCGTCGGCGTCTGATAAAGTTCCGCTCGTAGTGCCTTGCACAGCAATCGAAACGCCTACCAGCGGAGAGCCGTCGTCACTCGATTTTACAATACCTGAAACGGAGCGGGAATTTTGCCCAAACATCACCTGAGTGAAAAACACCAGTAAAAGAAGGTAAAAACTTTTTTTCATATTTTTGCAATTCAAATTTTATACAATCAAATTTTAACTCTATTTTAACATATAAAAAAGAGTTGATAAAAAACGAGCGTTTATTTTATACAATTTCCACATATTTTTTATCACTATTTCAAATAAAAGACCGTAGGTCTTACATATTGATAGCCCCGTGCAAGCGTAGCGCAGCTCGGGGTTATGGATGCCACCCACACCTCCCGGAACTCCGATAGGAGTTCAACCCACTACGGGGTTGATTGGTGGGGAGTTACGTTCTCACCCCGAGCTGCGCTACGCTTGCACGGGGTTATCAATGTTATACGCCTTCCGGCGTATTTTACAACCATAATTTTTGAAATCTCTGCCTCGAATATCATATTTGTTTAACTCCTTTCTATATTTATAATTTCCTGTATAAAATAAACGCTCGTTTTTTCCAGCTACTTTGATATGTTTAAGTAGAATTAAAAACAACATGGTTACAAAGATAATATTTTAAATAATATAAAACACACAAAAACAGCACACAAAAATTCATTAATCATCAAAAACAAACTCAACATTGCCTATACACTTTTGAAAATAAAATATTGATTTTCATTTAATTAGTAAAATATATGTTTTATAACATATTTCATATTACTTTACTACAAGAAAAAAACAGCTATATTGAGGTAAATTTAGAGACAGGTAGAAGTATGAAAAGAATTATATCCATGTTGTCTGTCGTTATTTTCTTTGCAAATAATTTACAGGCAATTTATCCGACAGTCCGCAATTATTTCAAGAAAGAGATAAATTCGGGGACTCAAAACTGGGACATTATCCAGCATCCGAACAATTGGATGTATTTTGCGAACAATAACGGATTGCTTGAGTTTGACGGTTATCAATGGAATATTCATCCGATTGAAAACTACACCGACATCCGTTCCTTATATGATGATATACAGAATAACAGGATTTATGCCGGAGCCTATAACGAATTCGGCTATTATTCGTGGGATGAAAGAGGACTGCTGAATTACCGGTCGCTGATAAACCTTGTTGACAGCGCCGAGCGGGATTTTGGCGAAATCTGGCATATCGACCGGATCGGAGAGAATCTGTTTTTCCAAGGCGATAAGGAAGTTTTCAGGTATAACGCGGGAGAGATTAAAAAACTCAGCTTTGCAGGTAAAATCGAATATTCCAAAGCTTTGTACAATATGTTCATCGTATCGAGTATTACGGAAGGCGTATTTTTCCTGAATGGCGATATTTTCATTTCGTTGCCCGGATCGGAGATTTTGAAAGGTAAAAAAGTATGCGCTATTTTGCCTTTCGGAAATAACGAAATGCTGTTCGTTACCGACTTTCAAGGTTTATTTTTATACGACGGAACTAAAACTGCGCCCTATAAAACAGATATTGATGATTTCCTGCGGGAAAATCAGGTTTTTTGCGCAGCGTTAAAAGGCAGTCAACTGGCTTTGGGCACTGTTAGAAAAGGATTGGTTATCAAGGATATTGTCACGAATAAGAATACTTATTCCAATGTCTATTCGGGATTACAGAACAATACTATCTTGAGCCTGTTTTTCGATAATGTGGGGAATTTGTGGCTGGGATTGGATAAAGGGATTGATTATGTGATGATTAATTCTCCAATCAGTGATTTGTTCGGAAATAATCAGCTGTACGGAGCCGGCTATACTTCAAAGATTATTGATAACTATCTTTATTTGGGAACGAATCAGGGTTTGTATAAGACTTCGTATCCCATAGAACCTTCGCCCGATCCGTTAAAGGTGGAATTGGTGGATCGAATGTCGGGGCAGGTGTGGAGCTTGAAAGAGATCGACAGTACCCTGTTTTGCGGAACCGACCACGGAACGTTCATTATAAAAGGAAATTCCTCCACACAGATACCCGGAATACCCGGAACGTGGAATTTTCAGGAACTGAAAGCCCACCCCGGTTACATTTTAGGCTCTTCCTATTCGGGCTTTTTCCTGCTGAAAAAAGAAAATAATTTATGGAAATTTTCGCATTGGGTGAAAGGCTTTCCCGATTCAGGGGAATTGTTTGGAGAAGACCAATCGGGCGCTATCTGGTTTGCTCACTGGATAAAAGGGATATTCAGGCTGACTTTTAACGATAGCATGGACAGTTTTTCAGTCGAGGCATTCGACACAAGTAAAGGGTTTTATGTAAACAAAAACAATGTCCTGTTTAAAATTGACGATGAAATTCTGTTTTCCAGCGATGGCGGTTTTTTCCAGCTTAATCCTCAAACCAACCGGATCGAACATGCGGAAAAATACGAGAAACTTTTTGGACAATATCCTTATTCACAGCATCTGTATGAAATGCCGACGGGGGATATTGTATGCAGTTCGCAAAATTCAATCAGTATTGCATTCATTCAACCGGATAAAACATACAAGGTCAATGCCATCTCTTTTGAAGCGCTGAAAAACAAGATGATTCTCGGATTTGAAAACTTCGATGCCGTTGACAGCGCCAATATTCTGGTGAGCGCCGAAGACGGTTTTTCATGGTTAAACATGGAAAATGCACGGATATATGAATCTACCGATTATCCTTTTAAGGTGGTTATCCGGAATGTTTATTTTATCGATGGAAAAGATTCATTGGCTTGTGGCGTTCAGGATACCATATCGAGCGTGGTTCCGAAATTTAATTACCGCAATAACTCGATCAGGTTTGAGTTTGCAGCGCCTGAGTTTCGATACGATCAGGCTGTTACTTACAGTTATATGATGGAAAATTATGATTCGGGCTGGTCGCTTTTTACTCATTCGAATATGAAGGAATATACCAAACTGCCGATGGGAACTTATACGTTCAGGGTAAAGGCAAAAAATACGCTGGAATCAGAAATTGCCGAGACTTCCTATACCTTTACGATTCTTCCGCCCTGGTATGAAAGTACGTTTGCCATCATTGTTTACGCATTGCTTTTGGTACTCCTGCTTTACCTCCTTATCCTGCTGGCTAAAAAACATTCGGAAAAAAACGTGCAGGAAATGAAAATACAGAAAGAAAAGGAAATCAGTGAGAAAGAGCAAATTCATGCAGCGGAAACGAAAGAAAAGGAAAAAGAAATCATCGCGTTGAAAAACCAGCGGTTGCAATATGAGTTACGGCATAAATCGCAGGAATTGGCAAGTTCGACGATGAATGTCATCCGGAAGAACGAAATTTTGCAGGAAATAAATCAGAAAATCGAAAAAATTGCTTCCGATTTGGCAAATACGGAAGAATCAATTCTTACGAAAAACCGTTTGCAAAAGATACAGCAAGACATCAAACTCAATATTGAAAGGGATGATAACTGGAAAAAATTTGAGGAAAATTTCGATATGATTTACGAAAATTATCTGAAAAGACTGAAAGAGCAATATTCGTCACTCACCGTGAATGATAAAAAACTATGCGCTTACCTTAAAATGGGACTGAGTTCAAAAGAGATAGCGCCATTGCTGGATTTGTCTTTTAGAAGCGTGGAAATGAGCAGGCACCGCTTGAGAAAGAAATTAGACTTGAGCAGGGACGAAAATTTGACGGATTATTTACAAAACTTTTAACAGTGATTTGCCTTTCATTGACAGGTGTTAATAATATACTGAGAAGTGAAAGTCCGGATGATTTATTTCTACTGGTCTAAATGGTTTTTTTCCTCAACAAAAAGCGATTAATCAGCAAAGCAATCCCCCATCCTATCAACCCGCCAATAACATCAAACAGGAAGTCAAACCAATCTCCTGTACGGTAGGTGGTTAAATCCGCTTGCAGGATTTCGATGAGACCGCCTAAAGCAATAGGGAAAATAAAAGTGCTCCAAAAAATCCGCATTTTACTTATCGGAAATCGTAAATATCTTGTGTTATCAAAGAAAATAACGCCGGCTAAACCTAAAAACATAATCGAGTGCACAGCTTTATCAAAATCCCGTACAGGAATCTTTGGTAATGATGAGGTCTTCATAAAACAGAGAATAAAAATAGCCACTACAACCAACGTGCTTAACCAATACTTTTTCAATAAATTAATCATATACATTTCAATAAATTATTTGCTAAACTACTTGCGCCTATCCTGAATAATTGTGGAGTCAGCCATTCTTTTCCCAAAATTTCTTTTACAATCGTATAATATTTTATTGCATCTTCCGTAGAACGAACGCCTCCGGAGACTTTTATACCGATTTTTTTTCGATGAAATCCGTAATATTCTTTGATGGTTTGACAGATAACATAAGCCGCTTCGGGGGTTGCGCCCGGATATACTTTCCCCGTAGAAGTTTTAATAAAATCGGCGCCTGAATATATCGATAAAATCGTCGCTTTTCGAATATTTGCTGCGGTTTTTAACAATCCTGTTTCGAGGATGACTTTCAACTGAGCATCCCTGCAAGCCGATTTAATTTCTTCGATTTCTTGGGAAAGTTCTTCCCAATTTTCTTCAAAGAAAGCGCCGGCATCAAGAACAATATCTATTTCGTCGGCTCCGTCGGCAACTGCGAGAGAAACTTCGGCTATTTTTACTTCAGCGAATGTTTGTGAAGAAGGAAAACCTCCTGCAACTGCGGCAATCTGCACATTTTCAGCCGTTAGCGCTTCTTTAACCGTTGACACAAAATTCGGATAAACACAAATAGCGGCAACATTCGGAATATCCGGTCTTGAACCTTCAAAGTCATTAACCGTTTCAGCTAAATGCCAGATACTTTCTTTGTTGTCTTCCGTATTTAATGAAGTCAAATCAATGCAGGAATACAAAAATTTCAACACCTCCGGCGTGTTGTTTTCCTCGCATTTATCAAGAATTACAGCTGTTTTTTTATGAACCGCGTCGTCTTGTAAATCCGGTCCAAAATTTTGCAAAGCTTCTTCGTACTTACTCATTAGTTATTAGTTTTATATTTTGCTTATGACGTTCTTTATCTCTTAACGTCTTTTTTTGAATATTATTTTGGAAAGCCTCAGTTAAATTTACGCCTGTCTGATTGGCTAAACAACAGAGCGCCCAAAGAATATCCGCCATTTCATCCGGTAAATTATATTCCGAATCCGACTTTTTGAACGATTGGTCGCCATACACGCGAGCCATGATTCGGGCTAATTCGCCAACTTCTTCCATCAGAATCGCCGTATTGGTCAATTCGGAAAAATAACGGACGCCATAATTCTTAATCCATTCATCTACTTTTAATTGCGCTTCTTCAATCGTCATGTTATTCTTTATTTTTTGAATCAATAATAATTGTTACCGGCCCATCATTCATTAATTCCACCTGCATATCTGCGCCAAATTCACCGGTTTGAACCGGTTTTCCCAATGCGTTGGACAATTCGGTACAAAACATTTCATAGATCGGAATGGCAAAATCCGGTTTGGCAGCCCGAATATACGACGGGCGATTCCCTTTTTTTGTTGAAGCATGCAACGTAAACTGGCTCACGCATAAAATTTCGCCGCCAACTTCCAAGACCGAACAATTCATTACGCCATTAGCATCATTAAAGATACGAAGATTTGTGATTTTCTTCGTTAAAAAATCAATATCTTCTTGTTTATCAGCATCTTCAATACCTAACAAGACCAAAAGTCCTGTGCCTATTGAGGCTTTTAATTTGCCGTTTATCGAAACCGACGCCCTTGATACCCTTTGAATGACTGTGCGCATAATGATGTTATTATTCAAGGGCAAAGATACATTATTTTTACATACAATTGCGTAAAATCACATTTTCTCATTGGCTTTTTTGCGGGGGAT
>Ga0123357_10008650_pt1 | contig 12747 bp, 11 predicted proteins | sample TergutEmb28metaG_FD_89873 | JGI IMG/M metagenome (GOLD analysis project Ga0123357, IMG submission 89873) | Embiratermes neotenicus P4 segment gut microbial communities from Petit-Saut dam, French Guiana - Emb289 P4 | ecosystem: Host-associated > Arthropoda: Insects > Digestive system > Gut ... | reverse complement strand
TACGCTTCGATGGCGCCTTCGGCGCTGTCGGCCCGCCTGTGGCGGGACCTCAGGTGGGCGCTGCGGTGCCTGCGCACGTACGACAAGTACGCTTGCGCGGGCTCCTCGCGCTCCGCCCTAGCCTCGATTCGCTCGCAACGGCTGTAGAACACGCTCTAAGGTCCTCCACCTGACTGAAGCACGGCCAGCAGCCCTCCTAGCGCGTCCGCCTCGCGAGTGCGACCAACCCACGTCGTGATCGCGACGCGATCAACGTGCGCGGACGAAATCGACACTCGTGCCGAGGTGGCCGAGGCGGCGCGCTTCCAAACAAGCCGGCGAACCTGCCTCGACGATGCGGCAGTCGTCGGGACGATGCCCGTAGATCGCGCACGGGTACCGGTGGGGTATCGAGACATCGAGGCAGGCGCAGTGCTCGCCGCCATTGTTGATGAAACGGAAGAACGGAGGCCGGGTGTCGAGCGTGGTGTAAAGAGCCAGCCGATGCGCCCCCATGCGTTCCTCGTCATGCTCGAGAAGATGAACGGTGCGCGGGCCGTGATGACAACAGCGACCGCAAGCAACACAGTCCCCGCCATTCGGATCAGGTGCTGAAAAGAGCGGCTCGAGCATGGAGTGGAAACGCGCCTTATTTAGCGCAGCTCGAGTACAACTCAATGCAGCTCGAGTGCAACGGGCAGGCGCACGTGCTCGACCTTCGATGCAACGGCACGAATGGAAGCGCGCAAGTCTTCGGCTGTCGGACGCACGCCCGGATCGCGCCGCAGCGTTGAAACGAGGATCTCGGCGAGGGATCGAATCTCCGGGTTTGCGATGAGCGAACGCATGGGCATGGGCATCCCGTCGTGCGAGAGGTGCATCTGCTCCTGCGAGATCGATCGCGCGGTCGTGGCCGTGTAGTCGGGCACTTTGAGTGCGAAACACTCCGCGCCTGGCTCATGGCGATCTTCCACCCGGTTGACCACGAACACCGAGGCTGTGCCGCCGACGCCGAGTGCCCGAACGACATAAAATCCACCGATGGTGCGACGGGCCGAGAGCCACGGCGGAAGCTCCTCACCGATCGACATCGCTGCGCCTTCGCGCGCGGGTCGTTCGATCGGCAGCTCTGCGAGCATCCAAAGAATGTCCCGGACGAGACGAGCGATGCCGACGGGCAGTCCCTTCGATACTTCGAAAAGTCCTCGAAGTGTCGAGCGCGTTCCTGCGCGTGTACCTTACAAGTGGTTGGTTGGCTACCCGTGCGCGGTTCCGTGGTAAGAGCGCGCGCGTGATTGTCCTCGACAAAGTCTCCAAACGATTCGGCCCGAAGATCCTCTTCGAGAACGTCTCGATGCAGTTCGATCCCGGCAAGCGCTATGGCCTGACCGGGGCCAATGGCGCCGGCAAATCGACGCTGCTCAAGATGCTCGAGGGTAACGAAGACACGGACACGGGATCCATCACCATTCCTGGCAATCTCCGTCTCGGCGTCTTGAAGCAAAACCATTTCGAGTACGACCAAGAGCGCATTCTCGACACCGTCATCATGGGCAACCGGGCGCTCTGGGACGCCATGCAAGAGAAGGAGCGTCTGCTCGCAGGTGAGATGACCGACGAGGTGGGCATTCGCCTCGGTGAACTCGAAGGCACGATCGGCGAAGAGAACGGCTACATGGCGGAGAGCGAAGCCGCCGAACTTCTCACCGGTCTCGGCATTGCGGCGGACAAGCACGAGTCGAAGATGAATAGCCTTGCCGGAGGCTACAAATTGCGCGTTCTCATCGCGCAGGTCCTGTTCGGCAAGCCTGATGTTTTGCTCCTCGACGAGCCAACGAATCATCTCGATCTCGAGTCGATCCGGTGGCTCGAGCACTTTCTCACCGAGGAGTTCAAAGGCACGCTCGTCGTCGTCAGCCACGACCGCCACTTCTTGAATGCAGCGGCAACGCACATCGCAGACGTCGACTACGGCACCATCACGGTTTACACCGGCAACTACGCCGACTTCGTCGACGCCAAGTACGAGAACAACCAGCGTGCTGCCGCGCAAGCGGCCACTGCCAAAAAGAAAGTCGCGGAGCTGCAAGAGTTCGTGCAGCGCTTCGGTTCGCATGCGAGCAAGAGCAAACAGGCGCAGTCGCGCGTGAAGCAAATCGACAAGCTCAAAGAGCAGATCGAAACGAAAGGCCCGAAGCGATCGAGCCTCGTTCGCCCGTTCATCCGCTTCGAGTTCGACAAGCCGTCGGGCCGTGACGTCGTTCGCCTCGAGAACGTGTCCAAATCGTTCAAAGACGATAAGGGCAAAGAGATCGTCGTCTACGAAGGCGCGTCCTTCCACGTGAATCGCGGCGACAAGATCGCGGTCACGGGTCCGAACGGCATCGGCAAGTCCACGCTGCTCAAGCTGATGATCGGCGGCTTCGCCGGGCTCGACGAGGACACGAAACACGACGGCCTCTCGCCTGATGCAGGCGAAGTCCGCTGGGGTCACGAGGTCTCCGTTGGCTACTTCGCACAGGACACCCACGAAGCTTTGAACCGCACGGCAGCGGGCATGAATGCGTTTCAGTGGCTCTATCAGTGGGACAAACTTCGCCCGCAAGAGGAAGTGCGCGCCACGCTCGGCAAGCTTCTTTTCAGCGGTGAAGCGGGCCTCAAACAAGCTTCCACGATGTCCGGCGGCGAGTGCGCGCGCCTGCTTCTCGCGAAGCTCGTGCTGCTCAAACACAACGTGCTCATCCTCGACGAACCCACGAACCATCTCGACATCGAGTCGATCGAAGGCGTGCTCGAAGGGCTCACGCTGTTCAAGGGCACGATCATCTTCGTCAGCCATGATCGCCATCTCGTCAGCGAGCTCGCGACGCGCATCGTCGAGCTGCGTCCGAAGGCAAATCGGCGCGGTGCCGAGATCGTCGACTTCGGCGGCACCTACGACGAGTTTCTCGAGCGTGAAGGCCGCGACTTTACGCGGAGGTGAAGGACGATGGATCAGAAGGAATATTGGAATGGGCCCGTTGCCCATCGCTGGGTGGAGTTTCGCGAGATCAACGAGACTGTTCTCGCACCGCCAAAAGAAGCCGCACTCGCACTCGCTGCTCCCCGTCCGGGTGAACGCGCGCTCGATGTCGGTTGTGGCGCGGGCGGGACGACCATCGCGCTCGCGGAGCGCGTTGCACCCGATGGGAGCGTCCTCGGCGTCGACATCTCCGAACCCATGCTCGCCTTCACGCGTGAACGCATTGCGAAGGCCGGTGTCCGCGCAGAAGTCGTCGTCGACGACGCAGCAACGCGTGCGTTTCATGGAGACTTCGATCTCGTGTTTTCGGCGTTCGGAGTGATGTTCTTTCCCGAGCCAGAGCGCGCGTTCGCAAACCTTCGCAGCGCGCTTCGCCCGGGCGGGCGCATGGCCTTCGTGTGTTGGCGAACGCTTGCGGAGGCGGCGGTCATGCGTGTGCCTTTCGAGGCCGCGCGCGACGTGCTGCCCGCATCGCCTCCGCCCGATCTGCATGCGCCGGGGCCGTTCGCGCTCGGTCATCCAGCGCGCCTGCGCACCATCCTCGAAGGTGCGGGCTTGCGTGATGTCAACATCTCACCGCTCGATCCTTCACTCCGATTGGGTGCGACGCTCGACGACGCGGTTGCGTTCGCGATGCAATCGGGCCCTCTTGCGCGCGCTCTCCTGGAAGCCTCCGACGATCTCGTGAGCGCTGCGCGCGACCGGGTTCGTCGTGCACTCGCAGCGTACGAGACGGACGCGGGCGTCATCCTCCCGGGCGCCATGTGGCTCGTCTCCGCGCTCACATAGAGTCGACGTCGGCGATGGCTTTGCCGAGAAGCGTAGCGAGCGCGGCGTAGGCGGCGTCCGGTGCTTCGCGTGCGTCGCGAAGAGGTTTCGTGTCGACGCCGTATGTCTCGCCAGCTTTGGCGAGCACGCTTGCGAAGTCCGGAGCACATGCGATGCCCTTCAATGCGAGCAGCGCGAGCAGCGCACTGCGGATCTGCCGAACCTTGCGGCTTACCGCACCACCAATGGCCTCGCGTGCACCGAGCGCGTCGGTCACGGCGCTGCGAAGCCAGATCTGTGTTTCGCGGAGCTCCTGCTCGATGCGAAGGCGACGGTGGGTGTTCTGCACCTCGACGTTCGCGAAAGGATCGCGACCCGAAAGCAGAATGTGCCGCTCCTTGATCTCATCGTAGAAGAGCGGAAAGACGTCGGCTGCGCCGCGAATTTCGTCTTCGGTCACGATGAGGGCTTCGAGGCTCGCGTCGTAACGAGCACGCTGCAAGGTCTCACCCATGGCCTCGAGTTTGTCGAACGGTGCATCGGTGAGGATGATGAGCGCATCGACGCCGCTCTGTCCGGGGCGGTACTCACCGCGCGCAACGCTGCCGTGAAGCAGCACGCCGACCAAATTTGCGCCGAGGATCCGTTCGAGCGACGCGTTGAACGCGAGGATGCGCTCGCGAATGTGCACGGGAAGCGTCTCGAATGTATTCAAGATCATTGCCTGGGCGCTGTGATTTCAGGTGACCTCACGTAAACCGGCTCGAGGGGATCCACGGGAGTGTGCGTTCGCGCGGCACGCGCAACGCCGAGCGCATGCGGCAGTGCATGGAGCTTCTGCGACAGGCGCACGATCGTTACGCCATCGACGATGAGTTTGTCCGAAGCCTCGCCGAGGAATGCCACGCGCTCGACGAGTGCGCCCGAGACGCGAGCGATATCCGTGTACCATGCATCAAAAGCAGAAGGGTGCAGGCACACCGGCTCGGACAGCGCGCATAGCTGACCGCTTTCGATTTGACGCGATCTCATCGTTGGGGCCTGCGCTGCGGTCCTCAAAGCCTCAAGGCTGTTCTGGTCCGCTGCTCGGCCCCGCCTCGACCTCGCGTCAACTTGAAAGCGGTCTAACGACGAGAAGGCCTGGACGAACACCTCACCGCGGATTGCGTCGATCGCAGGTACGAGGACGTCCACCGCAGGCTCGCGGTTGCGATTCGTGAGAGCGTCGTGACCCAAGATGGCCATCGCCTCGAGCGATCCAACGCCAACGAGCTCGGCACAGGTGCCCATCACGATCCCCTTCACCGTAGCGACTCCGATGCGGACGCCCGTGAACGATCCCGGCCCGATGTCAACGGCCCATCGCTCGACGTCGCGCGGAGACCACGACGCGGCCTTTAGAGCATCGTCGATCATCGGTAAGAGGGATTCGCCGTGCGCGTTCGACACGCGCCTCTCGAGCGACACGACGATCTCGTCGCCCTCGGCAAGAACCACGGAGCCGAGGCTCGTAGAGGTATCGATGGCCCCAATTTTCATACGGGCTCCTAAAGCTGCGCGAAGCGGCCGCTGCGAAAGGCGGCCTCGAGAAGTTTGTCGATACGCTCGGTGAGCTCCGGTGCGCGTGGATCGTGCGAGGCACCGAGCGCTGTTTTGATTTCGTTCAGGGCCTTGAGTTGGCTGAAGAGCTGCACGTCGGACAAGCCGCTGCCACCGGTGAGCACCTGCCGTATGCGATCGATCTCGCCTGCGAGCGCCTCGATACCGATGCCGGCCGCGCGCACGCGGCGCGCATTCGGGTGCTCGCGGTAGTGCGCCTCGAGCACGGGCACCACGATCGACTCGAGGATCGCTGCTTGATCCTCGTTGTTCCAAATGTGCTTGAGCACGAAAAAGTCGCTTTCGTCCGGCTGCTCGCGCCCGTCGAGAAATGCGCTTGCCGCAAAGAGCTTGAGAAGCTTGACCACGCGGCGGTCGGACACGGTCACGCCTTCGGCGCGGATCTGAAAGATGAGTCCCTTGTACTGGCTGAAAAACTCCTCGGTGAACCTCATTCGTTGCGCGAACGAGCGGTGAAGCCCCGTTATCTCACGTGCGGAGGCGAGCGGCTCCACGGGCGCGTCGGTGAGCGCCATGATCTCCTGCTCCACGCCTTTCGTGAGGAGATCTTGGAAGTGGTAGGCGTCGAGGTTGTCCGACCGAATGCGAAGGAGGAAGCGATCGAAGATGGCTCCGAGCGTTTCGTCCGTTGGCACCTCATTCGATGCGCCGAAACACGAAAGCAGCGGAGTCTTCATGACGACGCCGCCCGAAGCGAACTTTCGCTCGTTCAAGAGCGTGAGCAGCGCGTTCAAGATCGCCGAGTTCGACTTGAAGACCTCGTCGAGGAAGACGATCTCCGCCGAAGGAAGCATGTTCTCCACGCGGCGCTCGTACTTGCCCTCGCGAAATGCCTTGATGTCCACGGGGCCGAAGATTTCGTTCGGCTCGGTGAAGCGCGTGAGCAGGTATTCGAAATACTGCGCTTGAATCAGGCGCGCGAACATCCGAAGGAGCGCGCTCTTCGCGGTGCCTGGCGGGCCCACGAGGACCGCGTGCTCACCCGCAACGACGGAGATGAGCAAGAGCCGGATGACTTCGTCTTTGCCGAGGAAGCGCGATTCGAGCGTGCGCGCGATCTGCCCGAGGCGGATGGGCAGGGCGGCAGCGGCAGTGTCCGTCCGTGTCATGGGAGCGGCTGAAGGTATCAGGAATTGAGCACAGTTGGTTCTGCATCATCGAGCGACGGGCTCGGCTGCTTCGTCTCCTTGACGCGATCGAGCGCGAACTTGAAGAGCACGGGGCCAACGAGCTCGTTGATGCCGATGCACGCGATGGCGATGTCGCGAAAGTGCGGTCCAAAGCTCGGAAACTGGCGAGCAACGACTTGTGCGATGCCGAGCGAGACGCCGGCTTGCGAGACGAGCGGTGCCCAAGCCCACGTGCGCACGGCAGGTTCGTCCTTGGCGACGCGGCTCGAAATCTTGGCGCTCATGAACGTGACGAATACGCGCGATCCCGTGAGGAGCAGGGCGACCATCCAGAACTCCCGCAGCAAAGGCACGTTGAGATGTGCGCCGGCGCCCGCAAAGAAGACGACGTAGACGACACCGCCAGTCTCTTCGATGGCGTGGAGAAACTTGTCGCCCTGGCGTGACAAGTTCTGGACGACGAAGCCGGCAACGAGAAACGTGAGCAGCGGATCGAACGACAAGTAATGCAACACTTCGGTTGCACCGAAACCGAGTGCAACGAGCACGACGAGAAGCTGCTTGCCAATGAGTTTGAGATACGCCGCAAGCGCGAGGCCCAGCGTCGTCCCCATCGCAATCGAGCCGAGGAGCTCGTAACCGAGATCGCGGAAGGCCGCGAACGAGAGCGCGACCCCGGGCTCGATGAGCGGGCGCGCGATGGTGACGACGACGGCGAGGGCCACGATGACCACCACGTCGCTCGCCATGATGAACGACAACGCGAAGCGCGCGAGCGGCCCGTTCGCGCGCGTCTGCGAGAGCACGGCGAGCGTCGCCGACGGGCTGCGCGTGATCGCCAGGACGCCCCAGAGAAGCGAGACGCCCGCGAGAGCCACGATGGGCATGTCTCGCACGAAGGCTGGACGCGCAACGAAGAACACGCCGGCCATGAGCACGAGGCCGAAGAGCGTCTGAAAGACGGTTGCCGTGAGCAGCGATTTGAAGCCTTGCCTGAGGCTGTCGATCCGCAACTCCGCACCGCCGGCGAGTGCGATGAGGGCAATGGCGAGTGAGTTGACCGCCTCGAGTTTCTGCGCTGTCGCGTGATCGATGAGATGAAAGACGTACGGTCCGGCAAGGATGCCGGCGAGGAGGTAGCCGGTGAGATGAGGCACGCCGATGATCTCGACGAGCTCGCTCATGAGCGTGCCGCCGAGAAGGAGCAGGCCGAGCGCAAAGGCGATGGCCGCTTCTCCGAACGAAGACGTGACGCGCGAGGCGCCGTAGCCGATGCCGAAGACGACCGCGAGGCTGAAGACGTCGACGATGCGCCCGAGCACAGTCTTGCCGTGCTTGCTCGAACTCACGATGCGCTCCCTCCCGCTGCCGCAGGATCGGTTGCTTCGCCGATACGAAAGAGCAGACGCTTCAACGCGAACGTGGAGACGAACTCTCCCAAGATCGCCGACACCACGGCGGCAACGAGCAACGTGTCACCGATGGGTCCAGGGAAGCGCAACGCCAGGACGAGTCCGCTGCTTATGGAGATGGGGCCGGATGCGATGAGCACGACGCCGACGAATTTTCCCAGCGCGGGAGCGGCGGCGGCGCGGACGAGCAAGCCTGAGAGAAGCTTGCCTGTGACGCGTGCGATCAACAGAACGGCGATGACGACGACGAGCATGCGGCTCTGGAAGAGGGGATTGAGATCGATGCGAGCACCGGCGAGAAGAAGCATGGGCAGAAGCACGGATCGCTCGGTCGCGCCCACCATGGTGCGGAGGACTCGCCGCGCCGGCGACGCCGCAGCGAGCGCGACGCCCATCACGAAGGTGACGAAGATCGAACAGAGACCGAAGCGCTCCGCCGTACCGACGCCGAGCATCAACGTGCCGAGGAGCGCACCCCATACCGCGTAGCCTTCGGCGCTGCGAAGGAGCAGCGCCGTCACCGTGCCGAGCAGGCCGCCGAGCGCGACGCTCACGCCGAACCATCCGATGGCCGGAAGTTCCACGCTGAGGCCCGCTGGGCGCGAGACGCTGAAGATCGCGCCGAGCACGACGAGAGGCGCGAGATCGTCGGAAGCTGCGATCTCGAAGAGCAACGCGGAGACGGGCCCTTTGGCGTCATAACGCGCGCGAGCCCAATCCACCGCGAAGCGTGTCGTCTCCGCCGTGACGGCACCGGCACCTGCGGCGAGCACGAGAGCGCCGGTTCTTTCGATACCCGCAACGTGGGCGATCGAGAGCAACCAAAAAGTTGCAAGGCCAACCACCAAGCCGGTGATGAGCGCGCAGGCGATCCCGAGCACCATGGCCCTCTTTCGTACGCGGCGGCCTTCGACGCGACCAAAATCCAAGCCCACCACGAACGCAAGCCAACCGAGAGCGACGTGAATGACCGGGGAGAAGTCGTCGATCATCGCGCGGTCGACCAGGCCGAGTGCGTGCGGCCCGACCACGAAGCCGAGGCACGCGTACTCGACGCCGGACGGCAGGCCGTGGGTTGCGCGCCCCCTGACGATGAGACTCCCGAGATACGACAGGAGCAGGAGCCCCATCAACAGAGCGATGGCGCTCACGCTCCCGCCACGTTGCGCACCGCGCTTGCCGGTGACGCGTGAGATCGTCCGAGGCGGACGCCGATCTTCGCGAGGCTGTCCTGTACTGCCTTCGCAAGCGACACGTCGTCGCGCAAGGGAGCGCTTTTGATGCGCCAATGAGCGCCGGCTTCGTCGAGGTAGACGAGCTCGACGTGCCCGCGTGCGCTCGTTCGTTGCGCCGCCTCGAGGAGCGCGCGTTCGACTTCGTTTTGCGCCGCTCGTCCGTCGATGACGACGTCGAGCGTGGTCAAGGGGGCGTGCTTATGGACGCGCACGGGATGCCACAGCGAAAAAAGATGGGGCACGTCGATCTCGGCGCGCTCTTCGTCCTCGATGCGAATGTGGAGCAACGTGAGATCGGTGATGTGGCCCGAGCGGCCGCCCACCTCGACGAGATCACCTTTCTTCAGGCGGCGGCCGAAGACCACGACGATGCCGATAGCCGCGGTGGCAACGAGCGGCGTCGACGACAGGGCGACCGCGAAGAGAGCGACGAGACCTGCGCGCGAGAGCGCACCGTCCGACTCGCCCGTGATGATGGGGGAGGCGAGGACGAGCGAGACGACGATGATGCCGAAGCGCATGAGCGCGCTCGTTGGAGCCGCAAGATCGCGCGAGAGCCAGTCGATATGTGTTTCGCCCCGAGCCACGCTGTCGAAGAAGAGGCCGACGAAGCGGACGAGGACGGAGATCGCGAAGGCGGCCATCAGCAGGACGACGACGATGGGGAGCGCGCCGCCGACGCGCTCCGCGATGCCGTAGAGCGGCTTGGCGAGCATGCCGGCAAGCCAGGTGGTGTAGTCCTGCGTGGATTCGAAGAGCGACAACGCGATGATGAGCCAGCCATAACCGATTGCAATTTGCAGCAATCGACGGCCGAGGATCAGCGCGATGGAGAGCGCGTTACGGGCGGCGACCGCGCTCATGAATTCGATTTTGCCGAGGTGCAGCGCTGTGATGCGTTCGGGATTCTTGGAGAGCGACGCGCGCATGCGATGTGCAATGTCGGAGACACGACGGAGCAACAAGAACGCGATGAGCCCGGAGAAGACGAGCACCGAGAACGAAAAAACGGTTTTGGCAATGGCGCTTCGTTGGCGTTCGGTCGAGATGGCCGCGCCGAGCCGCGTGGAGACGTGCGCGCCGAGGACGGACAAGCTGGCTTCCCCCGTTGCCTCGACGTCTTCGGGGCCGAAGGTGATGACGGGCGTCTTGCCGACGTAGATGACGGCGGTGCCTTGTGCCTCTTCGACGCGCGTTTCGTCGATCTCCTCGGGGTGTGCGAGCAGCGCATCGATCGCGAGGTTCGCGGCGCGCGCGCGGTCGGTCGCGCTCCGTCCGCCGCGCGACGTGCGAACGACGAACACGGTCTTGTCGTGGACGCGGACCTCGCCGGGAACTTCCGCCGGTGCGGATGGCGTGTGTACGTCGGCAAAGGCGACTCCTTCCGCGAGCACAAACAACGTGGCCCAGAGAATCAGAAGCTTCCAGACGTGGCATACGCGCCGCATGAAACGGCCGGCAGGCTAGCGGATTATGCGCGCCGCGTCATGGGGCGGCCACGGGGGCCGCCCCTACGAGGTGCTGCGCAGCCCGCCGGCAACGTCTCTACTTGACGCCTTCGCGTAATCCACGCATGACGGAGGAGCACGTCGCGGCCCCTTGGCGGAATGGCATACGCAGGAGACTTAAAATCTCTGGCTCGCAAGAGCGTCCCGGTTCGAGTCCGGGAGGGGCTACGCCTATAGAGGGAGAGGGTGTTGCCCAGCCGTCGCGCAGCAGGCTGGGAAGCACCCTCTTACATTCCCCAGACCGTGATGGGGCGCCCCTCGGCGCTGCGCTCTTGGACGAAGACTTTCTCCTCCCAGCTCCGCTCCTTGGCAGGGGTGGGGTCCACGACGATCAGGTGGGCTTCGTCCGGGTGGCACTGGTCGGCATAGCCTGCCGTCTGCTTCAACCCCTCTTCGATGGTTGCCTCCAGCGAGCGGCGCTCCTTCTTCACCTTCATCTCCACCACGAACCGCTGCTCTTTGCGCTCGCCGTTTTCCCGATAGAAAAAGCGCACGAAGAGATCTGCACGCCCCCTTCCGAGCGCGTACTCGCGTTCGATCCGGCCCCCTCCGTTGACCACCCGCTGCAACCATGCCTGCAAAAGCAGCTGCGGTGCTGCTTCCTCGTAGATCGCTCGCTTGTTCCAAACCTCGGAGTTCTCTCGGTAGAATTGTTGGAAGCCCGTCAAGAGCGCTCGGAAATCGAGGCGGCCGCCAGGAAGGTGGAAGGCCGTACTCGGCACCTGAGCCGCGAAATTACTCTCTACGATGGAGGTGATCTCCCGGGGGATCACCTCCCGGTAGATCTCGTTGGCGATGCGGGCACCCTCCGGACGCTGCTCCACGATGAGCCCCAGGTCGGCGACATATCGGCGATCCTCGACCGATACGGACTGGTCCCACGCTCCTCCTTTGAGCATCGGCTCGATGACGCGGCGCACGCGGGACTCCCTGAGCTTGTCCACGAGCTGATCGAGGTGGGTGTCGCGCCGGAGAATGAGTCGTTCTTTGGCTTCGTCCACCTCCTCGAGCGTGATCGGGTGCGAACGGTCTCGGAGATCAAGCATCTTCTCCGTCAATTCACGAGCGAGCGCGTTGACGAGCCAGGGCTGCCCACCCGTCAGCGCCATCACTTTCGAGTAGATCGACTCCTCGAAAACCTGCCCCGTCTCGGCTGTGTGCTGTCCATAAAGCTGGCGCACCTCGGACTCCGAGAAACTCCCAAGCGTCAGCGACTCGGTCTTGATATTGAAACAACTGCCTCCCGTAATGATTTCGCCCGTCGAGGTATGGATTCGAGAATCGCGCACGTCCCGCACCCCGCAGAGGATGATGGAATGGGGAAAGGGAGCGGGGCGACCAATGTAGCCATCTCGGAGCTGTCGGAGGACGGAGACGAGCGTGTCGCCAATCAATGAGTCGATCTCGTCGATCAGCAAAACGATCGGCTTCGGAGCGTGGCGGGCCCACTGCGTCAAGAGCCCGTTCAGGAGTGCTCCCGGTTGGCGAGATGTGAGGAACGAGCTCCCCTCGCGGGCGATCCAGCTCTCGGGAAACCAGATGTCTGCCTGATCGATCAGCCGCGTGGCGATCAGTCGATCCCCCATCGCAACGTCATCGCGCGCGGCCTGGGCTATCTCGACGTTCATCCTCAGTGCGTCGTAGCGCCCCTCGCCGTTGAGCCGCTCGACGATGGCTTGGAGCAGCGTCGTCTTTCCGCTCTGCCGTGGTGCGTGCAGAACGAAATACTTTTTCCCATCAATGAGCTGTTGGATCTCGGGCCAGTGGATGCGCTCGAAGGAATCGACGCTGTAGTGCTCCGCGGGGTGATTGGGACCCGCGGTGTTGAAGTGTCGGGGCATCGGCATCGCTCTTACCGTACGCTATCAGGTTCGATGCTGGAAACGTCCATCGGCGAGGCGATCGTCCGCGCCAGGAACCCGCAAGAAATGGAAAAGTAAGGGGAATTCAAGGTGGTCCCGGTAGGGACGGCCCTTTCGGGCCGCCCCCCGGACAGAACCCGGCGAGCGGATTTCCCGCACCGGGCTCCCACCTCGGGTCAACGGGTCGCAAAGCGTCTCTCCGGCCAAGGGT
>Ga0123357_10008649_pt1 | contig 12747 bp, 5 predicted proteins | sample TergutEmb28metaG_FD_89873 | JGI IMG/M metagenome (GOLD analysis project Ga0123357, IMG submission 89873) | Embiratermes neotenicus P4 segment gut microbial communities from Petit-Saut dam, French Guiana - Emb289 P4 | ecosystem: Host-associated > Arthropoda: Insects > Digestive system > Gut ... | reverse complement strand
TCTTCTCTCCTGAAGATGGGCATAAAGATGCCCGAAACATGTTGAGACAGTGTCAATAATCAACATCCATAATTGACAATAAATCATCTATATTGTTGCATCTTGTTGGTTTTCTTTCCTCACAGTTTAGATGGAGTATGCGAATTCTGCTAAGATCCCTTTTCTTTTATTTATAAAATAGTTACGACGAATTAGGTTCAGCAGTAAATCACGCTTATGTTTGTTTTATTTAAGTCCATGGAGAGCTCTCCTTCAGTGGCTGTTAACGCACAGTGCATTTCACCCTATCGAGGTCAATTCTGTTATAAATCAGTCTCTTTCTTTCGACAGAACTGAAGAATGTTACACACTCGTATCACTTTAATTTCGCAGTACTTAATGACAGTACTTCATTTATGAGAAAAGAATGAATGCGGACTATTACTAAACTCTTCACATAATACTGCATTTAAGAGGCACAGATAAGCCAGATATGGAAGGAACACAAGACAGGTATTTGCAACTTGGAATGAAACTCCACGCAGAAAGAGGTAATTTCAAGACCAATGAAAGGATGAGAATATAAAACTCTGAACTATGGGTAAGGTTGTAAACAGGATTACGCAGTTTCGTAATGTAGCATACCGAGTGTTTTGTGATGGCTTATAAAATAAGAGAATGTTTCTTTGTCAGTAAACGTCACAGCTGTTCAAGCAATAGCGTGGACTGAGGTAAGTCATTTTTCTACGTTTTGTTTCATTGCTTTTATTCACAATGTCCCGTTGTGATGATATACAAAATACATTACAATAAACCGTCAATCATAACAAAAGTGTTTATTGTCAATGTGGGAATTCATTACATGTTTCGGTTGACTTAGCCATCTTCAACTACTCTACGAAATCTTCTCAAAGTAAAATTACATACCATAATCAAATACCCAATATAAAACAGCCTTAATAGTGTAAAAGCTATAACTTCAGGGCAGTGTTCCTGCGCACCTTTATGACAGCGGCAATGTGCAAAACTACAAAACTTGTATAAAAAATATGACTGCTTGCAAATTCGTGTTTTTTTTACTCATTCGTTTATAGACTTTAACGTCACACTTAATCACCCAAATATTTTGCACTTTTTTGTATTAGAAGAAGGTGGCCAAGCCGACTAAAACATGTCGTATTGAATAATAATACTGACAAGAAAACAACCTTAGTTGTGATTGACGGTTTATTTTAACATAGGATTCTTTCGTGGCTAACGTTTTGGCGTAAATACGAAATAGTTAAAAATATTTAATTGTAAACAGGATTCAACGAGAAATGTTTGGAATAATATATGACACAGGCCTACAATTTTTACGATCACCTATGCCAGTCAATGTAAATAAGGTGTGTCTATTTGTTGTTCCAAATTCTGAGCGATGTTGAAGACGCCAGAAAGTATTTCGTACCTGGTATCTCTTGGCACTGTTTTTATTTCTTAGTTTTTATGTACAAGACAATAGGCAGTGAACTTCCGCCAAGCGATGAAAATACTGTGCTTGTGTATGTGTGGTTCACGTATGGGAGCGGGACGAGAATTCCCCTACTAAACGCCGCGAATATAAGGGCTATTTTAAGACATTATAAAATCCCGGCTTCTCTATTATTGTGGTATACGTGGCTTTCTGCGTCCAGCAAATGTTTTTTGACAAACTCCGTTCTTCGTGTTGAATATTTCATTTCACTGAGATACACTTTCTGGGCCGTCAAAGGGAAACAGTCTTGAGAAAACGCATTTTGGCAATATTCGGACAAAATGGTTGCAGGCACGCAGTTATAAATATTTATAACATTATGTCGTTAATATTTTAATTTTAGAGTGTATGAGGAGACAGTGTTATATTGGAACTAATGCATCACGGTGTATGGGGTGACTTTATTCATCTGACTTGGGGCTTAAAGGCCTTGACTCAGATGACCTGCTTTATAAAATACAATCAACCCTCGTGAACGCGGCAGTGAAGCTTCGCGTTCCACAAAAGGCCGGCAATTTCATGAACAGCGGAGGGACTATTGGTGTTCAAGAGGGAGTTCGGTTAGCGGCATTCAAGCCGAAATACTTCTTTCAGCTGGAAAATACGTAGAAAACTTCGTTAAAATGAATAGCCCATAAACAACAATGTTTCTAACGTCGTTATGTAACAGGGAGGATATTAAAATAAGCACAGGAAGGAAAAATTCGCTGATTTAAAAATAAATTACCCAAACACTAACGTTTGCATTTTATAATAGAATTTCTAATGACAAAAAAAAAAACATACTAAAATTCAATGAGTTTCTTATATTCTCATTTTGTTAAGTCGTATTTCAAGTCCGTCGTTTTTTATTACTTCTTACTTGTTTTCTTCAGTGTGCGTAGTTGAAATTTCGTCTGTAATCGGACTGCAGTTGAATATACAAGGTGGTTCAAATATGACCGGGACTACTTGTGTGAAAATTTGGCGACATCAGTCCTGGTCAAATTTGAACCACCTTGTATATGTAAGTTAATCATCAGTAAGACTATAAAATATTCAAAACCGTATAAGGAGGACTCCGTGATTATAGCGTCCTTTTGAACATCAGCACCTCACTAATTCTTTGACCCTAACTTTAAAATAACGGTGCATTTTTTCAATATTCATGGCCAAACGGTCATGGAATGTTCTTATTCTTCATGAAATTTAATTTAGGCGTTTGGAATATGCCGTACTAATACGGTTGACTAAATACAGTGATTTCGGTTTTGCATTCTCCCTGATATTCCGCAGTAATTCCAATATGATATTAATAACGATACTTCCCAGAGACCAAGATACATGAGATCAGTAGCACCGTATGGTTGATCTAAACGCAATGACGGAGAGTTAAATATAAATGCCTTTAGCAGAAAGCTGTAGCTTTTATCTATGTCAGAAGGCAGTTTTTACACCTTCTTGCTGACAATCATTAAAGTCTTAGCGACACAAACCGGCACAAGGATGTATTTAACAGCTGGGTAGAAGATGGTCTTCAAGTGTTCTGGTTGTTTTACGTACAAATGCGGGGCACAGAGTTCCGCCAAGGACCTACCAGATTTACGACTTCCGGATGCAGAAACTCATGCTTCGATTTATTTTAACAGTCATGGTCTTAGGAAAGAGTTCTCTCCCAAAGTCATGTTTCTGCCAGGATTCTACTGAAGTTATTTATGTGACATTTAGATAACATTAAGACTGTCGTGACCTCGCAAAAAAAATCTACATTGAAGAGTTTTGTGTTTTGCCTGTATTCCAACAACGTCGCTAAAATCGATCGGGTTTTCTCTGAGCGTGAGATAGCCGGTTTATCTCACGTCTTGACGGCGACAAGTGTCGGATTTACCCTGAACGTACCTAGAATTGCGTGCACAGATATTGCTCCATTATCACATAAATTGCGCAACACAAAACATAGAAACTGGTAGGGACCGGAATGAATACATGCAAGAGCGACATTAAACTTTTTTCTGAAGTTTCTTCCTCAAATCAAAACGCGCCGCTGACATTATGAGATACCAGGGCACAAAACTTAACGACCGGACATGTCATGCGAAGACACGTATTCGTAGTATTACGTTACGTTGTCATCCGTTGCGGATACGTGTTCCTTGGACGTCTTCGGTCTGGGAGAGTCCTTGTCACTCTCAAGCAAGTAGCGTTATGTAACGTGTTTTGTGTCGTATGATGTCCACTAAGTTGTCTTCGCTGTGTTCTGCGAGGGTGGGCTGTGGTTATACGACGCACATTCACAGCCAGACTTCTGCACTTCATGGACACCACGGTAATGATTTGGGTGCGGCAGCACACAGCCACTTCAGTGATGACGGTGCGAAAATTGCAATGTGATGCTGTCGCGCTGGAGATGAAGGTTTACTTTACTGGTTGCACACTTGACAAGAGTGGCGTTGTTATGTTGGCAACAATGTGTATCGAGTGTAATGGAAAATGGTAAATTAGTTCAAAATTTGTTTGTGATGTTAAAATGCGAATGCTGGATTTATTGTGTAAAACTTTGTGTTCTGTGAAACTAGAATATTTTTGTGAGGATAAAGATGATCAAATAAAACGTGCTTTATTATTATCTAAAGCTTTCTGTTTTGTCTGGTTGCATTTACCAGTAAATTTTATTTTAGGCACAAGCTCGCTTATACACAACGAATGGAGCTCAGTTTAGAAATACACACAAAGCGACAATTCACAAAGACGGAATCATTGAGATACTCGCGGATGATAGTCGCAAATAAAAATTAACGACCTTCACTCAGAAACCAACAGGAGACTGTAGTTAGGGCGTGCTTGTTACCAGGCGTGATGTCGTGAGAAGGGTAAGCTACTGCATTTTCGTGTTTCAACAATAGCAGGAAATTTCTTGACTACCTGTGCGACTGTCAGCTTATGGAGGAGCAGTGACCTCTGAGGACTAGGTCGGGTAGTAACTATAAACCAGTTTACACGGATCAGTAACTGCCGTCTTCAGGTGACGGGAAATGACCAGCAGCAGCAGAAGCAGCAGCAGCAGCATGGATAAAATGACTATGTCGAAAATTTTGGTTTCTGATTCAGTCAACATAGAAGTCCGAGGAAATATAAGTACTAGATTAAAGCAGATTTGAGCCTACGCAGATGACACTGTAATAATTGGAAGAACAAAGCAAATCTTGACACCTTTTGCAAACTCAAGCACGAGGCTCCAAATGCTGGATTAATAATAAACAATAATAAAACCAAATATCTATATTGCACCAGGAAAATATTCCAGCCTGCTTATTTAAATACAGGAGAAGAACAGTTTGAATAAGTGAATTCATTTAAATACTTGGGAACAATGGTGAATACTGACAACTCTATTGAGGAGGAAATTAAAGAAAGAATAGCAGCAGGAAATAGGGCATACCGTGTTCACAAAAAAACTATTTTCATCAAAATTAATATCCCGAAACATCAAACTACAACTTTATAACACGTTAATTCGCCCAACAGTAACTTACGCCCCCAAAACATGGGTACTTATGGAGAAAATTACAAATAAACTGGTGACTTTCGAAAGAAATATGAGGAAAATATTTGGCCCTACAAGAACAAATGATGGCTGCGGGAGGATTAAAACTAACCAAGAAATAAATGATATACTAAAAGGAAAAAAATATAATTGGGTTTATTAAAAACAAAGACTAAATTGGTTAGGCCATGTTGAGCGCATGGCTGAGGATAATATTGTGCAGAAGATTAAGAGATGGGAACCCATGTCTAAAAGACAAATTGGAAGACCTAAAACACGTCGGGAAGATGACGTTTTGGAAGATATAAAGAGCATAAATATAAGCAACTGGAAGAGAGTAGCACAGAATAGAGATAGTTGGAAGAAAGTGGTTGAGCAAGCCAGAATCTTATATAGGTTGTAGCGAAGAAGGAAGAGGAGGAGAAGGAGGAAAAGGAGGAGGACGAGGAGGAGGAGGAGAAGGAGAAGGAGGAGGAGGAGAAGGAGGAGGAGGAGAATGACGATGAGGAGGAGGAGGAGGAGAAGGAGGAGGAGACGGAGGAGGAGAAGGAGACGGAGGAGAAGGAGATGGAGGAGGAGAAGGAGAAGGAGAAGGAGAAGGAGAAGGAGAAGGAGAAGGAGAAAGAGAAGGAGAAGATTCTTCAGTCAACAGGGTCGTAGCTGGGGGGAAGGGGCGAGTTGTGCGGCCACTCCTGGCGACAGGGGCGGCATAGTAAATGCTTTAAATATAATATTTGATATTTTGTACTCAAGAATTATTTAATTATTGAGCCAAATAGAAGGGAATTCAAAAAATGACTACGATGTTTTAAGTTCATAATTTCTATTAGGTACAGCCATTGTAATTACTCGCCCCGGGCGCCAAAAAGAGCCCTCCCTACGCTCGGATCTGTCCGTACCGTCTAGCCAACAGCAGGCAGGACTGACCATTCGACCTTTGGTGATGTAGCCTGAACACGCACAAGCTACGCAATTACCCTGGCTTGCTACTTCAGCATCAATATAAACAAATTAGGAATTGTCCGCACCGTGTAAGACTTTGGCGCTTTCGCTCTGTTATTGTCCCTAGGCCCATGTAAACCCAAGTAGCCACAACAACAACAACAACAGAAACACTGGTAACCACGGTAATCACAGGAATACTGGTAATTGTGGCAATAAGCTCAACCGCAGTAATTGTGGGAATTTTAGTAGCCATAAGAATAGTGGTGATCTTTGCATCAAAACAGTAAAAAATGTACAAGTCAAATATTCTTTACTTTCTGTCCGATTCTAACTAAAACCGGAATATGCCGGCAGCTCTTAGTAAAATTTTCAATATAGAATTCAACGAAAGTCCATCAGATGGGAAATGAGGTGTTCCATGCAGACGAATAAGCAGACGTACGGACAAAATAACAGACGTCACGAAGCTAATGGCCGTTTTTCGCAACTGCTTGACATACACACCTGACACGAATAATGACTGTGATTATAATGATTATGGTGATGATTTATTATAATTATTATTACTCAGTTCCCCTCGCGATAGCCTACTGGGTCTATTTATCGACAGTTTATTTATTTATTTATCAATCTATTTATTCAATCTAAGGAAGCTGTAACAAGCCCAGATGTTACGTCACTAAGTTAGTGCTGGTAAAATTATTAGGAACACCTTGTTCGAAGGAATTCGGAAGGATTATCATGTGTTTGTCCTAGAGGACTCGGAAAAGGCAAGTAGGCCTACAATCTTTACTAGGACTTCTCAAAGTGAGTTTGCGTGACTGCAGGCTTTCAGTACATGCGGGTACTCGCGACGTTTCCTACCAGCAATGAATCAAATCCTTACTCTAAATATCTGGTAATACATATTCCACCCGTGACGTACATAAATCAAACTTCTCTGCGCGGTCAGCACTCCCCGTTCAGCAGAAAAATGTGTTCCACATCGCAGTTCCCATACAGTTTTGTTATTTCTGAATTTGTTCTTCATCGATCGTGAATTTTATTTACTAAAAAATGATAATCAACACGGCAGGATTAGCACCTTGCTTAGAGATTGGAAGTTTCCCTTTACTGCCTTTCGTTTTATGCAAATAATGTGATAAATTTTATGATTTTTTTCACCGTGCGTTGTAATATAATTATACAATATAAACCAACGAAAAGCACAATTTCTAAATTAATATATATATATATTTTTTTAAATTTAATGTCTTCTACATGTTTCGAACCGGAGGGTTCATCTTCAGGAAGACGATTGTATATGCAGTTATGTTATGGTATGTTTTACATTGCATGTTTTGTTATACCATACCGCTGAATTAATTTGTATATCTTCTATTTCATGTTCTTATACTGGTATGATTGGTTTTTTGCACCGTGCATACCATAACATATCTGCGTCTTCCTGAAGATGAACCCTCGGGTTTGCAACATGTAGACGGCATCGAAATTAAAAATTGAAATATTAATTTAGAAAGTATACAGTTCGTTGGTTCATACGGTGTATTGCGTAAGATAAATGTTTCAAACATAACTTTCCTATCTCCGTTACGTGTATGCCTTATGTCATAGGCAAAGTCTGACATGATTAGATTATTAATTCTTGGTTTATTTAAGCACAATTTCTCGACCGTACAGATTACGCAGTCTCGAATTATTTGTGGATTATCAACTGGAAGAGAGGTGGAAGGAGAACATCGTGCCCTGTTCTACTGCGATATTACAGAATCTCAGTGAACAGACTGAAGAGACACACAGGAAACCTCTCAGAGGATAGGCATCGTTTTCTGTTTTATGTAACTTAAGGAGTTACAGTGTATTACTACGAAGCAAAAGGAAATTTATATGGCAGGTTACGTCCACTTAGCTTCTGCAGTTTGTCTATCGTCTAGTGTCCAAAAAACACAAAAGGCAGTACATAACAGTCAGATCTCAATCATTGGATAGTGACTGATACAGACCTTCCAAAACAAAACGTCATCAGAAGACAATGAGTGGAACAGAATATAAAGGCAGCGACTGGCAGGCCGACCGTTCTTATGACGTACTCTTCTTACATGGAACACGTTTAGCATCTAGAGACTGAAAAGGCAATCATAGAGGTAAATTAATTAACTAATAACTAATCAATTATAATGCTACGTTCGCCGGTGTAAACGCGGGACGAAGTTATCCTTCGTAAACAGAAGACGCGCCCTCGTACACTTCTTCATGCTAATATGGCACTCAGGTGGCGCATTTAAACAGCCTGCTAAGTGATGACGTCTGCATTTTATCCTACTGGCTTCTTGCTGCTTCCCAATTAAATATGTTGATTTTAGCTGAAACTTCTTCAACAACTAAATGACCGAATTTTCCTAGCTTAACATCAATTAAATCACAAAGATTAGATCTGTGGAAGTAAACATCTGTAATACGTCCCTGTTGATTTGTTACGCAGCCGACGAAATATACGGTGTAGTCAGAAATACTATAGATTCAGTCTAAACACGACAGTTTTTTAACACACAAGTTCGACATCATTTTTATTATAAATTATTGTGTTTAGAATGACTATATATATACATATGAATATATATATATATATATATATATATATATACCCAACGCACAAAGGGAATGAATTTTCTTAGGACGAAATACAACAAAATTCATGAACATCTACATTATTTGTTCAATTTTCATCGCGGAGATCAAGTCCAATCATCGAATTATTTTATATTTATATCTTACTTGTGATACTTCAATTACCGAGTGACATCTGACGTCGTACACATTAAGCAACACAATCATCCAGCTTATGAAACGCACAATAATATTAAGGCAGTTACAAGATCAAAACTGCTACCTCTTACCGAATTCTGCACTGAAAAAGCTACTCAATATTTCTCTCCACAGATTCAAAGAAACTGCTTTTTCCTCGCCATACAACGAAGGATAATTAAATAAGAATTCAATCAAAACCTGATCCACAGATGGCCTGTTCCTGATAAGCACCTGATTCTTAAAATCTAGGAGACAAAATCAGTTCGTATTCAACATTCGCATGACCTACAAACATTTGCTTCTCTTACTTTTTAGGCGCTTTTACAAAATTGCAAAAAAAAAAAACATACTATTAGCTTCGTCACGTCTGTCCGTCCGTCCGAATGGAACAACTCGGCTCTCATTGGATAGATTTTCAAGAAATTTTATATTTGAGGATTTTTCGAAAATCTGTCGAGAAAATTCAAGTTGCATTAAAATCGGACAAGAATAAAGGGTAATTTACATGAAGGTCAATAAATATGTTTATCATATCTCGCTCATTTCTTCTTAGAATGAGAAATGTTCCAGACAAAAGTTGTACATAAAATCAAAACACACATTTTGGGTTCAGAACTTTTATTTCGAAAATCGTTCCGTTTACGAGAAAACGTGGAAAAATACTGTAGAGCAGGGCAGGTCACAGACGACAACATAGCACATGCGCATTGCATGCTGGATACCTAAGGCTACAAATACACACACTCAGGCTGTGTAACATTCATTGCTTTTCCACAACAACAAAGTTTGCACGAACACGTCTCTACGTTACGTTATACGTACAATGCCTGTCTTGGCCTTGGTCTGTTCACTGCTATATTATGTTTACACACTGCACAACAAGCTACACACTCACGGCTTGTTCATTGTTTTCCCTGCTCTATGATTATCCTTGCACTAGGATGGTGTACATATTAGAGAATAGAAGGGAACAAAACGGAATAAGCCCTTCAGACATCAACACTGTTCTCCCTAACATGCTTCAGGTCAGCTGCACTTATATGCATCGTGCACTATTCCATACAGTCAGACTTCATGAGGAACATCCGCCTATTTCGAAACACGCAAGTCCGTATGCTGGGAGCTCAACTCAAGATAACATCTCTGTGCGATATTCTACAGCCTGAATTGCACGCCACACTCGACTGCGGGAGCAGGGCTTCGCAGTGGGCGCCGAGAGGTCCGACTCGACGCAGCAGAATTAATACATTCTGAGGTGTGCCATCCCCGTTGTGCGTTTAAACTATGTGGTGAGGTGAATTCAGTCAAAAAACACAACTATAAAATATGGCTAAATGATGGTGTTTATTAGCAAGGAAAAACCACATGTTTCGGCCTATAGCGACCATCTTCAGGTTCTGACAATTTTCTGCTAAAAGAGTTTTATATAATATGCCTAAACCGCGTTTTAGGCATATTATATAAAACTTTTTAGCAGAAAATTGTCAGAACCTGAAGATGGCCGCTATGGGCCGAAACATGTAGTTTTTTCTTGCTAATAAACACCATCATTTAGCCATATTTTATAGTTGTTTTTTGACTGAATTCACCTCCCCATATAGAATTAATACTTTTCACTCGAAAGTTCGAACGTCGATTAACAGACATTCAGACAGTAAAACAAAACAAATTAAGTTTTCCACAATTTCTTCCCAAGGAATGCATTGTTCCAGACCTTTAAATCATCTAGATCACTTTCTTGTCGCGTTTCGATCCTCCGCGTACCTTAGATACTTGTTAACAATCGGCATACGAGTATAACAACACACATACACGTGTTTTTTTTAAACATTTGCCATTGCCAAACTTTTAACTCTGAACACACCGGGCAAGGAAACCTAAAGAAAAATATTTAATTTTTCAGATTCCATAAAAATTCCAACATAAAAAATGGATTTCGACTTTTTTAAAGCACCTATCGTTACTATGTTTTGGGGGTTGAATTTTATATCGCAATTCGGCAAATATTTTAACGTAATAGAATACATCCTATAATAAGAGATATGTATTTGTTAGTTATACCACCTCTCTGTTATATTTCAGTCCGACTCACTGTCCTGTCTGCTAAATGCCTAATATTTCGTGTCAGTTTATCATCTCGTAGTTCCACACGCAGTCTCATAGGAGTAACTTTGGGGGCAAGGGGGGAAATGCAGCTTCACTCTTTTTCATATTAAGAACAAATTTTTTTGGCTAACGAGCTGAAGAAGGGCACATTCTGGGGAGTAGGGGGGTTGTTGGGGGGCACCCCCCCCCAACAACCCCCCTACTCCCAAGAATGTTTCCACGCATTATAGTATAACTAATCTAGTCTAATTTTACAACCTGAAGATGGCCCAAATGTAGGGCCGAAATATGTCGTTATTAGAACCCTCATTATAACAATAATAGAAGTAATATAGTTGTGTTTGACTGTGTGTATTCTACACTAAGCTCCTTACCATTGTATAAAAAACACAACGAGGATGACGCACATCAGAATCACTTAACATAATTGTAATGACGCTGTAACAGCTACATAAGACGTGCAGTTTTGCATTTATACCTACACGAACTATCATCAACTTTTAGAGTTAACAGCATTTTTATGGAGCACGTAGCAATCACAGTACCCAATGGTGTCATTATATTCTCTTACAGCAGAACCGGTCACTATGGCGAGGCCACTCGTGTCATCTGTCGGGGAAAGAATGAAATTCGTGTTACATCCCCGTCTGCTCAGAGCAGCAACAGCAGCGCCCTAACTAGCCGGCGAGACTATCACGACCTTGGACGACTGAAATTAATATAAAATACAACATTTTAGCTCCTCCTTCACAGAGGACATCACAATCCCTATTATAAATACTGTATGTTGAATGTGAGAATTGTACGAAACAACCAAATACACAGCGCGAGCAAAAAGCAGATACTTGAAATGTTAACACCAGAGAGTACACATAGCTAACTTACTGAGCTTTCGATGGTTTATGAAATGCTTGTTCAAGCAGTTGAATAATCAAATACTGAAGTATTCTGAAACATGATGCCGCGTGGCTTGACAACTGAACTGTCAGACCCTGAAGTTGGAGAAAGCAAACTCCTCCGATAAGTCGGTGACTCTTTGCCTAAAGACGTGGATCTTAATCAATGCCGCTGTGATAGCCGTAAGTCTCACAACCTTCTTTGCACACTGTCATAAGAAAGACCAAAACAAGCAGCATAATGTCATTTGAGTCTCAAAAAACGAAGCTCTTTTTCTTGGTGTATGGTTGTTAGCTTTTCCTCCCTGCGTGTGAGATCGCCACATTGTGCTTGTGTGTGTCCGCCATATCAAGTTTCGGAACTATTCTTCCTGTTTGCGTGACAGTTGGTGAGAAATTTGTGATGCTGTAGGTAAACTAAATTCCCTAAATCACTAATAATTTGGTGGACGCACGACCTTGTCAGGTGGGAACGTTACTTATTTCATGGTCCTGAACTGATGTGTAATACCGTATCCAAATTAGTTAGAATAATATTTTTGTACGTGTGAAACAAGAATTCGGCGCCCGTACTAGAGTGTTGTTTAGTGTTCGGTTTAATGACTATAATAAGTAAACCAACAGAGTACGTGAAATTTGGTTTGGAGATAGAGCATAAACGTCCCTATACATTACGTACTAAATAAATTTTGTACGTCAACAATTACAAACGTGCCGGAGATACCAAATTTTCAGAATCCCTACTTAAGTAATGACAAAATACAAAAATGCGATCATGAGTAGGCACATAATACTACAAACTGGGCATTATGAGTCACGACTGGAGCTCGTTGTTCATAAGGGCCAACATCAAGAAGGGTTCCATTTTCGCGAAAGCAATATTATTCACATTTTGTCGTATTGGTTATGACTCTGTGCACATCGTGAAGAGTCTACCGTCGTTTGGAAGGAATAAAGTGCCCCCCCCCCCCCCC
>Ga0123357_10008648_pt1 | contig 12747 bp, 6 predicted proteins | sample TergutEmb28metaG_FD_89873 | JGI IMG/M metagenome (GOLD analysis project Ga0123357, IMG submission 89873) | Embiratermes neotenicus P4 segment gut microbial communities from Petit-Saut dam, French Guiana - Emb289 P4 | ecosystem: Host-associated > Arthropoda: Insects > Digestive system > Gut ... | reverse complement strand
TACAACCCATGAAGTAACTCAACGAATTAGTCGCAAGCTCCTGAGGATGGATGTATTAACATCCGAAACATGTTGAGTACTGAATAAAGTAATAATAAAACAAGTGGCATCAAGTTGGTCTCTTTTTACTCAACTATCAAGTTGATGCACGGTTCAATAAACATAAGATTCACAAGAGAGTAGCTTTACGGTTCTAGCCAACCTGCCCCTGTGATACTTCTGTCATTCTTGGTAAAGGGGTTACAGAAATAAAAGCAACAAAATGCAGAAATGAAAGTTATCTGTCTTTCAGATACGGTAAGTGTTTATTGTTAGAGACTGTGCTACTTACTGAAATACTCGAAAACGCAATGTCCGTAATGTCGAAAGATACTTGAATGCCACGTAGTTACGTAAAAGAAGAAACGGGTGACGGCGTGACGGAATCAAAATACAAAGGAAGAAAAGTAGTAAGAACAAATTCAAGGGAAAGCTGGAAAGAAGATGAAGTCTGTACGGGCTTGATGCATTGTGTGAAGACGAGAAGAAAAGTAAATATCAGCCTAGTTCTTGGGCACTTTTATGTTCAAGAATATCTCTGTTGGGACCGCTTACGGTGCCAGGAACTGCAGGTTCTTGTCCGAAACAAAATTTAGTAGGCAGTGCAATTTATAGCTGCTCAAACTACGTCTTTTACCGGGGCCAGGGATTTCTAAATCTCTTATTAAAATATACATTAAGTACAGCTTGCGACAGCAGATAGTTGTATCTTTTCTTCAGGAAAATAAACCAAGTCGGGTAACATGTGTGATACATATGCAATGACAACATCGAAAGTACGCCCTCGGTTTTCGCGTCATCTGCAAATTTTTTGTAACTTTATTTCACCGAATGCGTCACACATGGCTGCTTTAAGATATCATGCAATATCGTATCATATTTATAGCTAAATTTCCCGAGAATATTTTAAGGTCTTTGTATGCATGCGAGCTCCGTTCTTGTGATGCACTAAATCTAGTCATTATTTATTGCAGAAACAGTTTTTTTGTGGCCCTTTGGCCACATTCCGGGTCATCCCCTCTTACTGGTTTTCGCGATCAGATTCATTGAACATACCACGCTCGGCAGAACTTCTCTGGACGAGCGATCAGCCCGACGCAGAGACGCACACAACAATCAAGACAAAAAAATCCATTCCCCCGGTGGGATTGGAACTGATTACCCGTATTAACAATTCGTATTGCAATTCTCGTTCTTACGTACTGCTGCCAGTTTCGTTGTTGTGCTTAATATTTGCCATTCCGTTAATTAATTATTTTAATTTATTCTTTTTTTTACTAGGTATGTAGCGGTATTGTAACAACGAATGTCATTGTTCCGGAATTTGGATTTTATTTTGACTGAAATTCATCCTGTATTCCTATGTTATTCTACGTTTATATTCAATAGTTTTTCCGGGATTACTTGGGCATTCTTTCATGATTTTCTGTGTCGTGTAACCTTTCACATCTCCATACGTCGGTGTGAATTCCATCGTAACTACATACATTCGTGCCATTTTCGACCCTTTGTACACAGAAGAAGTGCATGCACCGCGAGTTTTCTCTTGTTTACTTTAAATGCTTCCTATAAAATTATTTTAGTTTTTACTCTCCAGTTATATTTATGATTGTCCAGTTGCCCGATTTTACCAACCTCAATCTGCTACCGCATTTTCCTTAATATTACTCTTGCCGTTCATTCTGTACGTTTAACTGTATTCTATTCTCGGCCACCTGTTAACTTCCGTCCATTCTACACTCTGTTTTTATTTTCTCATATGAATGTATATGATATTATCTTCGAGCCTTTTATCGGCTTTAAGCTTCTTAGAGTTTTTCTTTCTTTCTTTCTTTCTTCTGTGAGTATTTATTTAGCCAAGTCCTTAAATATTTTACAGGTTCACTATTACATTCTTCTTTCGTCGGCTGACCCATGTGTGTGTTTCCCTACCGCTTTTTACCAGTTCAAACAATATATTTTTTTTCATGTAAAATAAATACGTCTGGGTATTTTCGTACTACAGATTCCATAAATTGTTCAACTTACACGTGTAAATATTACCTCTTGCCGTTTGTGCTCTTGAGGGTCTAAAACTATATTTTATATATACTTAAATTGAAGTGCTACTTCTATTGGTTTACTGTCAGGCACATCCAGTGGTTAGTTAGAACTGAATTAATTAAAAAACAAGGAAGTCTCTATCTTCATTAAAATATGTAAAGGAACTGTTACAGAGGTTAGTACCTTGCAGTCTTTGTGGTAGCAGCGCAAACCGAAGCAATATTTCCGCCATGGTTATAACGCGTATTGATCTGCCGGGGTTGAGTGTTATTTACACGTGAGGGCGAATAGTAAATGGCGTCTACACGCGTCGCCTATAGGAAGGTCACCTATGCGAGTATTGTAAGTTCTCTGCCTTAAGTGTACGGTGTTACAGGGTGTGTCCGTGTGTAGTGAAATGCTATCTGCACAGTGTCATATTCCAAAAAAGATCTTAATTTTATGTTTGTAATATTATGGATTTCACGCTGTTATTTAGGTTTGTGAATTTGACCCTGTAAAACGATAATAATTTGCTTCCATGGGGCCTTAAAGAAGTGAGGATTTTCTAAATTATATTTTTGAATAGTTTCTCTCCGCAAAACCAATAAAAATAGCCGTTTAATAAAGCTTCGGTAGAAAATCACACTATGCTTTGAAACTGCAACTTTGCACACATATTGTGATTACGAAATGTCGTGACTTTGAAGTTGAAACCAATGCAGACATCGTTTGTACAGATCTTTGCAGGTTAATGTTTATTCATACAAACCTAGTGTTACAGGCTGTGGTTCGTAAGAAGATGAAAATTTGTATTTCAAATAATACTATCATGCGTATGAGCTTACATATTTACTTCTGTTATTTGCTATTTGTATATGTCACAGACCCTGAGTTACATTTCGAGCATACACAATTCTTTATACGGGGCTCTTGAGACGCACCCACCTCACACGTTTTCAGCAGATTAGTTATACTTGGTGCAAATAATTCTCTTCACTCGTTACTTCATGTAATCTTGATTCAGCAACAGGGGTTTGCTTTTAGTAAGTTGCTCACCTTTCAAATAAACAGTTTCCTTGCCAACACTGTCATACTCATTTCTATGTATAAGCCTTGGGATGTCATAAATTGTCAGCGTCAATGTCCGTAGTGCTCCTAATAAGTTCTGGAATAAATGACATTTTTTTTCTGAAGCTTGGAATGAATATCATACCACTAGTAATAACTCCACGTGTCTACATTATAATTTACAACTGGCACTAATACGTACTAACATACATAACAGGCACGCGAATTTTTGTGTTGGGAGCAAATATTACATCAACAGCCGCCCTAATTGAGGTTCATGTCATTTGAGGCTTCGAAAAATACCATTTATTCCTTCGATTGTTATTAGAATTCTCATGGTTGTACAGCATTGTGTTTGGTTAGTTTTGGATTCACGGAATGTAATTAATTTTCTTAATACTAAAACTGATGTACACTCTATGCTGTAATTTAGTTTGCACCTCAACGAGGAGAAGTTGTAGTTCTGTTGCAAAGACCAACTGCTGATGGCTGTTTAGGAAAACGACCACTCTTCAGAGTGAAAATCATGCTAGACACAAAGGCGTAAATCAATTTCACAGGAAAAGTGCACAGTTCTTAATGTTAAGCGTGATGGTACACGTATTGACCGCTGCCAAATAATAAACGCCACTGAATAAGGAACATTTTGGACTGTGAACAGTTCCACGTGTGTCGAAAGTAAGAATCTATGGGTTCGTGTAAAAAAAAATTTACGTTTTCCAGAAATGTTATTCTAGAGAACTATATCCCTGAATTTTACGAGTATAATTATTAACTTCAAATTCTTGCTAAACTAACGACATAGAGTAGAGCGCTGGAGGCGAAATAAATGCTGTCAGTTGTTTCCATAAATTTCTCCTTCCGTAACTCCGCCTATGTTATGTTCATATTTATAATGCCGTGCAATTTTTTATTCAATTTACTAGTGTAGACAATACACTGTAACATCAGATTCTTTTGCTCATTGCCTCTTACACCACAACCCCCTAGTTCAACAAATAGAGAATTATACTCTAGCTGAAATGACTAACTTGCACAAAAGATAAAAACAAAAATGTACGAAGCATATACTGCTTTAATTAGCTTACAGGAACTCATAGTGTTTTTTGTTCATAATTTTTCACTGCCGTTATTTGCACTTATGATATTTATATTGTATATTATATATGTGTATATTATTCAGTTCCACTTTACCATAGTGTAAATATTTATTCCAATTGGTAATAGGAAAATTTTTGTAATGTATCCTTTACACACTGTGTATACTCTCTGTGCCACAAATCTCTTAAAAAATTAAAAAAGGCATTAGACATAATCCTCAGTTTATCAATGTGAATTTCTTCACTTTCTTTGTATGCCGTGGTAAAGTGAAGTAAAAGATTTCCAATGCTTTCACATTTCTCTCTCTCTCTTTTTTTTTGTTCCTACAAAGGAAGAAGTCACTAAGATAAGAAATTTTTTAATCTTATGTCATTTTTGTTTTCGAAGGAGGAATTTAAGGAATGCGTGATATACATTTCTGTTTTTTCCCAGTTAGATCTTATTTTAATCCATTAAGGCAGTTGACAAGGAGTGGTAGGCATCCTTAATTCTGTGTCAATTGAGAGTAGCTGTAAATCAAAATATAAAGCAGCATTTCCATTCATTTCCAACATGCGTAATAATACGATTTCAATTCCCTTCTGCTCACTTTTAAAGTACTTTCATTTCTATGTATAATTTCCCTCTTCGTTTCTGTTATTTTTCACGAAGTTCACTGCGAGCCAGCAAATCGTTTACAGGTAACTTTTAGGTCTTATGTAACTGCCTGAGATGTTAGTATAACTGACAGTGTTTGCGTATCAAATCTTTAAATGACTGTGAATTTTAATTTATTTTTCACAAACACACAGTAAACAATGTATGGAAGTTGTATTTTCTGCCATGTATCTTTAAGTAGTTCGTAAGACTTATCGTGTATATGTCTGTTTTTATTACCGAAAATTACGGCGATTGGTTACTTACTTCACGTATTGATTTCATAATTATTCTAAGGTATACTCCTGTAAACTCGCTCCATTTCCCTTTCCAGGTGTCAATCGTGCTGTGCCTTGCTTCGTTGAAGTCTGAAAAACGTAAGTGTACTTTTTCCATACGGTATAATGGCTTTATGCTAGAAATTTTGAATTTAGGAATAGAAAATTTAGAAAAACAGGGCGAAAGCGTCAGAACTCTTATGCTATATGTAACCTACCGACTTGTATAATATGAAGGCATGTGATGTGCCTGCATGTAGGTATACGTGACTTAACGGGTTTAGCAAAAAGAAAGCCAAGTTTTATACTTCTTACTACTCGAAATAAAATGGCAGCTGTTGGAACTGACACGCATTGCAAAAAGGCACTTGTTAAAAAGTATTAATTTTATTCGAATTACAATTATGGACACATTTGTGTATTGTGTCACATAATGTTGCTGGCCGGTAAACTGCTAGTGAGAGTAGATGGCAGCACGAAATGACGCAGTTCGCCTTATACTACGTGGCAGCCTGAGTGGAAACTAGACACTGCACTGTCACAGAAGTGATTACCGTTTCGTCCTTTCTTCCCTTTTTACTGCAGTTGGTACTTGCCCCATCAAGCAGCCACTCGACACGAAGCATTGCCATCCCGCAATCTTACACCTACACCGAGTGATTACAAAAAACTTGAAAGGCCTTTTCTTCTAGTCATTACTCTTAATCATCAAAGTTTTTCATCTCCCCGTTTCATCTTCATTCCCTTCATTGCCCTCGGTTGTTTCTACGTGTAACAGAGATCAATGGCATGCGATATCTGCCCGTAGACCCGGCAGTTGTTGAGGTGATGTATTTAATCATGGTCTGGACGGAGACATGATTCTCCTTTTTTCCTTTCTTTTTATTCTTCTTGCTACTTGCTTATCATTTTACCTCTTTTATAGGTAAAAAAAATTGGAATATGTTCGCACGTAATATACCTGTCTTCAGAACTTAACCAATTAAGCGACGGCGTTACAGTAATCTGTCTAATCGCCGTGTGTGTACATACTCGTCGCTGGGTCTTTTGATGTCAGAACAAACTTGCAGATCAAAGTGTTGTACCGAAATACAAAAAGTAAGCGGCATTAGGTTGATAAACGAAACATACGCCCGTATGAAATTCTTCTCCTTTTTTAACTCTCGTTCATTTTTTCATGCTACCTGCAGCACAGGTTACGCATATAGTGTGGATTTTAGGATGATGATTATATTGTGATGTTTTTAAACGAATCAAGGACTTATATCATGTCCTCCTCGGGGTCTAAATCTTGCATTTTTGAAAGTTCAGAATAAAACCTTAAAATTTTTATGTCAGGGTACCTGACATTCAAAGCTAACGCCTCTCGATTACTGTTCTAAGACAGTGCTTCTATAGAAACTTTCTTGGGAAACACTATTTGTAGCGTATTCACAGTCTTATTACACAAAGATCGTCGTGAAAACGTTCTGATATTGAAAAAAAAAAACATTTTTGGAGAGAAAAAGAAACACATTTTTTCCTAGCTGTGGCGTTGTGGAGTGCAGTTGTCTCTGTGCTTAATTAGGCACTCCCTACAAATACGTATGGAAAAGTGGAGCTTACCTCTCCGATTTTACTAACCTCGGCACTATATGTAGGCGACTGGTAACATTTTTGATTCAGTTACTATAATCTCGGGAGAAAAATCGCCACTACCCTCTCAGTAAATGACTAGGAGCCATGCGCTAAGAGTCGAGATTGCTTTCCGAGTTGGAGGTTAATATAACTGCTAGAATGTTCTGAAATGTTGCGCATAATGTGTAATTTTGTCGGTATGCACAGTACGAATGAAGCAACTAAAAATGGACATAAAATGTGGAAAAAGGAACTTATGTCGTAGGATATGATTACGGTAGACCACGTGGAGGATATAGGCGTATGTTGAAGGATATTTGTAATTTTGTTGGTGACGTATTTTAAGACGTCGACAGCAACCGGGAATGTTTAACGTCGAATGGTTGGTTGGCTAATATTATTGAACCATAAAGGAAGTGAAGCGAAACGTCCGTGGGCTAACTTTGGATACCATCTCGGAATGTGCCTAAAGAGGATGAAAGAAATCACTCAACACTTTAGTGACGTTAATCGGTGTCACACTGTAGATCTGAACTGTGCACACGCAGAATACAGATCAGAAACCTTACGTCTTGATGCTACTTTCTTAGCAATGGGACTATGTAACACTAAATGGATCCTAGAGACATACGGTGCAGTTGTGACCTGGATTCATGGGACTTGCTTATCGTTCCAGTTGTTGGATTTTGTGAGTATGGACATGAACTTCCAGATTCCTAAAAGGAAGTGTAATTGACGAGATTTAAGGCTTTCGCTGGATGTCTTCGATCTTATGGATTTTTATTCAACGTTGGTTGTTAGATTTTACCGGCGTTTCGGGACCAATAGGCTGTTCTGAAATGGTGGTAAACTTCCAATCAACGCTGAGTAAAAAATAACCAGAAGACCGAAGATGGGAGTGAATAACAGCTGAGCGAATATTACTTTTAAAGAAGGACAGTTTTCCCTGAAGCTACTTAACTAATCATGAAGTTACATATCAGTAACGAGGGTAATATTAGGTGCTTTCTGGATACAAAATTATTTTTTTCTGGCAGGAAATGTTTAAGGAATATTTGGGACATTAAGTCTAAGGTACGTCAACTCCGTTTTACTGAAACAAACGTAGGAATTTTATCAAAATGCTCTACTGCCATGCTTTCCGAAATTGGGCAGTGATGGAACCTATGATACACGATCCATAATTTGGTCACCGCATTTTCTCTTTATACCTCAACTGTTGTTTAAGTCTGCACTTTGAACTGTAAGTTTCCCTGCTTCCTTGATGCGGGAGATGTCTGAACGTCTTTTACTACCGAAGAACACTTCTCCAGACGTGTGAAATGGATTTAGTTCCAGTCCAGGGAAACAACCTGCAAACTGCATCATCCGTGGATGACTTCATTTACGAAACTGATAATAACTTCATGTTCAGGGAAAGGAGACTTTTGAAGGGGGGGGGTCCCATGATGTTCAAACTTTTTAAATAGGTCTAGAAAAGTTGCAAATTGCGTCAGCATATGCTATATTCCTGAAGTCAAAACTTTTTATTTTTGGAAGTTTGAATGAGTAATGTATTAAAGAGCCAATCTACAAACTAAACAACAGCGAACAAACAATCACCGAATTATGTGATTTGAATAACTGACCTTATGTAATTTAGTATCGAAGTTACTACAAAGCACTTCAGAAATCAAAGCGCCAACACAGCTAATGACTGCGAAAACAAACAGTGGTGGCCTAAGGAAGGACTATTGTAACAGCATTTCTGTGACGTCGTGAGAAATTCCTCACCAGACTTCAAGCAGCATAACCAGTTTGTAAGGCGTACACTGGACTGCTTATCTCCCCATAACGAAAGAGGAGTATATGTACTTGCCTATAGACGTAGATTTTGTGTATTCCGTATTTGCAAAAGCATCATTAAATATCCAGTAAGTCAAAATTTCCTCCTCCTCCTTCTCCTCCTCACCTCCCTTCTCCTCTTACACCGCAGTCGGCAGAAAGTTCTAGGTATAATCCCTAACTGTCCACCATTACTGCGGTTGTTTGTATAATAACACTTACTCTGCACACGCTTCATACATGGGATATGAATAGCGCCCCCTCCCCTTTTTTAGTGGGAGGCATGATAGCGTAATTGGTGTAGCGGCTACTCTACGGGCTTGCAAGTCCGAGTTTCGAACGCAGGTAGGAGCAAGAGGCTTCTTTGCTACCCAAAGCGTCCACACGTGCTCTGGGGCCCATCCAGCCCTGTATTCAGGCCGTACTGGAATTCTTTCCCGACGGTAAAGTGGCCGGTGCGTGATGCTGACAACTCGCCTCCATTTGCTGCCGAGATTAATTGATGGAAATCTCTGCTCTCGCTGTATAGTTTTATGGCGTGGTGAGGATAAACTTTTTATTTTACATATATTTTATAACCAAAACTTGCGTCAGCTATTTTTCTGTTTCTGTTTTGTACAGTATTTTTTTAGAACCAGTCATTTAAATTATTTTTATGCAATGAACGGTACATAAAATATTAAAATAAAGACGACAATATTTCGCAGAGAGGAATTAAGGCTATTAAATAATTACAATCTAGTTGGAATTTTGGAGACAAATTTGCAAGTTAACCTAGAGATTACATTTCGCCTTCTCCTCCCAAGACGTAAAGTTTTCACATTTTGTAATAAGTTTTAATCCTCCCTGTCTGTTGGAATAACAGCTTTTTCTTCACTGCGTTATAATTTTGCATCACCCCCGCCGCCGCCATCACCACTACCATAGCACCACCACTACCACCACCACCACCACCAACAACAACACCACCACCACCACCACCAACAACACCACCACCACCACCACCACCAAGAACAACAACAACAACAACAACAACAACAACAACAACTTTCCGAAATATCCTTAAGAGATGCCATAGATGACATTAACCCGCATGCAACAGTAACTTTTATAGCTTCAGTATTTCCATATTATGGCAGATTTTACGGCGTAAGTTTAGAATGTCTATAGAATATAGAACAACTTTTTATCGCTTCCGGGTGAGGGGACGAACTTTTATGGCGTCGTTCGTAACGCTTCATGTGTAGTTGTGTCCAATAGGTCATGATGTGTTTGTATTTTCTTCTGTATTGTACTGTGTCAACTAGTGCGACATGAATGTGAAAGGTGTTTAGTGTGCTGGGACATTATTGGGATAGAAATGTCAGCATTAAGAACAGAGCACACGAACACAATGGTTGTCAATACGTCAGCAATTTTATTTTATATAGTCCACTATTTATAGACAAGGAGACCGTCCAGCAGAATCGTGTCACAGACATTGCTCTTCCTTTTTGTGCTGAAATGTAAGACACCATAAGTTTCGTTTCCATTTTTAGTTGCCCTCGGAAAATTGCGAAAAGCGACTATAAGCTTCGTCAGATCAGTCTGTCCGTCCGTCCACATAGAACTGCTCGGCTACCAACGAAAGAATTTTTAGGAAATTTGATATTTTACGATTTTTTGAAAATCTGTCTAGAAAATCCAAATTTCATTGAAATCCGAGGAGAATAACAGGTAATTTACATGTAGAGCAATGTACTTTTATGGATGATATCTCGCTGAATTCTTCTTAGAGTGAGAAATATTACAGACAAAAGTTGTAGGGATAATCAAAACACATATTTAATGTTCAGTATTTTTTCCCGAAACTTTGCTGCTTATGAGATAATGTGGAGAAATATGGTAGAGTCAGAAAACTCACAGGTGTCAATATAATACGGCGCATGCGTGTTGCAAACTCGATAACTAAAGGTAAAACCCCACACTCAGAATATTTCATGTTTATTTCATTTCCCCGGCAACAGTAGTTACCCCAACGCCCCTCAGTGTAACGTTGTATCTACATCGCCTGTCTTGTTACCTCATATTTTCGTTCTTCTCTTGTTTCGTCCTTTTCATTTAGTTCTTTCTTCTCTTATTTATTGGTACCTGTGTTACATTATTCCTTTCCTTCCTCCCTTTCTTTTCTATTTTCTTCTTTCTTCTCCATCTTCCCATTATCCTTTCTCTCCTCTCAGAACAGACGCCACTGCAGAAGTTGGAGCAGTGTAAGCCACTGGAGCTAGTGCGGGTGGATTCCTCATTAATCAGGTTCCTGGATGAGGGCGCCACAATGACGGTCCGCGTCTACTGGAATTAGCTCTCTCCTCGGGGTAAAGGGGCTAGATGGAATGATACGACTGTTGGGGTGGATTAGGGAAGCACTGGCTCCGCGTAGCTGACTTACATCTTATGTTACACGTGTCAGGTCTTGCGTTCCGTCACCTGTTTTACGTAACCAATCAACACCGACTTCTAATATTTGTCACCTGGCACAGAATATTCATACACCCAAATGATTCCTCTTTAATCACATTGAGTCTTATCAATGTTAAGTGTGGGTTACAAAATTGCACATTAAAATGAATGGATGCGCATTGAAATTTGCAAGGGAATTAAATCCTTAAAGTTTTATGCATTTAATTTCACTTCTAATGTAATACTTTTGTCACAAGAAAATCTTCAAATTATTTTTACTTTTTATTCAGAGAAAACTATATTTATTGAATTTTATGATTTGAGATTAAAGAAGATCTAAATTGTAATATTAATATTTTATTTATTTGAGTAAGATTTCAGGAAGTTATTTGGACAGAAAGTGGTTTATGTCCACTCAACTTTTTAAGTAATATTCCACTTCTGCTACCCTTTCAGACACTCGTGGTAACTAAACAGATAGAAAAGAATAAATAGTTATTTATTAATTCTAATTATCTCGTTTAACTTAAAAGTAAAGACAAGAAACTAAACCTGAAGTCTCCAATCGCAGGCCAGGCAATGATCTTCATGAGGAATAACCTCCCACCATCTTTCGTATAGATACTGTTTATTTTATACAACGCTAAGGTAACAGCTTCCTTTGTGTAATAGACATCAATAGCAAACATTCGGTCTACTGTTGTTTGCTCTTGTTATTACGTTGTAAATATTGACACTGTCCACAGTTACAGCTACAGAAAACAGAAAAATGACGTTTTTACAAAGGAATGCAACATCAATACGGTTTTAAAAGGGTGAATATTGTAGTGACCGAGGAAGAATGACAAAGAAATTGGAAACAGGAATATGGACTGTGAATGGAAGTTGGTTTGAATGAGTGTAAAGACCAAAGAAAGACTCTTCTGATGAAAAGCGGAAGGCCACAAGAAATTCTGTATTCACCAAGAGGTCACAAGATGGAAAATGTAAAAGACAGATGTTAGTGGATGTCAAGGTGTGTGAGAGAGAAAGAAAATAGATTGGCGACAAAGTAGGAGAAAAGAAACCAATTTCAGGAAATTGCACACACCACTTTATCGGTGTAAGGGAGGAAGAGGAGATTGGGATGAATGCGGGAAAATGGTGGGACATGGCAGCTGAGAGGACACGGGTAATGACGCTGTCTGAATACAGAATGACAAAAAGAGGATGGATTGGAAGAAAAGGATATAACCAAAGGTCGGGAGCTGTACTGTTGTTATTATATTACAGTGCGTAGGTCAAAGGGCAGATGGGGATCGTGCTATCTCGTTGTACTTCTGTAGGTGTGTCCCAAATAACGGGTCAATAAATTTCTCGGTTTACTTGAAACTGTGTATGAGCATAAATATTTTAGTACTCGATTGCTTCCTCTTATTTCGCACTTCGCTATTAAGAACACTACCAATGTGGGGGACTGTTGTTATTGTCTTCTGTGAATATAGACCGCAGAAAGTTACTCTGAAGTCACGGTAAATGAAAAGTAAAATTATAACCTTCTATTCACACGTATAGACCTATACATACACAGAGAGCTTATGTGTGTATATGTGCTGTGCGTGTGTATGTATGTATGTATGTATGTATGTATGTATGTATGTATGTATGTATGTATGTATGTATGTATGTATGTATGTATGTATGTATGTATGTATGTATGTATGTATGTATGTATGTATGT
>Ga0123357_10008647_pt1 | contig 12749 bp, 7 predicted proteins | sample TergutEmb28metaG_FD_89873 | JGI IMG/M metagenome (GOLD analysis project Ga0123357, IMG submission 89873) | Embiratermes neotenicus P4 segment gut microbial communities from Petit-Saut dam, French Guiana - Emb289 P4 | ecosystem: Host-associated > Arthropoda: Insects > Digestive system > Gut ... | reverse complement strand
GGTGTTGACCACCAACCCCCATCTAGCGCCGATGTTATAGAAAGAGTAGAGCTGCACATCTACTCCACCTCTGAGACTTCGTGGTCTATTCTAGTGTGAACTTTACCTTTACCTTTCACATATTTTTGTCTTATCTTAAACAGCTTCCGTAAACCAACCTCTCCACCTCCATGCTTCTCAGTTTGGGTCTGTCCACTTTTCTTCTACCTTATGGCTTACAAAGTTTCTTAGCCACACTGGTTTAAACAAATTTAATTCATTAAAGAAAGTATAAACAAATTAATATACAAAAATCTACAGAAACAAATACTCGCAATTTGGAACCCTTCCAGTAGGGCAGAATATTTTCCCGAGATTGCTCAGTGTAGTGATGAGGTAAGAGTTTAACGACAGGGATTCGATCCCAGGTCGAAGGTGTGACTTCTCACCACGCATGTGTCCAAACTGCGGATAAACCAATATTTCGGTATATTAAAGTTGTCCGTTCCATGCATTTTTAAAACAAATGTCCTCAGTTTATTGCACCATCCAAAGGTACAATACTGTGCATTCGGTTGGTGCAATGAATTGAGTACAATATTTCTTTGTCCACTACAGCGAAGACGCCACAGCAACGAACACGTCTCAAACGGAGATGTGCCCAGCACAACACCAAGTACGGCGTGTTCCGACGAACCCGCTCCTCTGCTTCGACCAGAGCGCTTACCCGTCACTGCTATCGACGTCCGTGACTCGAGTACCATCCTTCAAAGCTCTACATTCCCCTGGCTTGTCAATCAGACAGCCTTGGTGTAGTACCATAATCACCATCGACACCTCAGACGCGGTAAGAACCCTCCCGGCAGCATTTAGAACACTTAATCCTTCAATGCTGTTATGGGGACAACGGAAGCCAAAAACCCTGCGAAAGCCCCCAGCAAATAAATAGGTTCACAATAGAATTAGGACAACGGTAAGTTAGGAAATGTGTGTTTTTCCCCACCTTAACAAGTTAGGAACTCTAAGTTCAATGTATTGATTCTGGAACCTTCGCTCCTTTCGGTTTAACTGTACTGGAAGTCATCAAACTTATGAAAAAGGCGTATTAGACATAAAAAGGATTTTCCATTCTCCTCTGCCATCTTTCTTTCACATTCTCGTTCCGATAAATATTTCGTGATTTACGTTCGAGACGCGCGCATGAAAAAAAGCACGTAGGTCTTCAGACATAGAGTCCGTTATTTTTGTTCGATCTTACCCAAAGATGGAATGTGTAGAAAAAGTTTAGTGTAAGTGTCCAGTATTAAAAATTAAGAAAATCTCTTCAACGCCTGTCTAGTTCTTACATGCGACAGGAAGACAGACAGATATGGTAAAGCCAATAGGTTCACTGTTAACAATTGTCGTTGTAAACCCATTGAGGGAGAGATATAAGCTGACAGAGTTAAGAGTAGGGTGTTGAAGAAGATATTTGAGCCTACAAGGAACGAGAGTACAAGGAAGTTGAAGAGCTGCATTATCTTTACGACTTACCAAATGTTATTTAGGTAATCAAATCAAGAAGAAAGAGAAGAGCGGCTCTTTTGGCATGTATGAGAGACAGCAGAAGTGCTTACAAATTTTTGGTGGTGAGACTGAGAGAAAGAGACATCTTGGAAGACCGAGGCGTAGACTGGAGAATAATATTGAAATGGATAGTCAAGAAACAGAATGGGGTCAGGTCAGTCCACATCTGGATTGAGATTTGGACAAGTGGCGGGCACTTGTGTAAATGAGGTAATGAACATGCGGGTTCCGCAAAACGTAGAGAATTTCTTGACTAGCTGAGGAACTCCCAGGTTCTCTAGAAGGAATCTGCCCCATGAGGTTATTAATTTCAAACACGTCATAAACTACTACACTGGAATAGAAAACTGCGTTGCAGAAAAATTCCAATTAAAGAAGAAACATAATGAATGACGATACTTAAAACCAAGGACACTTTACACTTGGATTACCGAGTTGTTTCGCCACTCCTCAGTTTCCACCAACGAACCATCCTTCATTCTGTTACTTATCCGCTTTGAGCAGAACGTCTAACCAACTCCACGAATCACAGTCCTCCTTGAGACGAAAACAGACGTCCAGGTGGTAAAAAAATTTACCCGTCTTTTGTGGAATCCGAAGGTTCACTACTGTATTCACAACAGTCCGTTAGTTTTCCCTTTCACGAACCGAGTAAGTTCAGTCCACAGCCTGCGACTTTGTGTTTTTAAGATCTATTTCATGGTCTATCGTCTTATCTCGGCCTATGTCTTGCAAGTTGACTGTCTTCGTCATTTCCTAAAAATATTTCTAAACATTTACCGTATGTCCCATGCTTCGTATATGCACCACCCATCTAACCTGTTCTGAGCATTCTGATAATATTCGGCGAAGATTTGAAAACTACAGCGTTCATCGTTATAAAATTCCCTACAGCCCGTTTTGCACCCAGACTGATTCTGGAAACCCACCAGTCTCCTACGCAATGATTAAAAGAGTTCTATCCCAGAGGGTGGAGCGGGGCGAGGTGTAAAACTCACCACTCACTCCCCGCCCCATTTACTGCCCAAGTTAGTAATGCCTGGAGCCATATTTCTACTCTCTTCTACCCATAAGTACGGCATGGTGTTTAATTAAGTATGGGGACCTCTTCTCAAACAATCTTAATTTATCCCCTTCCTATAGCAGATAACAAAAAAAAAGATCGTATTATTTTTGAATGTGTTCTAATATTATACACAGGTCATGTGGTTTTGAGCCCATCTAGACAGGGTTAGAAATAGGTAAACAAACGTAGTCCTGAGGGCGACATAGTTTAGAACTTGGATGTGTAACCTTACTCTAGGTCCCTCAAGAACACAATGCAGTATCAGCGATTCTAGACTGCTAACAGACCACAAGTGACAGCAGTATAATTTTGGTGACAAGGAAGTTCAGCCACCTTACTGTACTTAACTTCTCAACAACAGACGCTTCATGATTATTGTTCAGGTTTACACGATTCATTACAGGAGACAAAAGTATAATCTTTCTTTAATTCTATGGTTGCCTTAGTTGTGATTTCGTGTAGTTTGGCACATATGTACCAACGTTTCGGAGTAACACACTGTCTCCTTCTTCACGGTAACAGTCGGCACAATCATGGAGAAAGTATTTTTCTCTGAAAATTTGGTAACCACTTCATGTGACTAGCATAAAGAGACATGAGTTCTATCATTACAGACAGAATATGCTTCAGTGTGTAAAATAAATGATAAAAGAATCAATATCAATGATGGCACATATTTTGTATACCTTGAAGAATGCATCCAATTAAAATGCAAAAACATTTATTGTGTAAATATTAAAAAATTAGAAATATCTTTAATGTTGACCAAAACTGTACATCAGAAAGTACAATTAGAATGTGCTGTTGGCACAATTCTGATCATTGGCACCTAGCCAAATGAAGTGTTTACTCCCCTTTCACATCAACACATATTTTGTAGTAACACAAAAAATGTAATAATCTTCTTTCATAGATTCAGAACTATAACAGTTTCAGGATCAAAAACCACACTTCTCTTCCCTTGGTGGAGATTATTTGTAACACTGAATCTCTCCTCTGCTTTGAGTTTGCTTTTATCACTGATATTTGTTGTTGTGGTGGTTGTTGCAAACAGTATTTGTTACTGTGTATTTCCTCCAGATTTTGTTCTGAAGTATGATGGACCGAATACTGTGTTTTGTGTTCCCTTGAGATTTTGCTCGACACTGAATTTTATGCCATGTTTAGAGTTGACTGTAACCAGAATAGCAAACACATATTGCTTTAAATTACACATTTCTACTGGGAAAAAACTCAATTTGGTTCAACCCACATAAACTTCCAAGCACAAAGCAAAAGTTAAAGTTAAATATGTAACTCACAAAGTGATGTTGGAAGCCTGGTAATGACAGTTGGAATGACTGTTTGATTGTGTGTGTGTGTTTTTTTTAATACTTGTCACTCGAAACCAACAATGATGAGAGTAATAGTAATAAATATAGGAATAACTATTGGTTATGCTGCTGTCATCAGTGTTGGTGATGATGCTGGTGTTAATTTTGTCATTTTTGCAATGTCAGTGCTTTCAATTTTGATGTGAGACATCCCATTGTGTACTGAGTCAAGTCTTTTCAATAAATTTAGTGCCACTCTCCTAACAATGAGTTCCTGTTTATTAAGTTAAAGCTACTTGTAGATGGATGAAACTTGTTTAAAGGTCTAAATATCCTTTGTCTACTGATAACAGTTCCTGAGGCATACTAATTTTGACAGCAGTGTGCTCAAGCAAGCTAAGTGGCATGGGCTTGCCACTATCCTCTCTGTTAATAAGCCACAATCCAAAGGGTATAGGCTAAATGTCAGTGAAATGTCTGTTTGGTTCTAATTTGTTCCAGTTTTAGGATCATGCCCATGGCCTTTCTTAATAGTCAGCCCCTGTTGATAAAATGTAAAAAATAAGTTGTTTAATATTGTGAATACATATCACATAATTTAACCTTCGCCAGAATACTAGAATGTCTGCAATGGTGGATTTTGTTTGGATGCAGCCGGTCGCATGGTATTCCCTTGGTACACATACAACCACTAGTCTTTATAACTACATACATTTTATCACCTAGTCCCAAATAAAACTCGAGTTAAGATTTTTTCCGAACGAAATTGAGTCAAGGGTCGCAAAATAAGCAATTAATACCGGAGTAATTCTAGAGATGGCAATAGCTGTCACACACACCAACCTTGTGACAACATCAGGAAACGCGGGCAGAAGTAGTTTGACTCTAATAATCTGTCAGCAAGTAACATCTAGACAGTTTTATCCTAGGGTATATAGCTAAACGGAAGTACTCACCTTCCCACAGGAATCCAATTGCCGCCCTGAAACACAGGCTACTAATAATGGAAAAGAACACGTGAAATTCAACGTGCCACTCACACCACAACACCACAGTCAGTTGTTTAAGTACTACCAACATTACGAAGCAAGTAAACTCTGTTAAACCTTAAAACGATCGGACTAGTACAAGTATCGAAAATACACCAACTGCCATGGAATTACGCGGCAGAACAAAATCTAAATTTGCACGACCGTGAAAATCTCATCTGTGATAAAATATTCATTAACTTACAGTACAAATCAACTCTATCTCTTTTCAACCAAATCTCTCAGCAACTTCAGTGATAAATAGACGTCCATGCACTGTACGTATCACCATGCACCAATTCCGTGAAACAAATGTGAATATCAAATAAACTTCGTATTGAGTAACGGAATATAACTAACGGCGCTGTAAATTACTCTTATATAGAGCCCGTGTATGGGAAAGATTAGCGAAAAATGAAATGGAAAAAATATTTTTAAAATTATTCGTGGCCTAATTGAGGCATTAAGCAGAATTTTGCGTGGAAGGACTGAAAGCAATCATAAAAACTCCAGTCCCGATAATCGTCTCTCCAACAGAAATTTGAAGCGGGTATATTCCAAATATGAAGCAGGAGTGATCATCACTGGAATGTGACTTTCGGCATGTAATATACTGTTGCACTAGCTTAGAGCCTGTCATGGCCCACTAAATTCCGGAGTTCTAGAAACCCATACAACAAGCGTCTTCTTCGTAGATGTGAGTAGGAGTGACTACGTGAGTGCTCCGCCCGGAAGTACTCTTCTGCCATCTGTGTCTCGTTGCTCTTTCACTGCCATAAGAAACAGATCGACGGAGGGATTACTAAATTCTACTATTCTAATTTTTTAACTTTTTCAACATTGCGCAAGTCCGAAATAGCGTAACTTGAGATTCCGTGAGCCATGGAGGGCCTGTATTGTCCATTATTATGTATAAAATAGGCAATTTAAAGCAACATTGAAAAGATAAAACACACACTTTTTACTCTGTTAATGAATTTTTATTGAAAACTTGCTCACGAAGTGTATGCATGTATGTACGCATGTATTGTATTATGTATGTATTATATGCATTGTGTATGTATGTATTGTATGTGCGTATGTATGTACACAGGTAAATTTACAAATTTTAACAAAAACATATGTGAACAAAAAATATTGTCTTTGAAGAGTTCCCTATCAGAGTTATGCTAAACCTTTATAAATATTATTTTTTTGTACCACATACCATAGTTTACACGGTATGTCATTTCGGTGCCAGGAGTAAGTGCAGTAAGTGAAATCTTCATTCAAACGTACACAGTTTTCTCCAACTGGCGCAGTAGTTTCACATTTACTAAGTTGTTCGAAATTTTTAAAGTGAGGAGAGCAGAATATTGAAGTTTATATTGCGCATACCACGTGATTATAATACTCAATTCTGTATTGTTATTTACTAATAAGAAGAGATTATTTGTGTCCCATTGAATGACATATATATTTCAATGCTAAGTATTGTATCGTCCACCTTGCCGTCCTAATTTAATTCATGGTTACGTAGTTTTCCATTTATAGTATGTTACATTATTTACATTCTTTGTGTTCGTCGTCTATACTGCTGCACCCACAGTTTTTTTACTGTTACAGGTGGACAGTACTTGGTACATGTGCTTGCGTTTTGTTTCCTTCACTATGATTATTTCCTGTAAGACTTTTGTTCTTTTCTTGTTTCTTATTTTATCGCGGTATTGCGAAACAGTTAGCATCGAAACGCACATATCAATAAATATGACATAAACGTGGGTTTTTGTGCAGCATGGGAAGGTCAATTGCACTTGGCTTTCTTACCGACTGACCTGCCGCCGTGTTAGTACTTGTATATTAGTACCGACGTTGGATGTAGTGGTCGTAACTTGCAACTATGGCCTATGAATCTCACAGAGAAGTAACGTTATCCTTGATTTTTTTCTCTCTGGCCAGTGATATGTACAACGTTGCCATGGATACGTTTAGCAATATTTTGTAGCAGTGATTTTTCCTTGTAAGCTACGAAAGTCATTGAGTCAAAGTATGGACATTAAGGATGTATTGAAGTCAGTGGCATCCTTTTCAGGATATACAGAGAAATAATGCCGAGTGAGATAAATTTATAGCAATAGAATATTGGAACTCAGTCCGAATTTATGCCGGATGTGTTCATTTACATCATGAAAAAAAGTTCGGCCCGTAACATGTCATGGAGGTCCAGGGAGGGAGTATTCGTATAGCTCTATTCTTTCTTTAACCTCTGTGCTGAATGGGGTGGGTGCTCAACACCACATCCCGGTCGCTATAACTCCGAGAAAGAGACTCACTTCTGAGGGCCGATCTGGATGGATACAGAAGGTCCCGGCCATACCAGAGTTCGAATCCCAGACCGCCAGGCCTGTAGCGAGTCGCTATACCGACTATGCTACTGTAACTTCAAACATAGATTGAACCTTATAAAACCAAAAACTGTTTGAAATCAATATCCACGGTACAGAAACATAACTTATTTGGTTCGCCATAGTTTTGTTTATCATGATCCGTGTGATATTAATCTGTGGTGTTTTGAAGCAACCACAGATGTGAAGTGGAAAGATGGAGGTTTGAGGTTGTCTTTGTGTGTTGTGAAAGCAGTGTAATTGCTTATTGTAAGGCGTAATTATTGTGATTAATAATAAAAATGGAAGCTGGAATGATGCAGAATGCACCAGGAGACTCCAGAATGATTGATAAAATTGTACATCAACTAAAGTCTCAAGGAATATTTGATCAGTTTCGAAAGGAGTGTATGGCAGATGTGGATACAAAGGTATTGATGTTAGGTAAAATTCGAATTACTGTCGTTTATTTTAGCATACGTACAATATGTTCCACGTGACGTGCACAGATGAGTCCAAATGTGCTGGAAAATACATAGGTGATAATCTTGTGGATTTTTACAGTTGCTCGTTTGTTAAGGTGATGTTGACATGAATGGTTGTTGCAGAATTTTGTAACAATCCATGTCAATAGTGTGCGGTTGTGGTTAAATTTCGGAATACAGTTGCGGTGTTTTTATTATTAACGACATTATTGATATAGTGTTGAGCTATATAAATGACGTTTATTTGTTGTTTTTGTTTTTTTATTAATTACATCTTGACAGTAGTGAAGTTCTTGAATGCCGTGCAGAGCAAGACAGGGTGGATAGTGAGTAGCGAATGTTTACGCACAAAGCGTATTTTAATGTACAGTATTTGAAATTAGGATCTCATATCCAAATACTAGATAGAAAATTGTGACATGGAGCTTAGTGCCAGAAGGGAGGTTAGAGCAAATTTGAAATGAAAGGCATGTGTGGCAGAGGTATTAGTGAATCACTACCTTATCTAGTTACTAGTGCAGGATATGGAAGCTTCATCTCTGGCTGGGCCTGTCCTTTTCATTTGTGCTGAAAAGTGCCATATGTTTGAATGTATGGAGTGACACCACATCTACATTCTTTGCAAGAAATGAAAAACAAAACTGAAAGAGAAATTTTTGGTAGTACTTCAAGATGAGCTCCATTATGTCATGAAATGTATTCATGTGCAGATTTCCTGTGGGGAGGAGAAAAAAAACCCATGACAACTGCCATACCCAGGGACATGATAATATAGAAAGTTTTTATCAGACCTTACAGTCTAAATTACAGGGAGAAGTTATCCAACCCAGCAACACTGTAGACCCTCAAATGTTTGTAGACTTATAAACAAAACTGTTGAAAGTCACTGAGGAATACTTAGGTTGATGTGTCACATGCATGAGGTACAACTCTGTTTTTTTTTGACTATATTGCTTGCTTAATATTACATCTACTCCTTGTTGGTACATTGTATTTGTATACAAATACACATGATTTACTTCCTTTTGTCAATGCCTAGCTGGCGTTGTAAATGTAGCTGCTCACCATGTGAGAATTTAGGCTTTTATTACTGTATGGCTGAGGTTTTAGATCGCTTGGATATTTGTCAGTGGGTAGTTCATTGCCAGCATTTCAGGACAGTGTGTTGTTCCATTCTTACAGGGTCAGGATGTTACGAATTCTGCTCATATCCTGGTACCAGCATTGGATTATCCTCAAATACCTTTAAATTTTACATCTGGTATAAGTATTTGCTGTAGTGATTATTTTCTTGTACATTAGGTGGCTTTCATCTTGCATTGTTACATGCTAAAACAGTAAAGTTCCAGGACTCTGTAAGAAGAGATGCAAATGAAATAAGAAGTGGATTGTTTTATATTCCTTCTGTGAGTGCAACACACTTTGCACATCTTAAAGTGGCACAGAACAGTCACTGAAGGCATCTAAAAGTGCTGTATTTAATTTAGCAGTTCTGTTGTGCTAGATGCCCTCCAGGTCCCTCTGAAGGCTCTTTTCACTTTAAGGAATAGGAAGAAGGTTGGCTGACTAGGGGTCAGGTGAATAAGGAAGGTAACTGAACACCATGCCTCATTACTTCACTGTGAAGGTAGTGTGAGTTCACCCATAGGGCTTCGTGGAACAAAATTCACACAGATCTTCCCAAAATGTGTATAAGGAATCTGCACATTATCTCCCACTTAATGTGTAGTTGATCCTTCACCAATTTTAGTGTCATTGAACTGTCTCTGGCCACCAGTTCATGAACTTTTGCAAGTATCCATATTTCAAGCAGTTGACAGCTGCCTTTTCCTTGGAGCATTGTTAAGGTCCAGTTCCCTCTCTGAATCTTATAACCATTCAAAGACATGTATGTGATAAAGCTTCATTTCCATAAACAATTTTACACATGAGTTCCTGGCAGAACTTTATGTTCACTCATTACTCCATGACAGGCAAGAAAAACACTACTAGGTGCACTGGGCTGCTACAGGTGAACTGACTGAGGTTGAACATTCTTTTCATTAATCCCAGGCTGTCATAACATGAAATAACAAACTGGCTGCAGTTGGTTTATGTGCCAAACGATACTTTCACCATAGTATCAGTCCCATAACTTTATTGTTTGAACAAACATTTTATCACTCTTAGACTGTTAAAACTTTATGAGATACAAGCTTCCCACAGCAGTAACCAGAAAATTGCTGTCCTCTGGGATATGACACCATGCAGTCTGGTACCAGGCTTTACAGTGATGGCTCCCAAAGTGTGCTCCACAGATCCCAAGGGATCCGCAACCAGTTTCCAGGGAACCCGTGGATGCATTTCTGTAGTGGCTACTTTGAGTTTACTTATTCTTTAATTAAAGGAATAATGTTATGTTAAAAATAATCACAGAACTTCTTTAATTGGCGATGATATGTTTATTTCATTTGACCGTTAGAATATCTAATTAACCTTTTGGCGCCTAACAACGACTATAGTGGTCGTACCGCACCGCTAACCTCGAAATGTTGCATTTTAATATTTATTCAACAAATATAGGTACTGAATATTTTAAACATTGTATATACTCTCCATTTTTTCCTCTTCAAAATGCAGTTTGTTTCATAATTCTAACATATTTGGCTCCTGTTTCATTCACATTTTATATACAGGGTGTGCTAAAGTTTAAAAAAATAATTCCAGCGCCAAAAGGTTAAGGAACTTCCTGTACCCGTGAAACAAGTGACAGTCAGTAAGTAAGTTGAAATATGCCTTGCATTGCTATGTATGCTACTGGTATTTATTTGTAGCTATCTTAAATTAGTTCTAAGAATAAATTTTTTATTTTAGACACCTATCATGTGGATACTATATAGTGCATGAGCAAGGATGTGAGGTATAGCGCGTTCGGAGCCTGATGGCACACGGTGACGCACGGGAGGGGAAGTGAAGGGGAAAGATGCGAATGGAGTGGGTAGCCAGCAGCCTTGCACTGTACGTCAGAACATGGTCTATACAATCGCTGTCCAAGGAGCCGCACTCCTCAACTGCCAGTAGTCGACCGTACTGACACCCCCGCCGATTTAAATGGACTCATCCGTTTCGCTGAAAGACCAAATCTGGTTTCTGTGCATGTGCCATCACGTTTCGAACGTGCTATACCATGGTTATTTTTCAAAACCAGAAGGGGTCCACAAGCAAAACGGTTTGGGAAACAATGGTTTAGAGGATCCTGAAGCTGTAATCATGAGGGTAGATCCATCAACATGTTAACATGTACTTTATAAGTTCCATATCCATGCATGAAGAAATAATTACACTTAAGTAGTAAACCAACAAGTGCACACTGATAAAATATGCCTTATTGTATATTAAAATTCATCTACATGTTTTGGTCACTTTGTGACCATTATTTTGGTCGTTAAAACAACCGAAACATGTAGATGAATTTTAATATACAATAAAGGATATTTGGTCAGTGTGCATTTGTTGGTTTTCTGTGTAAGTATATATGGGCAGATTGTGGAATTTTTTAATGTTAAACCAGGTGGTGCATATAGTAACTGCTGACCCTTAATGGATTAGGGTACTGTGCGTTACAAGGATATAGTTGTTTGTGGTTTATTTTACATTGCTCTCAATTTCTTAGACTATATAATGTTGACAGTAGGATGATTGATTGGTCAATGATGAATTTGAAAAGATGTGGATAGAGGTGATCATGACCTCATTAAGGTGCTATCCCAGCATTTGTCTGGAGGGGCTGAGTAAAGTTGTGATAAACCTTAGTCAGGATAGCAGTTCCCTGGCCAAGATTCAATCTAGGCCTTCTTGAATAAAAGTTGCTACAACATCAGCGTGACAGGTGTGTACAGGGTGATTCATGACTTGATGTCATGAAAAGGTAAAGCAATCCCTGTACAGGCCCTAAGGGTTCCAGGAGGTTGAGGCTCCTAGATTTTCAGACAATCAGTACATGAAGGTGGTAAGGCTGTCAGCCCTAAGCACCAGCTGCCTGTATCTCCCAGGAAATATTCCTAGTACTCATTGCTTTAGAGGCTGAGTCAAACCTAGGGCCATAGTGTGGCCAGAAGAATTATGTCAATGAAAAATTCCAATGACACCATCAGGAATCGAACCTACGACCTTCCGGTTTGTAGCGCAGTACCTCAACTGACTGCACCACTGCGTGCCTCTTGATGTAATAACTTCAGAATCATACTCCTGTGATCATGCCCAGTTAGCAGTGTCATATAAACATACCTCTGATTCTGAACGAAATGTATTGATAATTACCTGAATGTTAGCAAAAGTCAAACAAGTGATGTATGTGCTTACATTAGGTTCTATTGCTGACTTTTTAGTAAATGTTCAAAATGATTAAGCTCTGTCACAATACATATCTAGGCATGCATGTGAAAATGTTTCTTTGTCATTGCTTTGGTAGCCAGAGGATCTCTCAATGTGATCCACTACATTTGCCACCTGGATCTGACTTCTAGATTTTTGTGTGGAGGCAAATGAGGGCTCTGGTGTCTTGTGAAATATGGAAACACAGGATGCATTGCTGTATTTCATTTGTATGGTGAAACCTATGTAATTGGCGTTCCTAATGAATGGACACAATCTACATGCTTGATTCACAGATATGCCACACTGTGTACTAAGGCTGAGGGTGGCCATTTAGAACAGTGTTTCTCAACCACCGGGCCACGAGGGGTTCTCCTGGAATTTGTCATTTTAGTTTTCTAAGCAATTTTCATGAATAAATGTATAGTGGAAATATTCTGAGGAGAAAAATATTCATGAATGTGTCGAAAAAGTCAGACCCAGATGTTGGCCTGAGGAAACTACAATATGCTACAAGACTTCATTAGTCCAGTGATTGATAACTAATTTAAATGTAATTTTATATTTGTCAACATGCCACACCGTATACATAAGTG
>Ga0123357_10008645_pt1 | contig 12749 bp, 8 predicted proteins | sample TergutEmb28metaG_FD_89873 | JGI IMG/M metagenome (GOLD analysis project Ga0123357, IMG submission 89873) | Embiratermes neotenicus P4 segment gut microbial communities from Petit-Saut dam, French Guiana - Emb289 P4 | ecosystem: Host-associated > Arthropoda: Insects > Digestive system > Gut ... | reverse complement strand
TTCGAGCGATAGTTTCGTCCAACTTCAGGAGCACTAAACTGTGTTTACAGCTTGTGGTATAAAGCACCGATGATGCTGCCGGCTGGTGACCAGGATGAGGTCAACCTCATCCTGGTCACCAGCCGGCAGCATCATCGGTGCTTTATACCACAAGCTGTAAACACAGTTTAGTGCTCCTGAAGTTGGACGAAGCTATTGCTCGAAACATGTTGAGCTGATTGAAGTTATTAATAAACTATCATTGTTGCATCTAGTTGGTTGTTTATATTATTGAAATGAGTATTGTTAATTCGCATGTACAGGCACAACAGCAATAAGGAGAACACTGTCACTTTTAGAGTTATCAATGGATAATGACACTCGCTAAACGAATTGTGTTAAAATGTGTTACCTTAACCGTCTACCTATATGTATAAAGTAATTCAAGTAAATTCAGTAATATTAAACGAAACATTTCAAACAGAAACCCTTTGTTCCACCATTGGAACATTTGCACTCTTTGTATGGAAACTGAGCTTAAATTCAAGCGAATAATTGTTCATCCAGTACAATTGCTGTGAAATGAAAATCAAATTTCAATAATAGAATAAAAGGCACACACCGTTTGTCCATTATCATTAAAGTGCAGCATTCATACTTTCGTCGCATGTTGCCCAGATTCCATTATCTTTGCCAGAACACAAACTTCAAAGACCTGACAGGCAACTCTTGTTGGTTGGTCCAGAGCACTCAAACACACACCAAAGTTTCACTAACCATGGAGAGTTTGTTTAAACTACTATGTGTAGTGCCTCAAGAACAACTTGTTGGAATGTTTAACAGTTATCGCTGAGCAAACGCAAAAGATTACCAGCTGAACCACCAAAGAGTCGATGATGAATAACATTCAAGAGGAAGTTACTTTCAATTTCTTGTTGAGAATAGCGAACCGTATATCATGAAGTTTCTGTACGTGACTTCACATACGTCGCAGAGTTTGTAGGTGGGAATATTGTTCCGCAGTGGTGCAGGCTGTTTGAGAGCAGAACATGGTATTGAGGAGAATATTTGGACCTAGGAGGGACGAGGTAACGGGGGAATGGAGGAGATTGCATAACAAGGAGCTAAATGATCTCTACTCCTCACCCAATATTGTGCGGGTGATAAAATCGAGAAGAATGAGATGGGCTGGGCATGTGGCACGTATGGGTGAGGAGAGGGGGGTGTATAGGGTCTTGGTGGGGAAACCGGAAGGAAGGAGACCACTGGGGAGACGTAGGCGTAGATGGGTGGATAATATTAGGATAGGGATAGGGACAGTTGGTGGACGCTTGTAAACGCGGTAATGAACCTTCGGGTTCCGTGAAATGCGGAGAATTTCTTGACTAGCTGCAAACCAGTTAGCTTCTCAAGAAGGAATTTGCACCATGGAGTAAGTAAGTAAGTAAGTAAGTGGTGCAGGCTACTAAAAGTGTATACATTACAGATGAGCAGGATTAGTAACACTTCGTTCATAAATAGAAATTTAAGCTACCGCAAACTGAATTATAAAAACACTTCGAACTATGATAAACTCAGTACAGTACATAAGTTGGACACCAAAGATTCCACTTCCAGTTCTTCAAATTTCATAAGATTTTATATCATTTTGTGACTGACTTCACTACTTTTCGTAAGAAACAATAGGTTTAATGTAGTTTATCATGCCGTTGCCCTTGTCCGTACACGTGTCTGTCTCTCATAATCACTTCTGAACGTCTTTAGGAATTTTCGTAAACTCTAGTACGATTATCTTTCCTATCAGACATCACCCATAGAACATATCAATCGCACTAAACCTATATTCATAATGCTTCCTTAGTCTGTGAAATTTTATATGTGGATAAAGGGGACCGCGGTGGTACAGTGGTTAAGGTGCTGGGCTACAAATCGGAAGGTCGCTGCTTCGATCCCAGCTGGTGTCATTGGAATTTTTCATTAACATAAAATCCTTCCGATCGCACTATGGCCCTGGGGCCGACTCAGCCTCTAACAAAAAAGAGTACTAGGAGCATTTCCTGGGGGTAAAGGCGGCTGGTGCGTAAGGCTGACAACCTTACCACCATCCTGTGCCGTTGTCATGAAATCTGGTAACCTCAACTTCCTGCAACCCTCTGGGCCACTCCAGGCCTCTAACGAGACGGCTTTATCTTTACCTTTTACAGCTCCTTAAACGGGTAACAGTATTTTGTGTTATAGGCTCTTCTCAGACCTTCTTGTGTCAATATCTGAAACTGTAATTTAATCATTATTGGTTAATAGAGAGGGTGAAGGCTGCCAATGCATATGGATGAAAAACTTACCACTTTCGTGTGCCGACTGTCAAGAAATATGGGAACCTCAACATTCTGGAACCATCAGAGCCTGTAACAGACCTTGACAGGGATTGTTTACCTTGTGTTGGTTAATTTGCCAACGAACAATTCAGTCAACACAGCTGTCGATTTATTGTAAAAAATATATGCTTTTTACAATTCACTACATGTTATCAGGCGAAAATTACACAATATGTATAATAACGTTTCTTTTATATATGTATGTATGTATGTGTGTGTGTGCGTGTGCTTGTGTGTGTGTATATATATATATATATATGAACTTAAATGGACAAAATAATAAAATGAACAGAGAATATTTTTTGCTTCGCATTTTGAAATTACACAAAAATATAAATTTTTTAATCACATCAGTGGTTTTGTAATGACGCAACTACATCTCTAAGGTCGTGTATATAATTCAAGCCATGTTAACTGAATTTTTGTACATAATTACAGCTTGCATTAACAGAAAGGTTTTGTAAAGGAAACATCTCTTTTAAACAAACCAATGTCAATTTACCTTCCTTTCGTGCTCTATATTGTATGTTTTTAGCCTGATGGTCACTTCTTACGTTGAAACATTCAGCGAATTGTGGAAACAGACATTATTTTTGTAATAAAAAGGCAGTTGTATTGACTGAATTATTCTTTGAGATATTAAGTTATAAAACCCCAACGTGATGTCGTCTGTAAAAATTAAACGTTATTGGTCTGACATGACATTACCTTCCATCATGCAGGAGTCACACTCGTGGAATTAAGAACTTAACTGTAGGTCGTGGGGTGGTTAAAAGAACGCCCTTTTAGGTGATTTCGTTTTAATGAGACTCGGATTCTGGCGCTCTGACAGATTTATGGACAAAGCGAAATTGTGATCAGATTTAATAATATAAACTACCGCTTGTCAGATGGAGTTAAACGCAGTTTAAGTAGGGCTACGTTATGATGTAAAGTTGCAGCAAATTTTAAAGCGGACTTCTAATGCGTGTTCACGAATATTTCCATATCTCGCACAGTGTGCCGCTCTACACCGTTAATACAATTTTGCCTGACGTTCAGTGAGAGTAATGTTAGGCAGAGCTTGCTTCACACACAACCTTTGACTGTTTGCGTTATATCCCTGAAGACCGACACTCATCTAAACTACGTGCAAATATTCACTACCTTCGTCATGGAGAACACAATCCAAGATAATCGCAAAAATCAGTTGATTAATGGTCTTCATGGAAATAATCCCGAATTTATTGTATCATACGAAACGTACAAACTGAATGGTCAAGTGGAGGGTTGGCATGATATTACATCAGTTGGTAGGCCTACAGGCGTGTTGATACCCCTAGACTTGGACTCTTTTTCTGATGCTACTAGCAGCAAGGATTTAAAAGCGGCTACTCTCGTGTTGTGGGTATAGAACTATAACCTGCAGATGAAGCGTATCTTATATTATTGATATTCTTATTATTACTCACATTATTTGTCATTTTCATGTAGGGTATTTACAATTATATACCTGAAACAATCCATGTTTCTATTTGTGTGGTTGTAGTTTGTGGAACATTTAATGCTATTTCCCATGATAAAATGTTGTACTTTTACATTACTACTTACCGAATTATGTGTGCATTGCCCATTATTATTATTATTATTATTATTATTATTTTAACGTTATTCTCGCCTATTAGTTATTAGGTGACGGTCTTCTGGTAAGTCCAGATCTCAGCAAGAGATCAAAGCTATTGAATCGAGCACTTTACAAATGCTGTGTGCAGTGAGTATTAGTGTGATCTTGTGTAGCTCTGTGGCCGACGGGTGACCTGAGAGCAACCGAAGGTTGTTATCAAATCCCTTCTTAATTCTTCCTAATGCTCCACATTAATATAGCTGGCACATTAACTTCCCACATCCCGTTGACCTCGATCTCCAGGTACTTATTTAGTTTTTCAGTTTCTTTCGTGTTAACGTTTAAACAATCCGCAATGGCTATATCTATCATTAGACAGGTCTTCTATTATTATTATTATTATTATTATTATTATTACTATCATTGACTTTGAAATGCAGATTCTATCTGCGTTAAAGTTTTGGGATATAATTTAAAAAGCTTCTGGCCATCTTCGTATTTATTGTTATTCCTTGACACAGTAGTTCGTACATACCCAGAAAATACGAGGTGTGGCTGTTACATAACGAGATTGCTCGCGCAACTCCTGTCCTTGATCGTTGATCACCAAGAGCAAATACGCGCTAGTTAATGTTGAAGCTTTCCCCACGTGCTTACTAAACCACCCACTGGTAAGGTGACATAAGGTCGGGTACTACTTTCTTATAAACCTTTTTTGTATATTGCCACGATGGTGTTTGATGACAAAAACTGAGCAACAGGAAAACATAAAGATTCTTATGAAACTGAATATAATTGTCACAGAAATATTCAGTTTCTTAGTCAATTTGATAATAAAACGGTATGATTCCCAGTAAGAAAGAATTTCTGTATTCATACACCTGTCTCTATATCTTTAAAGAATTCCGAATATTTTACAACTATGTCTACATGCAGCGTGAGCAGATGAAGGAGTTCAGAATTTCGGGCTTGGAACCCAATAGGAAATCTGTTTCTTGAGAAGCAGAGTTCAAGTTAAAAGGAGCGTACTAGTATGAATTTTACTTAGATTCCTTGTGAAGATGTGAATTTTGGGGGTCCAGTACGAATTCTCCTGAGGATTATGTTTTTGAAATTGCCAGTAATAAACTGGAATAGACAATGTCATCTTTTGGTTGGTGGATGTCGTAGGATGACTTATTTATTTGGAAAGGGGACTTGATGTTGATAGTTTGAGAGGGCAGGACGGAAGAGGAGTTGAACTATAAGAGATCATTTTGAAGGGGAATTCCCCTTTCCTGACTAACGCTGCAACCCCAGCGACGCATCTACTCGTCACCGTCTTATGGCTGAGTGGAATGGTAGATGGTGGTGAGATTGGTTTGCCAGCAAAAGGCGTAGTAGAATGTTCTCTGCCTTACACTCCGCGGTCTCTTCTCTTTGACGAAGAACTTAATTTGGCGACACGATTGCACTAGTTGTAACTCCGAAGTTTGGCGTCTCATTGGCCGTGCTCATGACAGCCGTTGTGAACGCCTGTTTGGAATGTGGCTCAACAGCTAATGGTAATTAAAGAGAGTACCATGAATACAGTCCCATTAAGACCTTTTCAAAATTCGAGTTTAAACTTACTCTGCTATCTAAAACAAGCAGCACATAAAGAACTCCTTTTCTTCCCCCTCCATCTCCTCTTTCATTCGTCTGACATGTAGACCAGGAGACAAACAAATAGTGTATTACAGCTTTCAGGGTTCTTAGTAAATCTTGCAGTTCAAACATGTCTGTCCCACTACGGATGTTCTTCCCACACTTGCGTCTTGTCTTACTCGGACACGGGATAATGCTACTAACCTGACACTAATTTCAGACATACCCACTCTAAGTAATATCGCCCTTTTTTCTACTGGTGAAATCTGCGTCATTTGTGATCTTAATTTCGCCCTAGAAAAAGCAGTGAATTACCAGCAGGGGAGTAGAAGTGTAGCTCTACTGTTTCTTTAGCCTCGGCTCTAGATGAGGGTGGGTGATCGACGCCACGCTCCGATCGCTTTACCCGTAGAAAAGAGACCCGTTATCCATTTACAGGAGCCTGGATGGGCCCCAGGGCGGATCTGAACGGGCGCGGAAAATCTAGGCCCTCCCCCCGGATTTCGATCTCCGGACCATCCTGTCCGTAGCGAGTAGCTATACCGACTGAGCTATCCCGACCGAACGACATTTGTGCGCCTTACACTTAACTGAAATCACATTTTGTGTCAGATGCCTTTTAAAATCTTCATATGTGTGTCGTGTTAAAGAGGCTTCTGAACATTATTCGTCGACATGCGTCAGGTTTTCGGTGTAGGCATCCGAAATACCATTGACACTTTAGTTAAGAGATTCGAAATATTGGATATTTCTCAAATTACATCTTGTAGTGGTATAGTTGTTAGTTGCATTATCCGGTGGAAGTGCAAATTGGAACGTTAGGTTGTCGCATATAAAAGTTCGGAATTTTTTAGCATGTAAGCACTAACAATGGAAGTGTCACGTTGCAATGGCGTTTCCTTTCACGTTTTTGACATTCAGAGGACGGTGCAACGTGATATATTCTTATAATAAAACCAACGAGATACACTAATTTCTCAAATTTATTTTTGGAATAGAACTCTACATGTTTCGGACAGGTTTTTTTTGTCCATCATCAGGAGTCTAGCACTGTATACACGGCAATAGGTATACAGTGCTAGACTCCTGATGATGGACAAAAAAACCTGTCCGAAACATGTAGAGTTCTATTCCTAAATAAATTTGAGAAATTAGTGTATCTCGTTGGTTTTATTATAAGAATCCTGTCACGTTGTTTTTGCATTGTTGCGGATGCTGGGTGTACTGCCATAGTGCTTGCGACAGCACGCAGTGAAATTTTATCCTTGCTGCTTTCGCCGCTTTTCTGACAGTTTACTGGAGTAGTTGAATTCAGATGCAGATAACGATGTAATGGAGACTGATACACGATGGAAATACGCATGACAGATATTAAAATGCGCATGTGCTGATCGGATGGTCTAGAGACTACCTGGAGCCATTAGACTGTATAATAAGATAATACTAAGACATATTATGTAAATGGGATGTCAGGATACATACAGGGTAGTTTCTATTTGGTGGGAGGGGGCGTGAAACATTGCTGAATATTTAGTTTCCATAAAATGTGACTATTCCTTGACTGGATAGCCACTGATACCTTCTCGAGGCGGGCTATGCACCGTGACGTTTGATCAAAAGACTGACGCTGAAGAGCTACGAACAACGCCGTGAATTAAGATGGAGGGGAGTGGAGGTATTGCTCCACGCATCTGAACCTCGGCCCTAGATTGAGGCGAGTGGCCGGTTTACATTCCAACAGCTTGATCCGGGTAAAATCCCTCTGTACCAGTCGGATAGGAAACGCACTGGGTCCGAGATAGTCTGGCCGTTCACGGAGAAGAGAAAGCCTTTGCTACTGCGAATTGAATCTAAATTTCGCGGTCGTCCTGTATGGATAATAAACTACAGAGAGAATAGTGAAATAATGGGCACGCGTAAAAAGTGATGCAGAATCACAGCCCAAACACAACTTTATTTTGTATATAAAACAGCTACATATTTCGTCTATATAAACTCTAATAATAAACTGTAACATTTTATTATTTTCTTATTTATGGTTCTGTGACCAGCCTGATGATGGCTATATATAGCCGAAGCATGTAGCTGTTTTACTTATAAGGTAAAGTTGTGTATAGACTGTGATACAGCAACCCTCCTTCCTTATATTCACATATTTGATACACAAAGGAGATGTCTTGTCTAAAAAAAATAAGAAATAATGGAACTGACTTAGGAAACGAATTCACGGCAGAATGGATTACTGTAATACAGTTCGAGTTTCGCATTACTATAACCACGCGCATGTTGCTGGTATCTAAACCGGACGCTACCGTCAACCTCCACATGTCTGATCCTAAGATTGAGTTTCTGACGAGAGGGGTAGGCCTAAAGTATTAGTTACAAATCCTTTTGAATAACTTGGTGTAAGTATTTGATTGCACAGAATTCAATGTCGCCGGTATTTTGACTATTGACTCTATTTCCTATCCAGAACGTCTCGGGTTCAATTCTCTGTCAAAATGGAGGCTTGCCAAAGCTCGAGGAATGTTTTTGGGGATTATGACAAAAGGGGTTAAATGCTTATCGATTCATTGTTCGAAATCATCCTCCAGTTTTTACATTATATAATATGAGGGATAAAGAAGTGAAATAAACTAATTTTGAATTGGGAATGGGAGACAATGACAAAAAACTGTATTGATTTGAAAAGAATAAGTTCACACCCCGTGAAAAGAGGGTTCATGACTAAGCCTGGGGTATTTGTGGAACAGATTTTTTTCGTCTGCCCATCCATTCCGCGAGTAGATCCCTGTGTGATTAAAGCTTACGGTATGTACGTGGCAAATTTTAATCCCCAAATATTTGATTTGAGGTTAGCTCCAAAGACACTTAAGCTTTAAACCATTAGGATGCTTCCCATGATTTATGTCCTCGCTGCTTCCCCTCAACAGAAATATCCTGCTGTCGTCACATAATAAGCAAAACAATATAAAAAAGGAATTGTGTGCGTTAAATAATATTTATGTGGGCCCATAATCGTTAACTCCAAATTCTTAATATTGCTTCTTGAAGTACTTAGGTCTGAGTATCAGCAGGATGCATCATGCGTTAGAATCAAACTGTCTTGTTATAAGATTTTGTGGTTTCGATTTTTATGAAATATGAGACACATAAATATTCGTGTTAACTTTTTTTTGGGGGGGGGAGGTGCTGTGACGTCGTCTGATCTGGGAGAATTTTAATGAACAAGTGACTACTTTAGAAACCATGATGTGATCGCTACAACAAATGATTATAGCTACAGCACGCAGCAGATAAACTCCAGCTAATGTTGCGTTCAATGATCCGAGACCGCGCTCCGTTCTACCATGAAGTTCGGCATATATTCTTCGCAGCTCATGCAGTTTCACAATCGGCGGTACGATAAGTTAACTTCATCCAGAGCAGAACCATGGCCATTAATTATTTTCAAATTTGGTTGAGATATTAACGTTTTTTAGGGAAATGTCGATTTGGTAGCGGTCGTTGTGGGTTCTTTGCACAAAGTTTATAGACTTAACACATACCGGTAATTTATTTCTCTTAATAACTTATTCTGTCCACAAATCTAACATTAAAAAAAAAAACATTGTAAGGCTTAACAAGACAGGCAATACGTATATTTATCAAGTAACATTGAGGCGCGCTCGTGAAACCATTGTTGCAGTGGAAAAGTAATAAGTATTACATATACTGAGTGTGTGTTTGTAGCCTTAGGTTTACAACATTTTTCCACATTATCTCATAAGTGGAACGATTTTCGAAAAACGTTATTGACCATAAAATGTCTGCTCTGTTTTTCTCTACAACGTTTGTCCGGAACATGTTTCATTTTAAGAAGAACTGAGCAAAATATAAAATCATCATAATCATAAATATATATTCTTGTCGGATTTAAATGAAACTTGAATTTTCTCAACATATTTTCAAAAAAATACTCAAGCATCAAATTTCATGAAATTCCGTCCAGTGGGATCCGAGTTGTTCCATGCGGAAGGACAGACAGATAGACAAGCATGACGACGTTAATAGGCGCTTTTCGAAACTTTGCGAAGGCGCCTAAACATTGTTACATGTTATCAACACTCAATGAAACCTCAACTTTGTTTGCCTATTTGTAACTTTATCTATACGGTGGGTATTTAATGACATTCCGCAAAATTATTTTATGACTTTTGAAATTAATGCACGATTCACCGTGAAATCATATAAATTTAATAAAGACTAACAGAACTACAATTCTACGTACTTTGGGCATGGAATAACATAAGAGACTTGGGAAAATTGGGAGATTTTGTATAAATTTGTATAACAATTCCTTTTTACATTTATAATGCGTAATAGGTCATCTGCCTAAAGATAGTAGTTTTTAATGTAATGCCTGAGGATTATCTGCTTTGTATTCTACCCCTGCTCCCTGTTAACCGCTCAGCCTGGCCGAAACATGTAGCAGGACTGTTAAACTAAAGTTTTTCTTCCACAGCGTATTGTGTAACGTGTTGGTGCTTATTGAAGATTAACTCTGACACTCCGCAAAGTGAAACCAATCGTACGATTTGCCTTCGTTTATGGCGGTAGGTTTGTTTATGCCGGTAGGTTTGTGTACAAGGGGCATGAAAAGTCAGCACAGGAAGCTTTCATGAAATACGTATATTTGATACTCGAATTTGAAGCGGCCAAGAGTTCCCGCGCTTTTCGATTACAAAGATCCAATAATAACTTGTAAAATATTCGCGGACCCACACGTATTGATATTTGTACTGTAATTTACGTGAATTGAGAAAACAAGTAAAAAAAAAAAAAGGAATTGTTACAACGTCAGAACCGTTGCAATTGGAATTACATTTTATTTATATCAATATTAATTAGAAAAAGAAAGCTGGCTGGAGGAGCAGAACTTTCTCCGAAGTTCCCCACTTTTCTTCTCCTTGAAATAATCTCACGGTTTCCGGGGTTCGCGGTTCACAGGACTTCAGGTTGTGACTGTTATTTATAAACAAACTCTCTCTCTCTCTATATATATATTTATATATAATTCAGTGTGTTGTGACATTACTTCCATCTGCGTCGTTCCATTCTGCAAAACGTAACCTGAAGACGGGATATTTAAAGTGTGTTAAATCATCCTTCGGGATGGGAACGACAGTGGAAAATTAAAACTACCTTCATGAAAATTTAAGCTCAGATTACATTTTGGCAGTGGTTCCTGCGCTTAGTTCAAAATCTTATATCTTCCCGTCTGCTGTCTAGTTAGGTAATGAACAAAATGGGTTTTTCCGTTTTCCGTTGCTTTTTCCCTCGTTTATGTAGTTATGAATTTGGTCTCTCACAGAAAGGAAGAACATGTTGCGGGTGTTTGAGAATGGGTTCCTGACGAGGAAATCTGGATCTGAGTGAAAGGTACTGATTGTAAGGATCTGTATTCTTTAGAGAGGGCCTGATGATGATTCCAAGGGAATCGAAACATGTCACCCAAGGTCAACAAATAACATACTATATGATTTATCTCAGTAATTAACCAACTTGATGCACAACATTTTTGTTTTACAATAAGTTTATTTCAAGCCTGTACATGTTTCGAGCACATGTGTTCATCATCAGGAGGTCAAAATTGCATTACACAACCTCTGGTATCATCACACCTATAGGTGTGATGATACCAGAGGCTGTGTAATGCAATTTTGACCTCCTGATGATGAGCAAATATTCTTGAAACATGTAGAGGCATGAAATAAACTTATTGTAAAACAAAAATGTTGTGCAACAAGTTGGTTAATTACTGAGATAAATATACTGAGAGGCACGGTCAGCAAAACGTAAAAAAAAATACTATATGATTGTTGTGTTTGACTGAACATTGTTGTTTATTGTATATGTATCGAGCATTTCGGGGTGTAAAACTTAAAAAGAAAATAAAAGTAAGGACACGTAATTTTGTGATAATAGCATCAGTTATTGTTAGGTCTGCGGGACATGTAATATATATGGTGGATATCAGCGTATAGAAAGTTGGAAATGTTACTTCTAAAATAATATTAAAGTGGATATTCATGCATTCCATTTTGAGAGTGTAGACTGGATTTTGTGACTGTGCGTCTGAACACGATAATTAATTCTAGTATTATACATCTCCCGTGCCATTTCTTATGTATAAAAATTTAATTTCCGACTCACTGCAGTTGGTTGGAAATAAATTTGTGTATGCGGTAATGAATATTCTGATTGCATAAATGTCGGGTAATATTTTTTACCAGCTGAGCGGTTCTGCCTTTCGTTACGTTGTCGGTTTCTTGCAGTTAGTTAAAAGATAAAAAACAAACCCAGATTTACTCAGTTTTAACCCGCATGAGCCCGAGTCGAGTAGTTCTGTGAATATCACATGCTATCAAGAACAACATCACGTGTAATTAGAAACTTGGGTTTATTTATAAGCGAGCTGAATGTAGCAGTTTGTAAGCCTGCTTGACCTGTGCGTGCCGTCGGTAGTATTATAGCTACACTGAACAGATTAAAATATTACTTTCACAGTAGGTCATTAGCTTTAATTATAGGAACTTATTTAATATTACACCGGCAGTGCTGATATTGTGAGCTGCACTCATTTGCTTCAAAGTGATTTATACCGAAGACTGAAAATGAGTGAGCAAGCTGCATCTGTTTGTAATCGCATCTCTGAGAATTTTTGCGTGAATTTTTTAAGTTTTAACGAATGTAGTGGACGTGACCATGACAGTTCTGTGAAACGAATACTCGGCCCCATCTACAGGCGGTAACTGAACTGTAAAACAACAGATAAAAGCCTGCTATCGTGTGTGGTTGATTTATAGCAATGAAGAGTGAGTAATAAATTTGGGGGGGGGGGGGATTTTAAATATGCTGTTTTAATGAATAGAGGAATTCGGTATGAGGATTCATGTCATGAAATTCATGAAATGAATTGTGGGATATGACGTCGTGAAAATTGGTATATAGGTACAGACATTTCTGAGGAGTTTGTTGTCTGAGCTGCCGTCATGTTGGAGGTAGAGTGAAAATGGAACGTGACGGCACACGCGCAGAAACAAGATTCGGTCTTCCAGCGAAACGGACGAGTCCATTTATATCGGCGGGGGTGTCAGTTCAGTCGAGTACTGGCTTTCTTGGAG
>Ga0123357_10008643_pt1 | contig 12750 bp, 3 predicted proteins | sample TergutEmb28metaG_FD_89873 | JGI IMG/M metagenome (GOLD analysis project Ga0123357, IMG submission 89873) | Embiratermes neotenicus P4 segment gut microbial communities from Petit-Saut dam, French Guiana - Emb289 P4 | ecosystem: Host-associated > Arthropoda: Insects > Digestive system > Gut ... | reverse complement strand
TGACAAGCAGTGGTCGTCATTCAAAGAATACCCAAACTTCGGGAGCAGAGAAAAAAATGAAGAAATAATTTCTAGCAACTGTCTCCCACACCATAAGAGAGCCAGCTCCTTCACGAACAAGCATGAAGCAGCCCAATTACATTTGCTCCCTATGTCGTCGAGATATAGACGAATGAGTGAAAGCGTGCAGCATGACGAACAGTGGCCATCATTCCATGACAGGTGATGTTTTCCCTATGACGAGCAGTGTCCGTCATTCCACGCTGAGGGGTTAAGATCTACTAGTAACTGCTTACGTCTTCTTCCTCTTCTTCCTGTCACTTCTATCCTTCCCTCTATCTTTCCTTCAATAACATGCTTTACTAGGCATTTCCTATGTAAGATGGGACCAATCCAGTTAGCCATCTTTTTTCTTATTGTATGCAGGACATTCTCTCCTCCTTGACTGTGTGTAATACTTCTTCATTTAAAAGTCAAGAACAAATACACTATCACACGTCAGAGTCCCAGTGTTTTAATTTTAAAAACTTTATATTGTAATATAGTGCATTTGTTGGCAAATTAAGTGTGGGGAGAGGAGTGCTTCCATTATATGCCTTCAGCTTTTCCCATGTTTTCCAAGTGGTGTTACTGCATTTCATTAACCACTAAAGTACACCATATAAATGCATTTTCATCTGCCTGGTAGCAATGCAGATGCTCCTGCAGTAGTGCCATACACTGTTGCTCATAATCATCTATGAGCATTTGCAGGACCCACTGTGCACACACACTTGGTAATATTCTAGGTATTAGATGCTTGTGTGTGCAGTACCTGTGCTTGCATAAATTTGTGCTGCTAGCACACAAATAAATATTCTGTCCGTCCAGATGCACAGCTGCCTCCATTTATCGTGGGCATTCCTCACTGCTCATTCCCTAGCATCCGGATTGGAATGTCTCGTACTCACCACTGTTGTCTTGAGACACACACCCACACACGTATTCTCCATGAGTTTTGGCTGGCTGACAACCCTTTGCACCAAGGAACTGTATGATAACCCAGGTTCTGTTTCGATGAATTCTGTACCTGGAACTCCAGCATTTTAACTGTGTCTACACTCTTCCCATTTGCTCTCTAGTACCCACCATATTGCTCAACTTGTGTTTCATGCATACAGCCACGTGATCACATGTAACTGGCCATATCTGCTAGCAGTGTAACAAGTGGGTTTCATATGAAGAACCACAGCACACAGTCTTTGAGGGACACTTTCACCTAAATTCACTGAATAAGTATGCTGTGGCATTGGATACCAAACTTGACGGGATAAGAGTTTACACCAAACAGTGTTGCTATCTAGATGTATGCTTAATCCTTATTGGAAAAGCTGGAGACTGCAGGAAATTATTTGGCACTTGTAAAGAAACATGAATCTTACACATCGAACTCATGACATATATCTTATGACATACCTAGTAATATGTGTATAAATTTATTTGCTTCATGAGGGATGGGAAAATACATAAGAATTTGGGTGTGTGGCTACTACATGCCATGTTTAAAAAGAGACACCACCAACAGTCTTGAAGATGTCACCTAAATAATATTAAAGAGTGAAGATTCAAAAGTGCTAATAACAAAGTGCATCACTGGTGATAATCCTCATCCACTTCAGTCAAATTAACATGTGTTTGTGTGTGCATTTACATTTCTATGCATATCAACTGAATATCTAAGTTAAGTGGTTACTACTCCTGCTTCATGTCTGGTAGGACTCCAGTTTAAATATCAGCCCAATTGTCAGCTATCCTGACTGAGGTTTTCTATGCTTCTTCTGTCCTGTCAAGCAACTGCACCTTCATGCCAAGGATCCTTCCTTTTCCCAATCAAGCCATTAGTGCTATATAGTCAGAGATGAGGGAGTTAAACCACTGTATGCACAGATGAGTGAATTACATTCGTTTGTATTAAACCCATGTAAGTTAAACCCACGAATTCTTCAGAACACAAAATAAGACTCTTTCCTTTAGTTCTCAACAACTGGTTACTGCATAAAAGATATGTGATCAAGCTTGGCACTGTTGTGTAATTTCCAGTTACTCAGCTTAACCGTGATTAATGTAAACACACTTCAGAACATGCCCAGCACTCTTCCCGACAGGTGGGGACCTGTGACATGAGTTGTTGTGACAGTTGAGGTACTGAAACTTCAGAGAGCAAGTTGCTCTGTAAAGTCTCTCACACACCTGCTGAGCAGCTGGTAGACATCATGTACTACAAATGTTAGAGTGGAAATGACTCCAAATAGTAAGAGCCCTGCACATGTGCATCAGCACTGGGTTAATGCCAAGGTAAGCTTTGTAATTTCTGTTTCTGTTTCACTGACTAGCCATTTTGTCAGGGGATTAGTGGCCCTAGTAATTTTATTTTTGATCCAAGAAATTTCATAAGTTTCATATCATTATGACATACAGTAATATAAGCTAGTATATCTTTATACGATTTGTGGGTAAAAGGTAGAGTAAACATAAAGTTGTCCCAATGCATGCCATGAAATCTTAATGACAATACTGACTACACTTTCCTGGCTTGTGTTGAAGAACTGTACATAATAAAAATTTGACTGATATACTATTCACTTTTGTGCATTTACTGACGTAGGTATCCTTATGACAGACAAATGCTCGAAATGAATGAAATATTTCAAAACTAATCCTTACTGGCATGTAAAATAGTGTCACTGTATGGTACATGTATAAAATCTGGATTTTAAGAAGCTCTACTATTAGAACACATAAACACCTGTCCTGTCAGAAAAATAGTTCTACCAAAGACAGTGAAAATAGTTCATAAAATGCTATCAAACATCTACTTTAACTGATAACGTTAAAGTTCACTGTATAAGAGGCCATGAAGGCCCAGAGGGGAAGTAGAAGTATAGCTCTACTCCTTCTTTAACCTCGGTACTAGATGGAGGTAGGTGGTCATTGCCATGCCCCAGTCGCTGTACCCCTGGGAAACAGAACTGGCACACACTGTACAGGAGGCTGGGTGAACACCAGGACCAGTCTGGACAGGTGCAGAAAATACTGATCCCCAGACTGTCCAGCCCATAGTGAGTCATTATACCACCTATGTTATACTGGCCCACACTTGAACTGATACCAAACAAAATGTGTGAGCACTGTTGCAAAAGTGTCTGCACACTGATAACCAATGGCAAGTACTGACTTTTCCAGTATCAGCATTTCCATCACAGCATTATATGTGTAACTGGTAAGCCTGCTGGCTCAACCATGTGCTCACATGTCAGAATTTTATCCTCACACTTCACTGAGACTTTCACCTGAATTGCAGCCAGGTATGCTCTATTCATGTTGCTTGCATTGGTATGAGGCATGTTCCCGATCACTGATGTGGCACTGCTTGTCACACATGTGGCCACACTTCAGTACATAATGACATGGAAGCATGCATCCCCCCTCAGGGATCCGTAAGAAGTCTGCTGCAATTGATACTGCAGTCAGCTCATCTGGGTGTATCTGGAATGAATACAAAGCACATTAAATGTTGTAGACATTGGACACAACATATTATTCTAAATCTTACCATGTGGAGTGTCAAATATTCAGTCTCATATGAAGACAGTGTCTGGCATAACATGCCTGTTACTGTCCTCAGGGGCAGCAGCCTATAAAACTTCAAATTCTTCAGGTGGGGTAAGACTCAGACCTTTGGTAGTGCAGCCACTACATTACCAGCCCCAGATGATGGACGAATGAATATGGAGCACTGGTGGAATGATAATGACAGGGGAAAACTGAAGTACTTGGAGACAAACTTGTTCCATTGTCACTTTGTCCACCATAAATTCAACAGAGACTGATCATCAGTGAGAAGCCAGCAACTAACCAACTTAGCTGTGGCCAGGAATTCAGCCTACAGAAACAGGATATGTGAAATCTGAGATTCTCACAGCAGTGAATATGGTATTGTGAGATGTGACACTGTGTAAGGTCTTTGCCCTTCTGGGATATGGCGCAGCATTGATTGTAGTTAGTGACTGAAGTTTCAGGACAGCCTGTCAGTCCCATTTCAAAGGCGAAACAGACCTCTGAAGTACCATATTTACCAAAATTTAAAACAACAGCTTTTTCCTAATTCAACATCTGAAAAAGAGGAGGAGCAGGTGACAATTTATAATTGTGCAAAAGTTTAAACTTGTTCTGTACATATTCTGTACATGTACCCGTTTCTCTGAAAACTGAAAACTGTGAAAGGAGGTCACATTATTTATACAGGGTCATCTTATATCTGGGTAAATAAAATACACACCAAAGACTTTTTAAGAGTGCAGATGCCACTAACTGGTATAACATGCAGGTTTCAGTCTACTACATTCTACTACATTATGCTCAGTAAATGGCTTATGTTCTGGGTCTGCTGAATAGTGGAGCTTAGGTTGCAGAATGCCAAATTACAGTCAAGCAACAGTTGTTCTGCTTTTGCCTGGAAGGCCATAATAAACCACTCAACGATTGTAGCAGAACATAAAATGACCTTATACATCTGCTACCCTCAACCTCAACACATATGTAGCTGCTCTTCCAATAACTAAAATTAAAGTGAAGGAAAATGTGAACTAAGAATTGTTCCACAAACGGAGACAGGGAGGAATGCTTTTCTAACCTCGGCACTAGATGGAAGTAAGTGGCCGGCTTCATTCTTTGCCCTGTACACAACATGATGGCATATAGGAGCATGGAGTTATAGCTCTACTGATTCTTAATCCTGGCACTACATGAGGGTAAGCTTCATGCCCCCGCTGCTGTAACACTGTGGAAAGACTTTCTGGGATCAATTAAATAAGGAGAGTGGGTGGGCCACAAGGCCAGTCTGGATGAGAAGAGAAACATCTCTTCCCCTGCCAAGAACCAGATGATGATTCCTCCATCAGCCAGCCTGTAACCTAGTGTAATGACTGGGCTATCCCAGCTCCTGAAAAGTGGATAATGAGAACACAATTTGTACTGTTCACCAAGTATTACTTAGGGTTATATATCAAGTTCCTTAAAGAGTGAGACATGTAGCACGTGTGGGAAGATGAAACATCGGTAGGAAGTTTTATTCAGAAAACATGAAGGAAATAAATAACTTGGATGTTCCTGGGGTAGAGAGGAGGATAATATTAAAGTGGATCTTAACAAAATTGTGTGACATCAGATTCAAGTGGGTAGCAGTATGATTCAGTGGCAAGTTCTGTATACTGTAATGAACCTACAGATTTCATAAATGTGAAATTTGACCAGCTGAGTGACAACATCATGGCATAGCCATTTAGGTCTACAGGGAGGAAGATAAATGATGTCTTCAAATTGATATATGAAGAAGTTGAAAAATACAAAATTTTGGAACTGCTAAATCATACATGACATATGTTATTTCATATATGTGACAAAATGCAACATGACCAAGTTCTGAACATTTTAGCCCACCTGACACCTCAGTAGCAGCTGTGTGCCAACTGCATCATCTTTCTTCAGTGTCTTCTGGATTTCATGCCAGATGTTGCTCTTGTTGGCAAGCATCTGCAGATTGCCAGTGATATACAAGCCCTCCTGGGCACGTGTCAACATTACACTGATATTCTCTGCACAGCATGCACTGTCTGGGTGCACTGTTGAGACCAGTACTATCCTGCACTCCTGGCCACGGAACTGCTCAACCAAACAGACACGCATGTGACTCAGCAGCAGTGAGCTCTCACATCCCTGTGGGAACAGTATATCAATATGAGAATCTCAGTGAACAGGCAAACAAGAAGCTTTGTGAGATTTAGAAACACACATGACGTGTCAACCTCTGCAGAAAGTCAGCAAAAGAAAAGCAGTACACTGTAAGACATATGGGAATGACACTAAAATCTCAAAAGTGCATGCATTAAGAAAGAAGGAACAGATTAAATTCAGAGAATGCTTCCCACCATTTTGTATAGAATTCTTCAGGGATATTCCCATTTCCTACCTAGGAGCATAAAGATTAAAATACACAAAACTATAATTTTATATGTTCTTTTATAAGCATGTCTCTCACATTAAGGGAAGGGCCTTCAAGAAGTGCTCAGTGAGGACCTTCATGACTCTTACTCCTCACCAAATATTTATTGTTGTGGTGATGAAATCAAGGATGATGAAATGGGTGGGTCACATGCCACATATGAGACAGAAGACCAGTGCATACATGATTCTGGTAGCAAAAATGGCGGGAAAGAGATAATTTCTAAGATACAGGTGTAAATGGAAGGATTATATTAAAATGTATCTTACAGGGAAAGATGGGACAGCTGGACCTGGATTCATCTGGTTCAGGACAGGGACAAGCAGTAAAGAACCTTTGGGTTCTACAAAATATGCGGGATTTATTCACTAACTAAGGAACTGTTATCTTCTCAAGGACTATTCCATGGAGTTGGTTGGTTGGTTGGTTGGTTGGTTGGTTGGTTGGTTGGTTCATTAACATCACAGTCAAAATAATCTCTGCAGTATGTCCTTCAACAGGCAAGCAACATGCAGTACTCACTTTCTGCAGATAGCGCCACTGGCTGGGGTATGTTGTGAGAATTACAATGTCCTGTACACTGTAGCCTTGCAATACCAGGTAGTGACACAGTGCCAACAAGAAGTCAGCCTCTTGCAAGTTCTGATAATCACCTACGTTTCCAACCTAACAAAACAAAATAGCCTTCTATAGAGCTTTCAAAAAACAGCTTCTTGCTCTCATAGTTGAAGACAGATGACTCAAAGATGGCGAAGGAAAACTAGAGATAAATTAAGTCAAAAACACAACAATGAATATATGGCTAAATTATGGTGTTTATTAGTAATAGAAAACTACATGTTTCGGCCTATAGCAGCCATCATCAGATTTTGACAACTTTCTTGCTGTAAGAGTTACATATAATATGCATAAACTGCGTGTCAATGTTGAGATCTCACCTGAAAGGATCCATACCCAGCTACCTGTAAATCCATTCACGCAACAGACATCCCACCAAACTTAGCTTAACAAACGCATGCAAATGATAATGATGATGCCCCGATTGCAAGAAGGCATATGTGTGGCAAACTGGTAGAAGCTTTCAAGTAAGGTTCAGTGAACACAAAAATGCATTCAAGACAGTCACACTTCAAACTTTGCAAAACATCTCATTTAACAGACACGCTCATTCAACTCCATCCATAACAAAATGCACATACTACAATGGCAAAACAAAGGGTCACACCTCAACACAATAGAACTTTTTTACATTTACGCAGAATACTTAAACAACAACCATTTGAACGACGACCACACCATATTCCCCGACATGATCTTTGAAGCTCTTCTAAAACCCCAGCAGCCATAAACCTCCCCTCACACCCACACTCTGGAGCTCACCAAAAACCCATCACCCCAACACAAGACCTAACCTCCAACACGAGTAACATAACAGATACACAGCAGTACAAGAAGTTGCCACATGGAAAGACAACACACGTCACACACTATAAATATAAAACAGTGCGTATCACTAACAGTGGACAAATTCACACAGTGCAAAATTAAGAGGACAGTGCACCAAACACAACGTAAACATATTGTAGTGAATAACTACAAGAAATACAGTGGATCCATGCACAGAGCATATAAGGACTCAATAATATGGCACTAATTCGAGTGTACAAAACAATGGAGAGAAGACTACACACACACACACACACACCAGGAACATAAACTCCCACACACTCAAGGAACTGAGGAAGAATACTAGAAAACCACTTCCATTAAGTACTATTTACCCACTACCCTAGATACACAAAAACAGAGGCATACACCACAAAGTTTACCCATTTCTACATTTCACACACTTGTTCTCTCTCCCACAGAAAACCAAATGCACCAAGCCTACACACACATAGCAAAACCCTGGAGGCAGATAAACCGCCTGCTGGGAACAAGAAGTTCTGAAGATTAAGAAGAAGAAGTCAGACTAACCAAATCTGCGAAAACCACCCCCTCCCCAACATAGGAGCATATAAGATACCACACCTGCAATCACAGTTCCCTCCCAACCCTACACCTAACTAACCAAAAGGATCCACATCCAGCTACCTGTAAATCCATTCATGCAATAGACATCCCAACAAACTTAGCTTAACAAACGCACACAAATGATGATGATGAGATCTCAACATCGACACGCGGTTTATGCATATTTTATATATAACTCTTATAGCAAAAAAGTTGTCAAAACCTGATGATGGCCGCTATAGGCCGAAACATGTAGTTTTCTATTGCTAATAGACACCATCATTTTAGCCATATATTCATAGTTGTGTTTTTGACTGAATTTACCTCACCTTATGGTTTAAACACACAACGGGGATGGCACACCTCAAAATGGACGGCCCTTCTGGAATCAAGTCTGTGCCATAATTTTGCAAGTGATGAATGCATGGGCGACACAGATAACAACACATCTCACACAGACAGGGCAGAAGAATGTACATCTCTCATGACTGAGGTTCTGACAGTGGTGTTGATAAGGATTTGTGCTTTCTCTGAAGTCACACCATGTCAACTGGTAATTAGTTACCAATGTTTCAGAGGAGTGTAGTGGCTCCAAAATGTCTGTAACTGTAACAGTTTACATGGCATAATATCAAAGAAGACTTGAATCTTCAACATATCTAACGTTAGAATAGAAATGAGTTAGGGCTGAGGAAGAACTCAAGACATACTGAATTATCTATGTAACATCTGAAACTGTCACACTGAATTGATACACAAAGATCTTCTCAGACTCTGAGTTATATCAAAGGCGAGTTAAAATCAATGTTTTAAGAACTTTCTGAGTCCTTATCACCAGGAACATTGTGATGCTTTTCAAGGCTAAACTGGTATACTATAATATCCTCCCAGTCTCCTAGGTTTCTGAGCTGTGATAGTGTAGTCAGTATAGTGACAAGGCTTTGTGATCTGGGGTGTGAATCCCAGCGATGGCAAGAGATGTTTCTCTTCTCCAGCACATCCAAACCAGCTCTGAGACCCACCCACCTTCCTGCTCAATGGATACGGGAAGCTCTTTTCCTAGTGGTACAGCAGCCACAGCATGAGGCTAAACACTCTCCTTCATCTAGTACCAAGGTTAATAATGAGTGGAGCTATATCTAAACCTCTACTGTATTCCTTCATGGTGCATGCAAGGAAAACTTTACTTTTACCCTAGACATTTATGTGGTGTTTCAATATCATGCATGTTTGAAGCACCTTTTTGTCTGTGGATCTAAGCATAAAGGATAGGGAACTGAGAAGGTGATTTTTTGTTTCTTTGTTTCCAGAGCATCATACTTGCACAATATGATGTATTGCCTCCCTGCAGAGGTTAATTATGGAACATCTGAATTCCTCATGTACAGAGCAGGTCTGTGCATTGATCACCCCTCAGGACTTCAATGCATATATGTACTGTAAAGACACTTTACCAGGTGTACAGTGAAACTGACCACTCAGTTCCATTTAGAGCTGAGGTTAACAATGTGTGGCACTAATACCTCCACTCAATTATGTGCCTTCACAGCATGTCCAGGTTCATCTTATGTTTATTATTAATAACATGGGCCAGCGTTCAATGAAGTTAATATCTCTGTAACGTCTGTGCCTTTTTTAAGTCCCTATGTCTGTGTAATACCATCACAGTAACTGCCTACAAACATACCAGAAACAGTTGGAAAATCAAACTGCTTCCCTATGGCATAGCTACATGTTTTTGAAATTTTTGGTTTCACTATCAATAGTTACAAAATTATAAGTTGCAAAATAATACCTGAATGACTGAAATTGTTTAATGAATTTTATAATTACCACATACACGAACATTTTTCCTTTATTGTAAATCAGTAATCCTTCAATCCTGTACCTGTAATCACTAGGTGCATGGTACATTGTCTTCCTTGTACAGCTGACAGTTTCTCAGCTGATTAAGATATTCCTTGTTTGCACAGAATCCAACATTCATCCACATTTTCACAAAAGCCCACCACTGAACCTTATGCTGAATCACTTCAATCCACTGCACACCTTCAAATCGTATTCTCCACATTCATTTTAACATTTTCATCTGAATTGTGTTTTGGCATTCACACTTATCTCTTCTTCACAACCTTCCTTTACTATTTTGTATGCATTTGTCATTTTGCTTCAACATGAAGTTCGTACTTAGGTTCTTTACTTATTACACTGAGAGAAACATAATCTGCATTATACATGGAGTGTGAAGCGAATCCACTATACAGGCATGTACCTGGTCTGCCAAATGCTCATGGCTGATGAAAAACACATTCTGGTCGATACCCTTTACTGTGCACATACTGGTAACACTGCTGTGGTTCTCCAGTCCTGGATACAATGTTGACATGATGAGTTTTGCTACCTGAGGCTGCATGCGGTGCTGTGTCTTGAGCTCCGAGATGGCCATCCCTTTCTCAATGAGTCTGTGTACTAGAATGGGCACGTGGGTCTGGACAGACAAGATAAGATAAGAGGAATTATGGCTTGCAGAATAACAATAATGATACTATCATTATGTGGACATGCATAATACCCATCATAATAAGAAGCAAGAAATAATATACCTCCTAATTCAACCCACTGAAGCATGATATAACAGGTACTGTACATTCAAGATCCCCAAGAAATTAATCTTTCTCATTTAAAAATACTCTTTTCGTTGGTACAAAACATTCAGATTTTCCCACTAAATAACGTTATCATAATACAATGCAAAGTATTAACAATGTATTCACAAATGTCCACCACTGGAACCTACTTCAGACCAAGTTAATCAAGTTCACATACAATTTACATCCGTAGTGCTTATTTTATCATCTTGGTTGCTTGGTTACCATCCCTATCTCATACTTGGCATGTCCCATATTAAATTTCAGTCTCTGTTAAGGTATGATATAATTTTATGGGGTGGGGAAAGAGAGGGTAAAGGTGTTAAAAATACAAAAAAGGGTTCTTCATTCAATTAAAGGGCTGCATAAAAGAGCATCTTGTAGACCAATTTTTAAAGAGCTAAAGGTTCTCACAGTGACTGCAATTTGAGGTGGTGATCTACATAAAAATAAAACATGTATTTAAGAAGGAATTCAGACATATATGAGTAAAACATAAGAAGAAAATGTGATTTCCATGTTCCAAACTGTAATACATCACTCTTCAAGTGGAGTGTGACGAACATAGGAATTAGACTGTACAACAAAATGCCAACTAGAATAAAGCAATTAGACAGTTTTAGGGATTTTAAAAGAAAATTAAAGTTATTTGTACTGGATCACCATTTTTATTCATTAAATGAGTTTTTTATATTTGAAGAAGATAACAGAACCAATAAGTAACAATACAAGTAAAACAAGATGTAAATAAGACTTCCTTTAATGTAAAAGTTGCTATTATGTGATAGAACTAGTTTATTGGATAATTAATCACATGTGTGTAGCTGACTGAACTTATGTAATTCTGGTAAAATGTTCATATCTGATGGTAATTTGAATCAGTTATATCTATAATACCTTATATTAAAATACTGTATTCTATTACCTTCTATTAGTGCATTACTATTATATTATTTATAAACTGACTTCATTGTGTACATGACTTTCTGCATATTGACAAGTCTAATGTTACTACATAACTATATGGACATAAATAAATAAATAAATAAATAAATAAATTCTTAGCTCACAATTAGCCAACATGATTGATGTTTTCCTCAACAAGCCACAAAAGTCAGCATAGCACCATAAGGTATGTCTACAAGTGTGGGACAGCATTCCTGGATCAAAACAGAAGTGGTTGCTGGTGTGTTCTGCAGGAATCACGTGGCAAAGGTGCATTACTGTACTCAGCTGTTGTGTAGTGGGTGGAATTTTTTCACCATGGTCGATACTGTGGATAATCATACCAGGAGAGAAGGTTCAGCTGGTAGGTCACTGCTGGAAGTGGACAGGCATTGGATAATGCACCACTAGGCTGGAAACATTGGGAAAAGGGATCTTAATATTCGTCACATCATTAAAGACATCATTAGGATGCAAAAAATTGCATCAAACATCCCACACCACCTACCTGAAGGACAAAAGTAGCACATACATGCTACTTGTCACCTTAACCTTGAATGGTACCATAATGAAGGTGATGCATTCCTGCACCATATTGTAGCCCTTCACAAATGATGGCTCCATTAACACTGTAAACCATAATCAGCATCACTTTAACTCTACTGGGATCGTGGTGAAATTTCTTCAAACATGGAAAGCCTTGATGGCGCTATTCATTTCACTCCCATTTCACTATGGGGTCACAATTCTGTGGCCAATTCTGCACTTTGGTAAGGTGTTGTCACCCTAATGTAATGCAATTTTTCACTGTGATTATGTCTTTAACCAAGCTACAAACACTGAAATAATTTCTCCCAACTTCTACAGCCAACTGGCACATTATTCAACAATGTCCACTTCTAAGAGGCTGAAACTGTTCATCCAGGATAAAGAGTCATCCTGCACATTGACCCTGGCAAAAGGCCATCACCCACCCATCCATCCACTATGCAACAGTTCAGTACAGGAATGAATCATTTCCACATGCTTCCTGCACACTACAGACAGTCCTACAGATTACAACCACATGCTACTTTTGTTCTGATCCAGGAGCATTCTTCAACT